>Ga0209723_1000282_pt1 | contig 98922 bp, 85 predicted proteins | sample BiotimSIPDNA_2_FD_185750 | JGI IMG/M metagenome (GOLD analysis project Ga0209723, IMG submission 185750) | Anaerobic biogas reactor microbial communites from Washington, USA - Biogas_R2 time_0 SIP DNA (SPAdes) (version 2) | ecosystem: Engineered > Bioreactor > Anaerobic > Unclassified | place... | reverse complement strand
GCTTAAGCATTGGGTTCAGTTTTTATTTGTTTGCACTTTAAAAATACTGAATTTCAGACGATTCTGAAAATACCCAGTGCTTTTTTTATCCCTATATATTAACTTTTTTTACTTGCGAAACTTAAATTCTTTATTTTGGCGACCTTGGGCGCCACCACCATACGGCAGTAAGGTTGCTCCCCGTTGCGCTCAAAGTAGTCTTTGTGGTAGTCTTCGGCGGGATAAAAAGCAGTAAAAGGGGTCACCTCGGTGACGACCGGACGGTCATACACCCGTTCATTCTCCAGTTGCAGGATCACCTTTTCAGCGGCCAGCTTCTGTTCCGGAGAATGATAAAAAATAGCAGAACGGTATTGGGTGCCCACGTCGGCTCCCTGCCTGTTCAGCGTGGTGGGATCATGGGTGGCAAAGAAATACTCCAGGAGTTTTCCGAAGGACACGACCGCAGGATCGAAGGTGATCTGAATCACCTCAGCATGCCCTGTGCGACCCGTAGTCACCTCCCGGTAAGCCGGGTTCTTCACATGTCCGCCACTATATCCCGGCCAAACTTCAATCACGCCCTTCACCTCCATGAACACCGCCTCAGTGCACCAGAAACAACCTCCCCCAAGAGTAGCCTTCTCGTATTTTTCTTTACCTGAGCCTTCCATCATCACATTTGCACTTTTCTCTTCCATTGCCTGAACTCCGCTAATTATAATCCACATAAAACCGGCCATCCATATGTGCCTGCGTAAGTTTCCCATTTTTTTTAACCTTTCCCTAACAAAACAAATCCACAACAAAGATGTTCAAAGATTCAGATTCTCCGTATATTTGTTAGAAAAGGAATGGATTTTGAATATGATCAACATAAAAATCGTTCCAATATTATTAAACACGGTATTGATTTTGCTGATGCTGAGAGCATCTTCATGTATCCAATGCTCATACGGGAGGTTGTCAGAAGTGACTATGGAGAACAACGTTGGATTTCTATCGGATTACTGAAAGGAATTGTAGTTGTGATGGTATTTACAATCAGAAGGGGAAAAATGAGGATTATATCAATAAGGAAAGCAAACCTTAAAGAACGGGATATTTACAATGAAAAAGTCAGAAAGTAATTGGAAAAAATTGAAGGAAACTGACGATTCGGAAATTGACTATTCAGATATTCCCTCCACCGACCAGAAATTCTGGGAAGAGGCAGAAGTCTTATATCCCCGGAAAAAAGTCACCATACATTTGAAAGTAGATGAGGATATCGCAAGATGGCTGAAAGACATGGGGGACCGTTCCGACTCAGCCGTCAACAGCCTCCTGAGATCCTATTTCATTGGCATGAACAACCTACCCGATTAGATTACTTAGGGCCTGCTGAAAAACTCAGGCCGATATTTTTTTGATTGTTTTATCACAGTGCGATATTTCGAAGACGGGCATGAGTTCAGTCAGAATATCCTGCTGAAAAACGTTCAAGGGTTTCATCAGTATGCTTGCTGAAAAACTAATTACCCATTTTTCGATCAGACAATGGAGTGCCACCCCAGCCAACTTGACCAGGTTAAGCACCAAAATGATGCTGGCAATCCACGATTCACTGGTGTTCTGCAGCCTTGCCCTGATACGGTCTAACCCATACGCTGTCTTGGCTTGTCCGAACTTACCTTCAACCGGATTACGCTCTCCCGGTCTTACGTGATTGGGCACTGCCGAGGGCCGTCCAAGTGGCTTGGCTAGTAGTTTGATCCCTTTCTCCTTCAAAGCGGCACGGTTTACCCTGGTGCAATAGATCTGGTCAGCCAACAGTTCCCGGGGGTAGCATCCAAAACGACTCCGGTATTTTTCAACATAGTCCATCATGTGGCTGCCTTCATTGAATGCATCCCAACTGAGTTCGTCCAGAAACGTTATACCATTAATGACCGATATGTGGATCTTTGCACCAAACTCAACCTTGGCCTGTGCCTTTCCCCGCACAATCGGACGGACATGTGGCTGATGGATACTCACAATACGATCTGCTACCGTGTGCTTCCGGTTTTTATGCATCTGCTTTTGTTGATCGTACAGCGTATTTATTACCTGAAGGTACTTCTGATCCTTTTGTTTCAAAGGAAAAACCTGATAGGCGTCCAGCAGATTGTTGATAGAGTTGAGATTCCGTCTGACAAATCGCAGCTGACTCCCGACTGCCCGGCGGATTTCATTCTTCGATTTTACTTTTTTCTTTGCCGTCAATAAATATCGTTTGCGGGCAATCTGCCGGTATGTACGGGGTTTCTTCTGATGAAATGATGAATCGTAAAGCTTGTCAATCAATTCTTCTGTCTTTTCCCTGGCATCTGATAAAAGATCCAAATCCGTCGGATACGCAATATCCTGGGGACCAACGGTGGCATCAAAGATTACCCGTCCCTTGTTTTCAGGTGGACTGGATTCATCCTCCTTCTTCTCATCGGATTCATCGGTGTCCGATTTTGAATCGGATTTATGTCGGTTGATCTCAAGCCTTGTTTTTATCGAGACAATCTTTTCATTGATTGCATTCAGGTTATCCATCCCTAACCGCTTGCGAAACTCGACGAACAACGAAGGATCAAACGGTGCAAAAGGGGTGAATGAGGAATAACCAAGAAAGTACTGCATGTACATGTTCTCTGTGATCTGATCAACCGTCTCCCGGTCGTCAAGATTGCAAAGGTGCTTTATCATAATGGAACCAAGCACCAGCCTTGGACTTAATGGTGGCCGACCCGTCTCAGCAATACCAACATGATTGAGGTACATTCCGCAAATCTCATCCCAGGGAATCAAATCCGCAAGAACAACCCACCGGTTGCTCTTCAATAGTTTCTGATCAAATGGCGTTTGAAAACATTCCAAAGTTTGTTGGCTGGGGCTGATGTAAACCGGTGTAGGTGCACGCTTTTTTCGGGTAGTATTCATCAATTCTTGCACTTTATCTGCCTAAAATTAGCGATAAATTATTAATTGTCAAATAGTAAAGTCTTTTTCAGCAGACCCTACTTAAATACAATCCATTATTTAACAAATACCTAAGAAGGAAATTTGAAACTCCCCGCCGCAGATCGGTCGGGGAATGCGTTCAGCGGAATTCAAGACTTAAGAACCGAGATTATTGGGACCTTGTAAAATTCTGGTCTTCGCGCATTCTAATCTTCTGCTATTCTGACATTCTGATCTCCCGATACTCTGACCTTCTAATCTTTAGAACTGGTGTGTCTGGAATATAATGTACCCGTATACCGCGAACCTGGCCAACCGGGTGAGCGCTGCCAGGAGAAATCCTCTGACAGGATAACCTGAGGCGCCCACGACCAGACAGGTGCCAGACCAGGGAAGGGGTGTGGCGGCGGCCACCACGATCAGGAAAAGGCCCCATTTGCGCACCATGGGCATCAGCTTCACAAAGAATTTCCGCTGAAAGAAGCGCCAGTAGAGTGCTCTGTTCAGATATTTGCCCAGGAAAAAGGCGATCACCCCCGCCCCCAGTGATACCAGGGCAAAGAAAAGTACGTTCAGCGCGTACATGAGAAAACTCCCCTTGTGCAGCGCCCATACCATAAACAGTTCCGGGGGAAACAGTCCGAAGAAAAACTCAGAAAAGAGGTACAATCCGTAAATCTGTCCGGGCTTCGCATAGAACTTCTCGATCCAGTATTCGGGATTGTCCTTGTACACCAGTTCCATAAAAAGGACATACGCCCCGGCAATCAGGGAGAGCCACACCAGCCCCTTGAGCAGGTTGACCATAAAAAAACGTAACCGGGGGTATTCAGAAATACTCATAAGTAACTTTATGGAAAGTACTTGTAAATATCTGACCGATGATCAAATGCAGCAAAAATCACCACATTTCCCTTTAAAACAAATCCGATTCTATAATTCCCGACACGAATTCTGTAATATTCTTTATGTCCTGCTATTTTCCTAATATGTTGTATTCCATTTATATTATCAGAATTCATAACTTCATCAATGATAATCCCAACTTTGAGCCTGATTTTCGAATCAGAGAGAGATTCTACCTGTTTGATAAATTTCCTGGTAAACTCGACCTTCATAAAGATCAGGCTTTTATTATCTTACTGACAAATTTCACAGCCTCATCTTCCGCAACTAATCCCGATTCAAGACCCTCATCTATAGATAAAATGAGGCCTAAGTCTTCCAACTCTTCAGAATTCAACTTTGAGGTTTTAATATTGAGTTGTTTTGCCAATTGAAGTAATAGCTTGGTCTTCGTCTTCGAATCACTTCTGAGCAGTATGGCTTCCATAACTTTTTATTTTTCTACAAAAATAACAAAAACCAGACCATTAGGGTTCGAACTCCCTGAAAAGAAAGAGGTCACAAAGGCATTGACCCACCCAGTGACCTCTTTTTATTTCATGATCAGCGGAACCCAATCATCAGATCCCAGATTCCTCATTCCTGACTCAAGACTCAAGATTCCTCATTCCTGATTCCAGACTCAAGATTCCTCATTCCTGATTCCAGACACAAGATTCCAGACTCCTGATTCCAGACTCCAGACTCCAGATTCCCGCATTCCAGACTCCTGATTCCAGACTCCAGATTCAAGACTCAAGATTCCAGACTCTATTTCAGTCCCCTCTTCCTCAGCAGCGGCTCGATGGAAGGGTCTTTCCCGCGGAACTGGCGGTAGATGTTCATTCCCTCGTCGGATCCCGACTTGGCAAGCAGCGTGCGGAAACGGGCAGCCACCTCGGGATTAAAGAGGTCGCCGGTCTCCTTAAAGGCTTCAAAGGCATCGGTATCGAGTACCGCCGCCCAGAGGTATACATAATAGCCCGCCGTGTAGCCTCCGGTGAAGGTGTGCGAGAAATAGGTGCTCCGGTAGCGGGGCAGGATCTCAGGGATCAGTCCGTATTTCTCCATCGACTTCTTCTCGAATTCGCGCACGTCGGCAATCACCGGATTGGTTACCGTATGGTAGTCCATATCGAGCAGGGAGGCGGCGATGTATTCTCCTGTGATGAAGCCCTGGTCGAAGGTTCCGGCAGCCTGCAGCTTGGCAATCAGGGAGTCGGGAATCGCTTCACCCGTCTGGTAATGCCTGGCATACTCCTTCATGACGGCAGGCTCAGCGGCCCAGTTCTCCATGATCTGGCTGGGAAGTTCCACGAAGTCGCGTGGCACCGACCGGCTCGTACGGTTGTAGGGTTCGTCGGCAAACAGACTGTGCAGGGCGTGCCCGAACTCATGGAAAAGCGTCGACACCTCGTCGAAACTCAGCAAAGCGGGGGTGTCGCCGGCGGGACGGGTGAAATTCATCACCATGGAAACGATGGGGTAGATATGCTCACCGTTCTTGTACCCCGAAGAGCGGAATCCGGTACACCAGGCTCCTACCCTCTTGCCATCACGCGGATGGAAATCCATGAAAAGCACTCCCACGTGGCGGCCATCGGCTTCTTTCACCTCATAAGCCACCGCCTCCTCATGGTATGTGGGAAGGTCATCCCGCTTCTCGAAAGTAATGCCGTACAACTTATTGGCGGTGTAGAAAATCCCGTCCACGGCATTATCCAGGGTAAAGTAAGGCTTGATCTGTCCCTCGTCAAGATTGAACTTCTGCTTCCGCAGTTTCTCACTGTAATACCACCAGTCCCAGGGAGCCAGCTTGAAGTCACCCCCTTCGCTGTCGATGATCTGCTGCATGGCATCGCGGTCGGCAGCGGCAATCTTCATGGCCGGTGTCCAGAGCTTCAGCAGGAAATCATAGACCGCCTCCGGGGTTTTGGCCATGTTGACATCGATCACATATTCCGCGAAATTGTCGAAGCCCATCAGCTGTCCCTTCTCATGGCGCAGCTGCACCAGCTTTTTAATGATCTCCTTATTGTCGAACGCGTTGTCATTGTCGCAGCGCATGAAATACCCCGTGTAGAGCTTCTCGCGAAGGGCACGGTTTTCGGCATACTGAAGGAAGGGAAGCATGCTGGGCTTGTCAAGGGTGAAAACCCATTTGCCTTCCATGCTGTCTTTTTTTGCCTGATCAGCCGCCCTGAGGATCACATCTTCGGAAAGTCCGGCCAGGTCGGCTTCATTGTCGATCACCAGCCTGAAATTCTTGTTGCTCTCGGCCAGAAGGTTCTCACCGAACTGCAGCTGCAATTTGGAAATCTCTTCGTTGAGCGTACGCAGTTTAGCCTGGTCTTCAGCCGGCAAATTGGCCCCGTTGCGTTCGAAATCCTGGAAAAACTTCTCCACCAGCCTCAATTGCTGGGCATCGAGTCCAAGCTCACTGCGCTTGTCATAGACCGCCTTTACCCGTTGAAAAAGTCCCGGATTCAGGGCGATGTTGTCGCGGTGGCGGGTCATTTTCGGGGTCATCTCGCGGGCCAGGGCCTGGCGTTCGGGATTCGTAATGGCCGAATTCAGAGGCCCCGACACGCTCATCACCTTGCGGATCAGCTCACCCGACTGGTCATATGCCAGAATGGTGTTCTCAAAGGTGGGCTCCTCAGGATTGTTCACAATGGCGGCAATCTCTGCCTCCTGCAGCACAATCCCCGAATCAAGGGCAGGCATGTAATGCTCCAGTTTGATCTCATCAAACGGCGGAACCTGGAAAGGAGTCGTATACTCCGTGAAAAAAGGATTCACCATATTAGTTGCGGTTTCTTTTTTCTGGTTCGTGCAGGCAGCCAATACCACTCCCGCACCCAGCATGATCATCAGGACTTTCTTCATATTATGTTACTTTTCATTTTGAGGGGACGAAAGTAATGAATTTTTCGTAAATATGCAATAATTCAGCCACTTCCGGCGTCAAAGGAACACAGGGAAAACCCTTTTTTCTCATTTTTTTCATCCGGAATTAAAAACAATGTAACTTAACCGGACTAAATTCATACTCATAATAATTTTTTTTCTTAGTGGAAGAACCAAAGATTGAAACTCCTCGCGGCAAGCCGACGAGGAATCCGATTCCGTCAAGGACTTCTTAATTGCGTTGTTCGCTTACCCCGCCGCAGAGCAGCGGGGAATGCGCTCACCGGAATTCAATGTAGTTATCTTATTCATCACCGATTTAAAACAGTAAAACCTATGAAAAATTTCTCAACGCTTCTCCGCATGGCAGGGCTTTTCCTGATCGCCCTTATGTTCACCAACGCCGCTATGGCGCAGACACCCGATTTCTCCGGAACCTGGAAACTCAACCGGGAGAAGAGCAAGCTCGGCGCAGAGTTCAGCATGGCCCCCCAAAGCATGGTCCTGGTCCAGGATGCCGCCACCCTGACCGTAGAGCGTCACTCTGAATTCCAGGGACAGGAATTCGTCATTAAGGACAAGTTCACCCTCGACGGCAAGGAATGCCTCAACGAAGGCTGGCAGGGCACCAAAAAGAAATCAACGGCCACCTGGTCCGACGACAAAAAGGTCCTCACCATCAAGTCCGCCATCCCCATGGAAGGCGCCGGAGAAATATCCATCACCGAAAAATACGCCCTGACCGAAGGCGCCCTCTCCGTGGTGTCCACCTCCTCCTCCGACTGGGGCACCAACTCCGAAACATACGTGTTCGACAAATAAACGTCTAAACATACGTTCAACCGTGTATACCCGGGCAGAAGCATTTCTCCCGGGTAATTTTTTGGGGATTTCCGATATTATGTGTAACTATGGGGTCTGATTTTTAACCAAAACATCAATATTATGGGAATTTTATCGTGGATCCTTCTGGGCCTGCTCGTCGGTGTACTGGCCAAACTGATCATGCCCGGGAAACAGGGCTTCGGCATTATCATGACCATCATCCTGGGTGTCGTGGGCGCCTTCGTGGGCGGTTTCATCGGTACCCTTCTGGGAATCGGGGACATTAAAGGATTTGACCTGGTCAGCATCCTCCTCGCTACCGGCGGTGCCATCATCGTCCTGCTCATCTACGGCGCTATCAAAAAGAAATAAGGCCCGAAGCCCCTCCCCGGGATGCGGTTCACAAAATCTGACCCGCCTCACCCCCCGGAAAGACTTTTTTTCACTTCTGACCTCCGCCTTCCGCCTCCGGAAGAACATCACGCAACGTGAGGGTGGATTTTCTTTGTACCTTTGCGGAATGCATTCCGGAACTGAACTTCTGACGTGGAAACCTTCCGCCCGCCGCGACATGGCCCGGGCAGGGTTGCCATCCTTATTTCCCTTATTTTTATACAGGGTCGCAGACACGATATGGCGTACTGCCGTGTGTCCGGTATTTTCTTTCGGGGTTAGTTTCCGGGTGTGCTTTCTTTTTTTCTTCCTGGTTTTCTCTCCGGAAGTGACCGGACAGGGGATCACACACTGGGAGGCGCTGGTCAGGGCTGAAAACCAATGGAGTTACCTGGCGGCCACCAGCGAGCCACCGGTGGACTGGACTTCCCCGGAATTCAACGATACTTCCTGGAAGAAAGGCCCCGGCGGCATCGGCTATGGCGACAACGACGACGCCACCGTGGTATCGGGAGTGAACACCCTCTACATGCGCCACACCTTCCAGGTCGCCGATCCTTCGGCCATCCTGGCGGTCCTGCTCTATATGGACTATGACGACGGTTTCGTGGCCTACCTCAATGGCACGGAGATCGCCCGCGCCAACATGGGATCCACCTACCGCCCCTCCTGGAATAGCTTCGCCGTCAACTGCGATGCCGAGGCGCAACGCCCTTCCGGGGGCACCCCACCCCGCTTCTCCCTCCGCAGCCAGCACCTCTCCAGTTTCCGCAACGGCGCCAATGTCCTGGCAATTCAGGTCCACAATTGCAACGCCACTTCCAGTGACCTCTCCTCTACCGCCTTCCTGGTGGCCGGGCTCACAGGACTCCCCGGCCAGTACCAGCCCCTGCCCAACTGGATGACCTCCCCCGCCAACGAAAACAGCCACCTCCCCCTGGTCGTCATCGACACCTATGGCATGACCATCCCCAATGAACCCAAGATCACGGTCGATATGAAAATCATCGACAATGGTCCGGGCAGAACGAACACCCTCTTTGACCCGGGAAACGTCTTCACCGGCAGCGCCGCCATCGAAATACGCGGACAGTCGTCACAGATGTTTCCGAAGAAAAGTTATGGATTCGAACTCCGCAACACCCTCGGTGATGAGGTCACAGCCCCCCTGCTGGGCATGCCTGCGGAAGCCGACTGGATCCTCTACGCCCCCTACAGCGATAAAACCCTCCTCCGGAATGCACTCACCTTTCATCTGGGAGGCCATATGGGACGCTACCAGCCCCGCTTCCGCTTCTGCGAACTCTATATCAACGGGGATTATAAAGGGATTTACCAGCTTACCGAAAAAATCAAACGCGACCCCAACCGCGTCGATATCGCCAAACTCAACCCCGACGAACTCGTGGGTGACGACGTCACCGGAGGTTACATCGTCAAGGTCGACAAAACCCAGGACCTCCTCTATTCCGAGTTCTTCATCAGCTATCCCGACATCACCTTTCCCAACAGCCGGGCTTACTCCTGGACCTGGGATTACCCCAAGGCCGGAGAGATCGCCCAGGCCCAGAAAGCTTACTTCCAGAGCTTCATAAAAACCGCTGAAAACGCCCTCAATGGCAGCAATTTCAACTCTGCCCATTCGGGCTATCCCAAATACCTCGATGTACCCTCTTTTATCGACTTTCAGATCGTCAATGAACTGGCCAACAATGTCGACGGTTACCGCTACAGCACTTTCTTCCATAAGGACAAGGATTCCAACGGCGGGAAACTGGTTGCCGGGCCGCTGTGGGATTTCGACCTCTGCTACGGGAATGTGGACTATGCCCCCGAAAGGCTGGCCACCAATTACTGGCTATACACCAACTATGGGCCGCGTGAGGACCACTGTATGCACTGGTGGTACCGGCTGATGCAGGACCCGGCATACCGCGACGCCCTGAAGCTGCGCTACAGCATCCTCCGGCGGGGGATCCTCCATTCCGACAGCATCATGGAATTCATAGACAGTCAAACCGGCTATCTGGGAGCGGCCGTCGACCGTAATTTCAAGAGATGGCCTGTTCTCACACAGTATGTGTGGCCCAACAGCGGCGTGCGGAACACCTACTCCGCGGAGGTTTTCTTCCTGAAGGATTGGATCAGCCGCCGGCTGGACTGGATGGACACCCAGTGGCTCGTCCCCGTGGCCGCTCCCGGCCTCACCGCCCATTCCGGCGTACAGGTTTGGCCCAACCCCTTCCGCGGGGAACTGCACCTCACCCTTCCCGCCGGAACCAGCCGGGTGACCATGGAACTCTTCGACATGCGCGGCGTGAAAGTGGCCAGCCACAACTTCTTTTCTCAAACCGCACACACCGACCATGCCGGTCATAACACCTCCGGAATTGCACCCTCCACTGCCGCAACCGGCCACTCCACTACCGGAACCGGACTCTCCACCACCCTCTCCGGTCTGACCAACGGCATTTACCTGCTCCGCATTTCCGGAAATGGCTTTATCCCCTACACCACCAAAATTGTGAAGGAATAACCCCCCAACAGATCATCGTTAACGGAATATCACCAATAACCATCTGAAAATTTGATTTTGACATCATTTTCACCACATTGATTGCATATTTGCTTTCAATTTATATTTTTGGTGAATATTTAACAATAATCAAATTTCAGCACATGGCAAAGAATCAGCCCTCCCCGGAAATCAAATTTTTCAGTGGTCAACACATTCCTGTTGAATTACACAAGGTCAGAATGGTGCAAAAGCTGCACCTCAAGCCGGTGGAGGAACGGCTGGAAGCCATGGAAAAAGGGGGCTACAACACGTTTCAGCTGAATACCAGGGATATTTTCCTTGACATGCTCACCGATAGCGGCACGAATGCGATGAGCGACAACCAAATATCCTCGATGTTGCAAGCCGACGACGCCTATGCGGGGTCACAGAGTTTTTACCGTATGGAACAGGCAGTCAGGCAGGTCTTTGGCAAGCATTTCGTCCTTCCGGTTCACCAGGGAAGAGCCGCCGAAAATATCATTTCCCAGGCCTTCATCAAGCCGGGCGACGCCATCCCCATGAATTACCATTTCACCACCACAAAAGCCCACATGGAACTCAACGGCGGCGAGGTCCTGGAAATTTATACCGATGAAGCGCTGAAAATCAAAAGCAACGTTCCCTTCAAAGGGAATATTGACATTAACCGGCTCAATAAGGTCATAGAAAAATATGGGGCAAAGCACATCCCGTTTATCCGGATGGAGGCCTCTACCAACCTGATCGGCGGACAACCCTTTTCGGTGCAAAACATGCGCGAAGTAAGGGCGGTGGCCGAAAAGCACCAGATCCCGGTGGTCCTCGACGCCAGTCTGATCGGAGAAAATGCCTGGTTCATCAAGAAGCGGGAGGAAGCCTACCAGAATGCCTCCATAGCAGAGATTTTACTCACCATGTGTGGCCTGGCCGATATCGTCTATTTTTCAAGCCGTAAGGTGAGTTCAACCCGGGGTGGCGGCATTTGTACCGACAGCGAGGAACTCTACATGAAAATGCGAGACCTGGTCGTTCTCTATGAAGGTTTTACGACCTACGGCGGTATTTCGGTGAGGGAGATTGAAGCCATGGCGGTGGGGTTATACGAGACCACCGACGAAACCGTCATCGCCCAGTCGCCCTCCTTCATTGAATACGCGGTCAACACGCTCGACAGTCTGGGAGTTCCCGTGGTCACTCCCGCCGGAGCCCTGGGCTGCCATATCGATGCCATGGGATTTCTCCCCCATGTGCCGCAGGAAGAATACCCCGCCGGAGCCCTGGCTGCAGCCCTTTTTATCGTCTCCGGAATCAGAGGCATGGAAAGAGGAACCATTTCCAGCGTCAGGGACAAGGAGGGGAATGACGTGCTGGCCGATGTGGAACTTCTCCGGCTCGCCTTTCCACGGCGCGTCTTTACCCTTTCCCAGACCATGTTCATGATCGACAGGGTAAACTGGCTCTTCCAAAACCGTCACCTCGTGGGCGGACTCCGTTTCACCGAGGAACCCGCCGTGCTGCGCTTCTTCAATGGCCGGCTGACCCCTACCTCCCCCTGGCCTCAGAAACTGGTCGAAAAATTCCGGGAAGACTTCGGACAAAGCCTTTAACATTCGATTGTCCTGTCATACAATCACCTTATAATCCAGACTCCGGATTCAAGATTCAAGACTCAAGATTCAAGATTCCAGACTCAAGATTCCAGACTTAAGACTTAAGACTTAAGATTCCAGATTCCAGATTCCCACATTCAAGATTCCGGATTCCCGATTCCCGATTATTTTCTACCTTCGTGGAAACTAATTTCCCGAGTCATGAAGCGATTTCAACTTCCGGGCCTTGCGGGCCCCGCTGGCCTCCCGGTCTGCATGGTCTTCCCTGCCCTTCTTGTCCTGGTTTTACTGCTGGGCGCTACAACCCCGGTGCGTGCCGACGTGCGGCTCCCCCGCATTTTCAGTTCCCACATGGTCCTGCAGCAGGAGCAGCCCCTGCCCGTGTGGGGGTGGGCTTCACCCCGTGAAAGGATAACCGTCACCATGGGAACCACCACCCAGCGCACCATGGCCGGAAAAGACGGCAAATGGAAGGTCACCCTTCCCGCCCGCAAAGCCGGAGGCCCTTTCACCCTGACCGTCTCCGGGAAAAACAGGATCACCCTCGAAGACATCCTTATCGGGGAGGTGTGGATCTGCTCGGGACAGTCCAACATGGAGTGGCCCCTGGCCTCCGTAAATAATGCCGCAGAGGAGATCGCCACAGCCGATTTCCCGGAAATCCGCCTTTTTCAGGTCCCCAAGAAAGTGGCCCAGCTGCCCCTTGACGACCTGGACGCAGGAGAGTGGACCATCTGCACCCCCGCCACCGTCGAACGCTTTTCGGCCATTGGCTACCTCTTCGGGCGTCAGCTCCACCAGGACCTGAAAGTTCCGATAGGACTCATCAACAGCTCATGGGGAGGCACCGTCGCCGAAACCTGGATCAGCGGGGAGACCATCTCCAAAGATCCCGACTTTGCACAACCGCTCCGGAACCTGCTCGACTTCGACCTCACATCCTTCGAAGAGCAGAAAAAGGCCAGCCTGCGCCAGCTTTTCGGCGGAGAGATCCCTACTGAGGACAAAGGAGTGGTCAACGGTGAACCGGTATGGAACGCCATCGACCTCAACGACGGCAGCTGGAAAAGTCTCATCGCCCCCAAATACTGGGAAGAACAGGGCTATGCCGATGTCGACGGTATCGGTTGGTACCGCAAGGAAATCACCCTCAACGAGGAGCAGACCAACACCAATGTGACCCTTCACCTCGGTAAGGTCGACGACTCAGACATCACCTGGATCAACGGCATTGAAATCGGCCGCACCGAAGGGCTGTATGACAAGGACCGCATTTACACCATCGACAAAAAACTGCTGAAACCTGGTAAAAACATGCTGGTGGTCCGCGTCGACGACACCGGTGGCAACGGGGGCATCTGGGGCGATCCCAAAGACCAGTTCCTGGCCATCGGCAAGGAGAAAGTGGACATCTCGGGGGACTGGAAATTCCGGATTTCCAGGGCAGTGATCGGCTCGGTGAGCCTGGGGCCCAACAGCCACCCCACCCTACTCTTTAACGGGATGATCGCGCCCCTGGTGCCTTACCCCATCAAGGGGGCCATTTGGTACCAGGGCGAAAGCAACACCGGCAGGGCGCTCCAGTACCAGCGCATCTTTCCTGCGCTGATCACCGACTGGCGCACCCACTGGCAGCAGGGCGACTTCCCCTTCCTGTTCGTCTCGCTGGCCAACTTCATGGCTCCTCCCCAGCAACCGGGTGAAAGCTCCTGGGCCGAACTGCGCGAAGCCCAGACCAAAACGCTGGCCCTTCCCCAAACCGGCATGGCCGTCACCATCGACATCGGCGACGCCAAAGATATCCACCCCCGGAATAAACAGGACGTGGCCCGGCGACTGGCCCTCAACGCCCTGAAAATCGCCTACGGGAAGGAAATCATCTATTCAGGTCCCCTCTTCCGTTCGGTTTCTTTTTCGGCCGGAAAAGCCACCGTTACCTTTGACCATTCCGGGAGCGGCCTCACGGCCAAAGACCGCTATGGCTATGTGAAAGGCTTCACCCTCGCGGGCACCGACGGCGTCCACCACTGGGCCCAAGCCCGGATCACCGGGAAGAACCAGGTCGAAGTCTCCTGCGACAAGGTGCCCGCTCCCGTGGCCGTCCGCTATGGATGGGCCGATAACCCCGACGATGTCAACCTTTACAACTCGGCCCAACTCCCCGCAAATCCCTTCCGGTCCGACGAAAAATAACAAAGGTTCCCGTTTGTCAACCCGTTGCGGAGACCGCCCCGCGACATAAGGGATTCCAGAATATTCACCCCGTTTGTTCTAACCCGGCAAACCCCCGCCCACCGCATTCACGGGAATGGACACCTGGAAAATCTGCCTTTGAATAGTTAAAATATATTAAGGTCTTTATTTATTCTATAAAATTGCCGTAACTTGTTTTCATCATTTTCACCGAAAGCAGTGAACATGAACAGAAACCATTAACAGAAAACAGAAAAAGATGAAAACAAGAAACTGGTTCACAGGAGCCCTTTTACTGCTGGCGGTCACACTGTCGGCCCAGGAGGGCAAAAAATCGGTCATTCCGCTGATCGGTTCAGACGCACCCGCCTTTACGGCAGAAACCACCAACGGGGTTCTCAGCTTCCCCGGTGATTTTGGTAAGAAATGGAAAATCCTTTTCAGCCATCCGCAGGATTTCACCCCCGTATGCACCACAGAGATCCTGGAACTGGCCAGGTTGCAGGAGGAATTCAAAGCACTGGGCGTGGAGGTGGCCGTGATTTCCACCGACACCAAAGAACGCCACCTCATGTGGAAAAAGTCGATGGAGGAGGTGTTAAGCCTGGAACAGCCGCAACTGCGTATCGGTTTTCCGCTTATTGACGACAGCAAGGTGGCGGTCTCCCGCCTCTACGGGATGCTTCATGAGCCGGCCAGCACCACGCGCGACGTGAGGGGGGTGTTCATCATCAATCCGGCCGACCAGGTGGAAGCGACATTCTTCTATCCCAATGCCATTGGCCGGAATATGCATGAAATTCTCAGAACAGTCGAGGCCTTGCAGACCGCTTTCGCCTCCAGGCTCATGACCCCGGTCAACTGGGAACCCGGCGGCGACCTGCTGGTCCCCCATTTTCCCTATACCCAGGCAGAGCTGGTCATACAGCCCGATCTCGAAAACCAGTACTATCAGGTCGGCACTCTCCTGTGGTATAAGAAATCCTCAAAGCCATGAACACCTGCGGACATCCTGACAGAGGGTGACCATCGTACCTGCAGGGAGATGAGCCGCCAAAAAAACAATCCCCGGAAGTACGGGTGTGTACCGGCCATTTACCCATCTTCCTGAAATCCATCAGGGCTGACTCAGAACAACGGGTCAGCCTTTTTTTTACCTGGGTTTCAGATCGCCTTAAGGTCATTCAAAAAAAAAGGAACGGCCATTTCTGAAACCAAGGTTTCCGAAACAGCCGTTTCCAGGGCGGAGAGTGAGGGATTCGAACCCCCGGAACCCCGTAGGGTTCAACAGATTTCGAGTCTGCCCCGATCGACCACTCCGGCAACTCTCCATTAGCGGCACAAAAGTATAATTTTTTCGTAAATTGCAACCCTTTTTCCGCAAGCCATGAAGAATTCATCCCCATCCTCCGGAACGGGCCGCAACCAACCTTTTATGCACAGTTCCCCTCAGGAGTGTACCACTCAGATGCCCTCAGCCGCTGCAGAAGGTGGCGCTTTAGCCGCAGAAACCAACCTTTGCAGCCGGGTGAGAATAAACAGGGGGATCTGGCGTGACAATGGGAGCCGCCGGGAGAGAGCGAGCCTCCTGAAGAGAAGGAGCCTCCGGGAGAGAGGGAGCCTTCTGAAGAGAAGGAGCCGCCGGGAGAGAGCGAGCCTCCTGAAGAGAAGGAGTCGCCGGGACAGGGAATTCAGCCCGGCGAGGATGAACAGAATGCGCAGCAGTCACAGGGCGACCAACCGGGGAGGAGGGATCCGCCGTTCCGTCCGGACCACCGCGATGGGAATGGCCCTGGTGATGTTCCTTTCGGCCTGCAGCACCACCAGTTATATCCACGATCAGGCCAGTCTGGAACTCCAGAAGGAAATCAAAAACAAACGGGCAGGCAACGTCTTCGGTGATATTTTCCTCACCACGGGATCTATGGTACTGGCCGTGCTCACCGGGGTGTTCGTCTATTCCCCCTCTGGAAACAGAAGCCTTAAAAAGGTCGCCCTCCAAAATAACGGTCCCGACACACTCCAGGTTAACATGCTCACCGACCTCACCTGGAAGGATGAGAACTACGCCGATATGATGGATATCCGCATTCCCCCCGGGAAAACCGCCCGTCTCCTGCTTCCTGCAGGGGCAGTCTATAACCTCTACTTCAGCAACACTCCCGGCACCGAAGCAGACGACGAGTTCCTCGTCTTCGATACCGCCACCATGCGCAAGGTCACCCTCTACCAAGGGCTCACCCTCACCTCCGACAGCACCTCCATCATCCGTGAAGAACGCAATACACCATAATAATCACCTATCCCCCATTAATAAATCATTCCCTTATTCCAGACTCAAGACTCAAGACTCAAGATTCCAGATTCCCTCATTCCAGACTCAAGATTCCCGACTCCTGTTCTGTGCGAAGCGAAGGCCTAAAGCCATTTTTTCCGGCGGAAGAACCAGACCATCACCCCTGCGGTGACCGCCATAATCCCCAGCACCGCGAAATAGCCCCAGCGCCACTCCAGTTCAGGCATATGCCTGAAATTCATGCCATATACTCCCGCCAGAAAGGTCAGGGGAATGAAAATCGTGGAGATGATGGTCAGGATTTTCATCACCTCATTGAGGCGGTTGTTACCGATGGAAAGATAAAGTTCGATGAGGTTGGAGATCATCTCCATGTAGGACTCCACGGTTTCGATGACGATGGTGGTATGGTCCTGCAAATCCCTTACAAAGGGGAGCGTGGAGTTACGCACCAGGGGCGATTCAGACCTCTCCATTTTGGAGACCACCTCCCGCAGGGGCCATACCGATTTGCGGAGGACCAGGTTTTCCCGCTTCAGGATGTAAATGGCCCGGAGGATCTCCTGCTTCGGGGCGTTGAGAAGCGCCTCCTCGTACTCCTCGATATGGTTGCCGATCCGCTCAAGTATGATGTAATAATAATCCACAATGGTATCCATGAGGCAATAGGCCAGGTAGTCGGCTCCCAGGTGCCTGATCTGTCCCTTCATCTTCCGCAACCGCTCCCGCAGCGCATCAAAAATATCGTCATAATTCTCCTGGTAGGTGATGACGTAATTCTCCCCCAAAATCAGGCTGATCTGTTCCGCCTCGATAAGGTGCTCCTTTTCGTTCCACGAGAGCATCTTCAACACAATAAACAACTGATTTTCTGAATATTCAATCTTAGGCCGCTGGTTGGTGTTGAGGATATCCTCCAGAACCAGAGGGTGTATGCCGAACATTTTTCCGGAGGCCTCGATCACGGCCGGATCGTGCAGTGCCTTGATATCGATCCAGCTCACCGTGAATTCCCCGCCGGGACGGGGCATGCCGTTAAGACCCAGAAACTCCTTCTCCTCCAGTTTTTCACTGTTGTACCGGGTCAGGTGAACCCGCACCTCCTCCGACTTTTGCTTTCCTGTAAAGACCAGGCTTCCCGGTTGCATTCCCGTCTTCCTGGTCAGCTTTCTTATCCGGTTGCTTGCCATCTGATTTCTTTTTGATCTGTTACAAATTTCACATTTTTAAGACCAAAATGTGACCTCCGAAGCTTTATTTCAGGGAAAAAAGTAATTTTAAAGTCGCGGCGCTGCACAGGTTTTATAAACCTGAAGCGACATCCAAAAACTCAGCTTAACAAATATCTTGAAAACCGGTAATATATGAAGAAGTGGATCGTGTACAGGGCGTTTCCCGCCCTGTTGTTGTGGCTGCCGCTGATGGGGGCGGGCCAGGCAGTCCTTGAGGCCGTTGACCATGCGGCCATTCACGCCGCCAGCCATGCGGCCATACACGCAGCCAACCATGCGGCCAGTCAGACAGCCAACCCTGCAGCCAGTCAGACAGCCAACCCTGCAGCCAGTCAGGCAGCGGAACATGCAACCAGTCATGCGGCCATGCACGCGGCCCACCACGCAGCCCATCAGGCAGCTCATCAGGCGGCTCATCAGGCGGCTCATCAGGCGGCTCATCAGGCAGCCCTTCAGGGGGTCAGTCATGGTGTGGGTCATGGCGTGGGTCAGGCGGAACCGGAAGCAGCGAATCCCCGCTCCCCACTGGCCGCACAGGCCGGACACACCCCACACAACGCACAGGCAGGACACGCCCCACACACCGCACAGGCCGGACTGACCGGATTGACCGGACAGTCTGCGCAGGCTGCCGGATACCGCACTCCCGCGGAGGTGCAGACAGCCCTGAAGACCCTCCGGAAGGAACACCCCCGGGAGGTCACCCTCCACCAGATTGCCCTTTCACCCGGCGGACAGGAGGTGACCCTGGTGGAGATCACTACAGCCACCGGGCCTGTGCCGGCCATCTTCACCGTGGCCAACCTGGAGGGGAGCTCCCCCCTGGCCACCGAAGGTGCCCTTTTCCTGGCCCAAATGCTCCTCGACTCGGCCCACTACACCCGCCAGCTAAAATGGTTCATCCTTCCCCAGCCCAATCCCGACGCCGCCGAAACCTTCTTTGCCCCCCTCCGCTGGGAAAGAAGCGGCAACCGGAAGCCCGTGAACGACGACGCCGATGACCAGACCGACGAAGACGGTCCCGACGACCTCAATGGCGACGGATGGATCACCCTCATGCGGGTAGCCGACCCTGAAGGAACCTACATCGCCTCCCCGAAGGATCCGCGGCTGCTGGTCCCCGCGAACCCCGCAAAAGGGGAAAGGGGCCGCTATAAGCTCTACACTGAAGGCACCGACAACGACGGTGACGGCCGCTACAACGAAGATGCGCCCGGAGGCATTAACCCGGCCATCAACTTTCCCCACCTCTTTAAAATGGGCGACAAACAGGCAGGGCTCTGGCCCGGGGAATCCCCCGAAGTATACGGGATGATGGAGTTCATCTTCAACCACCCCGAAATCGCCATGGCTTTCACACTGGGCAGCGCCGACTTCTGCATGACACCTCCTCCCGGTGGAAGACGGGGGGGCGCCAGCTACGAAAACATCAGGGTACCGGCACGCCTGGCCTCCCGCTATGGCGTCGACCCCGAAAAAAGCTATTCCATGGGTGAAATCGTAGAGACGCTCAAAAGCGCCATGCCCGCAGGCGCCAGGGAAATCACCCCCGACATGGTCGCAGGCATGCTCGGACTGGGGGCCGTGGTAAACCCCCTCGACGAAGACCTCCGCTTCTACACCGCCCTCTCCGAAAAATACAAGGCCTTCCTCAAAAGCCGGGGCGCCACCGGCGAAAGAATGGCCGCCCCCGCCGACAAAGAAGGCTCCTTTGAGCTGTGGGCCTACTACCACCTGGGCATCCCCTCCTTTGCCATGAACCTCTTCACCCCTCCTGTTCTTCCTCCGGAAGGAAACGCTGCCGGCGCAAATCAGGCAGCCCCTTCCGGGAGCGGCAAGGAGTCCCCCGGGGACAGGGCCTCCACACCCGTAGCAAATGCGGGAGTCTCCTCCCGTGGGGATCAGGCTGCATCCGGACCACCTCCAGGGCTCCGGACAGGCACGCCGGTCGCGGGAACCGAAACCGCTGCAGCCGGCAAGGAGGAGAAAACCCCTCCCGCCGGGCGCAAAACCACCGACCCCCAGGAGACACAGCTCCAGCTCCTCCGCTGGATCGACGCTACCCCGGAAGTAAAGGGATTCGTCCCCTGGACCCCGGTCACGCATCCACAGCTGGGACAGGCCGAGGTGGGGGGCTTCGCACCCTATGTCACCACCACACCCCCGGCGACCATGAAAGACTCCCTCTGCCGCCTGCAGATCCCCTGGCTGCTGCAGCTCTCCCAACAGCTGCCCCGACTGGCCATCCACAGTGAAAAGGTGACCCCCCTGGGCGACCACCTCTTCCGGCTGGAGATCTTCGTGGAAAACAGAGGAAACCTCCCCTGGCCCATCGCCATGGGCACCCGCAACCGCCAGCCCGCCCCGGTCATCCTCCTCCTCGAAGGAGAGAAATTCCAGATCCTCGAAGGCTATAAACGGGCTCCCCTGGAGCAGATCGGCAGCAACCAGGTTAAAAAACTCTCCTGGGTGATCAAAACCGAGGGCAAAACGACGCTGAAGGCCCGTATCGACACACCACTGGCCGACGCCTCCGTACGGGAAATACCCCTCGGAAAATAGATCCCTCCCCGGCAGGGGGAAAGTAACATGCAACGAAGACCTGCCTTTCCGGAGAAAAAATAAGAATCACCATAATTTCACACCATAGTTCACCATGATCAGAAAATCAATCACCACGATACTGTTTCTGGCCCTTGCGCTGGCGGTTTTTTCGCAGTCGAAGGGCAAAATTGAGGTGCCGCTGCGCTTTGACCGCTATTACGATTACGACGAGATGACCGAAGCGTTGAAGGCACTGCACAAGGCGTACCCGAAGCTCACGCGGCTCGACCTGGTGGGCCGCAGCGAAGAGAACCGGGAGATCTGGGCGCTGACCATCAACAACGACAGCACCGGGGAAGCCCTCACCAAACCGGGGGTGTATGTCGACGGCAACATCCACGGCAACGAAATTCAGGCCGGGGAGGTGTGCCTCTATTATGCCAACCTGCTGCTTACCCGCTACGGGGAAAACGAGAAAATCAAAAAGGTGGTTGACCGGAATGCGCACTACATCCTTCCGGTGGTGAACGTCGACGGGCGGGCGCGTTTTTTTGAGGAGGCCCACACGCCGAATTCGAGCCGGAGTCTGCGCGTGCCCAAAGACGACGATCGCGACGGACTCGTCGATGAGGACGCTCCCGATGATCTCGACAACGACGGCAACATCTGCCAGATGCGGATCCGCGACCCCCTGGGCGATTACCGTACCGACCCCGAGGATCCGCGGCTGATGATTCCCGTGAAGCCCGGCGAGAAAGGGGAATGGACCCTTCTGGGCCAGGAGGGCATCGACAACGACGGCGACGGCCGCTACAACGAGGACAGCGAAGGGTTCCTCGACCCCAACCGCAACTGGGGCGCCAACTGGCAGCCACCATATGTCCAGAACGGCGCAGGCAACTTCCCCCTCTCGGGAAAGGGGACCCGCGCCATTGCACAGTACATCCATGAGCGGCCCAATATCATCGTCAATTTCGCCTTTCACAACTCCGGAGGGATGTGGCTGCGGCCACCAGCCACCAAAGAGGAACGTCTTGCTCCCTCCGACCTGGCAGTGTACGACGTCATTGGGCAGAACGCCCTGAAGATGACTCCGGGCTATGTCTACCACTCCTCCTATGACCTCTATCCCACGTACGGTGACACCGACACCCACATGTGGTACCTCGAAGGCTCCTACTCCTTTGTGGGGGAACTCTTCATGCGCAGCCAGGAAACCTACCGAGAGAATGCTGCGCGGCCGGTGACGCCACCCGCCACCGCCGGGTCGGCATCGGCATCAGGCTCCGGGCGCAGGGGCGTCAACCCCGATGAGGCCCGCGAACAACTTAAATTCAGCGACCACCTTGGACTTACCGAACTCTACCGCGACTGGAAACCGTTTCACCACCCGGTCTACGGGGAGATCGAAATCGGCGGATGGGTCAAGATGAGCTCACGCCTCCCCCACCCCTTCATGCTTCCCGAGCTGGTCCACCGCAACGCCATGGTGGTCCTCTTCGCCGCCGAACAAACACCCGACATCGCCATGGAAGTCTTCGAGGTAAAGGAAATCAGCCGGAACCTCAGCCGCGTCAGGGTCAGGCTCTCCAATGCCAACGCCATCCCCTCCATGTCGGCCAATGCGGCGAACACCCGCCTTTACCCGATGGATATGCTGAAGATCACAGGAGCCAGAGTGGTCGCCGCCGGAAAAATCACCGACCTGCGCAACAATCAGGTCACCTACCAGGAACACCGTCCCGACCTGATCTTCACCTCCGTACCGGGCTATGGCCGCGTGGAACATGAATTCCTCGTCGAAGGGAAAGGGACCCTCCGGATCGACTACTCCTCCCGCAAAGCCAGCGATCTTTCCACTACGGTCAAACTTTAAGGAGTCGGGAATGAGGGAATCGGGAATCTTGAGTCTTAAGTCTTAAGTCTTGAATCTTGAATGAGGAATCGGGAATCTGGAATCTGGAATCTTGAGTCTTGAATCTTAAGTCTTGAATCTTGAATGAGGAATCTTGAATCGGGAGTCTTGAGTCTTAAGTCTTAAGTCTTGAATCTTGAATGAGGAATCGGGAATCTGGAATCTTGAGTCTGGAATGAGGAAAATTTCAGGGTGAAAATTTCCATTTTTCCTTGAAATGACGTAACTTGAAGGAAACATAATGGTCAACCGTTATATATCCACTTAAAAACTTCACCCATGCTACGACATTTCATTCCATTCATGATGCTGGTTCTTCCCCTGCTGTGTGGTGGCCAGGTGGAATTCACCGCCTCGCGTCAGCCCGGGCTTCAGATTTATCAGGCCAAAACGGTGCATGGCCGGGTGGTGGTTCAACTGCCCGATGACATGCGACCGGGTGAAACCATTTCCGGATCGGTGATTACCGAGCCGGCTCCTTCCAAAGATCCGGAAAAGATGAACCGCAACCGGGCTGCCCTGAATGCCCTGCAATTCGCCTTCGGAGGCATGTCATTCCTGGCCGGAGAGCAGTACTTCCAGGCCAAACTTCCCGCAGTTCCGCAGGCGCTGCTCACCCTGGCCGGTGAAAACGGGATCTCAGGATCCACAGCCGTAGGGCTGCTGGCCGAAGAGCGGAAGGGGACCTTTGCCTCCCCCCTCTTCCCCGGATACCTCCGCGCCGGAGAGTTCCAGAGAATCCCCGGGAATTTCGACGGTAGCCGTGACAACTCACAGCTCATGCTCGGAGAAACAGAACTCCCCATCCTGGCCGAGTCACCTGGTGGCCTGGTAACCATGATTCCCGGAGAGATTTCCGGGAAACAAACCCTCTCCGTGACCGAAAACGGAGAGACCTTTGAAAAGGAACTGCATGTGTTCCGCCTCGACATGGCCGTCGATGCCGCCACCCTGCGGAAAGGACAGTCCACTTCCCTGCATGTCAGCGTTTCCGGACTGGAGGGCATAACACTGCCGGTGACCGTGGAAATCGAAAACCTGAGTCCGGCCAACATCAGCCTCCCCGGCGGGAACTACCAGGAACTCGTCATTTCTCCGGCAGAAGTCTCTCCCACCGGCACCTACCACCACACCCTCCCCATCCTGGCGACCGCTTCGGGGGGATTCACAGTGTCAGGTATCCTTGGGGAACCTCAACTCCTGGACCCTGTGGAACCTGTGGACATCAACCGGGAAGGCGCCCGTGAAATCTGCGGGAATACCTGGGAATCGGTCAAAGACGTGGGAAATCCAAAGGGACCTATGCGCGACAAAGAGAATCCCGTTCCCGATCCCACCACCGAGAAGAAAAAAATGCGCTGCGAACAGTGCAGCAAAAAGGTGGAAGCCACCATTTCCACCTATCCCCTTTACAAGTACCAGAAACAGGAGGTGATCACCTATGTGTGCACGATGGAAAAGGGGCATTCGGTACCCTGCCATGGCAGTGGAAAAATAAGCTACCGCGAAAAAAGGATCGGCCCCGTCGGCTATGAAAAGGAAGCCCGCTGTCCGAAAGGCCACCTCATCTGGAAAAAGTAGCCATCAGTTCTGGCATAGCGTTACGCTTAAGAAGCAGGGACCAAGCAAATGTTCATTAACAGGGTACAGGTCGTTAGAAACTCTATTTTTGAATGCTCCGGATTTTTGGGAGAAGACCAGTTAGAGCTAATATTGATTTTCCTACGGTACCTTACCAGGGAGATGACAGACTCAGGGCAGCTTTTTTGCTGATGGTACAGTAATGCTTACAGTTAATGGAACTATAATTAAAAAAAGGCATTATCTTTGTAGCAAAGGAAGCAATACATAGATGTAAAAATCATTTTTTGTTGCTCCATTTCGAAAAAAGCATCGAGTTCTTTTGATTATTAGGAAATTACGATATCTCGGGACTGACCGGTTTTGACAGCGGGCAGGAGAGGTATGGAAGCATGCCGGGCTTTGATCGCACAGCCCGTCAACAACGGCGTTCAAACAACAACTGGCGAAAACAATTACGCTCTCGCTGCATAACCGAACCAAGTAGGTTATCTTAATTCCGGCACAAGGTGCCGGAACGGGACGTCACCCCGGAGGTCACGACTTCAGCCGTCCGGACCCGGTGGCGCAGCAATTGAAGGATAGTTCGCGGAAAGCTCCGGGCCGCGGGCGAAAATAAGGAGATAAGGTGCAGGTAGGTGGCCCTGATCCGGCCTGCACTCGAAAACCAAGTCGGGGATAAGCATGTAGAAACCATATGGCTTCCCCGTTTGGACGCGGGTTCGACTCCCGCCAGTTCCACAACGTAGGCTGATTATCAGAATATTAAAACAGATTTAGCGAACATTTAGCAAACTGTTGAAAAAAAAACAATTTTCACTTTATCCGATTATTGATTAACTTTGTTTTGTGATCCGTTGCCATGGATCATATTTGAACACATAGGGGGCGGTCAGGGGGCTGCCCCTTTTTTGTTGGGGAATAAATCAAGATTCAATATTTTGCCCCCCAGAGGCGTTTTAACGGCATTTCCCTTTTTTCCGGTAGTTGGTACCGTTTTTAGCATTATTCTTTTAAAATGGCCCTCGTGGCTCAAAATTGGAGGCAATAAAAAACCCTGCCGCACTGACAGGGTTCATTTTTTCATTCATGGAGTATTCCGGTCATTATTCCCTTTGCATGATCATTTTCTCCTTTTCTTCCTGCCGTTCATCCAAAGTACCCTGATAATCCAGAATTACCCCGGTGACATGGTTCAAAAAAGCCAGGCCGAAATCAAAATCTTGATCAATAACAACCTGATCCCCTTTGCCGTATCGGGTCACGACAGTAAACAGTTGTGCAATCATGCCCTGAACACTACTCAGACCTTTGGCCACATCAGCGGCGGAATCTCCAAAACAGACAAAGGAATCCATGAAGGTTTCCGCATTCTTCTCATTTCTCTTTTCCATAACGAATAATTTAAAAGTGAGTTAAATAAATCAATATCGAATATTTCAGATCAAAAAAAACTACAGTTCAATGTCGACCCTTCTCCCCTGGGGGCCGTCAATGACAGTAAATTTCACCTTCAAAATCTTCTCCAGGCAGACGGCATGGACAAACAAGATATCATCAATGTTATCCTTTGCGACAATACGGCCATAAGTCGGAAGGGAAATGCCGATCAGTCCGGCCAGTTCCTTCTGAGTATATCCCGCCCGCTTGCGGGCAATTTCCAGTTTTTCAATATTAGTTAGTTCCATGCTGAAGGCTTGTTTCCCACCCACGGCGGAAAGATTCAAAGTTACGGTATCGGCGGCGGCCAAAGGCTTCAAAATATTCCCCCTCCAGATTCTCATAACAATCCCGGTGAGTTATCGGTGAACCTGATTCCCTGGCTTCATTCAAGGTTTCGGCGAACACCTCAAAGAATCCCCTTTTGTCGATCATCCGGATTTGCCTTTTTGTAACCTTCATTCTGATCTGATGGTTTTCCCACAAAGTAAAGTTTTTTATCTCAATATTGATATATTTATTTTTTATGCTTTACAACATAAAAAATGACCCAGGGGGCTATCTGGATCATTTTAACCTGGTCAGTGGAATTGCCTCATAAGTTCGGCCAGCTGATCATCTTCCTGAATTGGTGCCTGTATTCTCAGGCGGCTGACAGGGGTAAAACCGAAGTCCGCCCCTACCCTATTGACAATATCGGCCATTTCCTTGTAAAGCTTCAGATAAGGGTTTGAAATATAGGTGGTACCCTTTTCAGTCACCACCTTGACAAACTTCTCTTCCTTCACCTTCTCAACACATTCAAAAAGCATATCCAGGGAATTGGCGTAAATGGTCAGGGCTTCAATATCTAACTCTGTTAGCACACCCTGGGAAATTACCTGCTTCGCTTTTACTGTGAAAATCTCCCTGCCCCTTTTGGTTTGCAGGGCCTTGATCTTTCGGGCATCCACTGAAACCAATACCGGGGAAGATATTTCTTCCTTCATCCGATCGGCCCTGTCGGTGCCATGCAGTTTTCTCACTGCGTTACTGATGGGTTTTCTTCCTCTTGTCATTTTCCTTGATTTTGAATTTCCGTATTTTCGTCAAACTATTTTCGTGCCTTAGGTGCGGTCTTGCCATTTTACCTATAGAGATTAAGACCCCCCTCCCCCCCCTCCCTCTGCGGGGTGCTGAAAGCCAGTAAGAAGGCTCTTTTCTGATTCCTCATTTTTGTCCGTGTAAATTGCTCCGGTCGGCTCCAGAAAACCCCTTCTTTTTATGCCCTGAAGTCTGGGATTAAAATTCATGTTTAAACCCGCATACCCTTTTAGGTGGCCTTCTGAATGCTCTTTTTTTGCATTTCTTGAAGGTTTTGGGAGGCTTTTATCTGCGTCAAATATTACTGGGTTACTCATGTACTTCTCATCTTCCATGCTCAAGAAATAAGGCCGTGTGGTATCCGGAGAAGTATGCCCCAGCATTTTTTGAACCTCATACAGGGAAGCCCCTTTTCTTATGGCCCTGACCGCTGCCGTGTGCCTCAGTGAGTGGGCCGTTATGGTCTTTGACTTTAATCCGGCATTTGTCAGCCTTCTGTTGATGATCTGGGAAATGGTCTTGACTGACAGGCTCAAAACTTCCTTATGGCGGTGATCCTGGAATAACTGCGGGCATCCGTTCCCCCTGGCGGCCTGGTAACTCCTTATGACTTCCAGAATATTGGGGGGAATGTTTGAAATTGGGGCCTTCTCGAAATGTCCTTTTCTCTTAACATACAAAACCCAGTCCCCGGTTTCCGGCTTGAATTGAATATCTTCATCCAGGATTCCCCACACCTCGGAACGGCGAAGGGCAAAGATCAGCATAAAGGCAATTATTAGATAATCCCGCAATCCCTCAGGGGTGGACTGATCAAATGAAAAAAGCTTCTGAATCTGATCTTCAGAAAGGTGGCCCCGGCGGTGGTCTTTGTACCGTACTTTCACCCTAATCCCGGCGGCTATGTTTTCGCCTTTGCCGTTGGCTTCCATCCAGGCGTAAAAGCTGCGGACACTGGCCAGGTAGTTGTTTATAGTGAAGGGGCTTTTCTTCATGCTCTGAAGGTGGTTCCGGTAAGATATGACATTTGAACGGACTGGTCTATCTACAGGAACCCTATTCATTGACAAAAACCGAAACCAATATCGGACAGTATGTCTGTATTGTCGGACAGTGTTTTGTGAACTGGATTGATCAGCCAGCCAATCACTAACCAGCTGATCAATCGTTTCATGACTTCCCATTACATCAGGGTTTTGATATATGGGTCATCATTCAGATCCATTTCCAGAAGCTTCAGGGCGGCCAGTGCCTGGACTGATCCACTCCCTTTCCGGGTGCCGTTCATGACTTCCTGAATGGTTCTTTTTGCAGATTCCAGGTATAGGGAAAGTGATCTTTTTGAAGAATCGTCTTTTTTGTAATTGTCGATTACAAACTGTGCCACTTCTCCGGCCACATTTTCCCCTGTAATTGCTTCCACTCCTGAAAGTCCGGGGTTTCCATTGACCTCAATCAGGTAGGGTTTATTGTTGTCTTTGGAATCTCTCATGATATCCACCCCGGCAATGTGCATACGCAAAGCCTGGGCGGCCTTTATGGCCATGCTCTTTTCTTCCTCGGTTATTTCGACCTTCTCCCCGCTTCCGGAAATGGAATAATTACTCCGGAAATCCGAATCAAGGGCATACCGCTTGTATGCTATGACCTTCGGTTCATCCAGGTAAGCCCCAATAACCCAGATTCTCAGGTCATTGGCCGGTTTCCCGGAATCAATCGTTTGCTGAAGGATCAGATCAGCGGAAGCATACCGCAAAGCCCTTAATGACTGACTGGCTTCCACTTCGTCACGAAGTTTAAACACTCCGGCCCCCTGGCTGCCCTTCTGTAGTTTGACAATAACAGGAAGCCCCCCTACCTTCTCAATAGCCTCTTTGAAGTCGGTCAGTTTATGGGCCAGAATCTGGCGGGGTACCCTGATCTTATGGCGGCTCAATAGCTGCGAAGTGTTAAATTTCACGCTGCAAGCCTCCAGGCCGTAACTGCTGGCCGTGCTGAAAATTCCCAGGTTCCGGTTTATCTGATCCAACACCAACAAACCATAACCGAAGCCCCGCCCGCTTATCCTGGGTACCACTGCGGAATATTCCTTCAAGGTGATGCGGTGGCCGACCCCTTCCGATCTTTCATAAATGCGGTCATACCCCAATTTGTCGGACAAATAGGCGTAAAACTCATTAGGGTCTTTGGTTTCTGCAACCCAATCCCTTTTTTCAAATTCTTCTGTAAGCCTTTTTTGTGGCATACTGGAAAGAATCAACACTTTCTTTTTTTCGCTTTGAAATTCCATGATAAAATAATTTAAGATTAATAAGTATTAAAATGGATTATTTGACGATTCAAGGTATTGATCAGGGTTCCCGACCTCCGGAATATAGTTTCTGAAAGAGGTTGTTTCAGGATTGAAAGAAACTATGAAACTGCCGGTTCCAACATTCCGCCCTTTGGCAATACTGATTTTTGCCGTGCCGGTGGTGGGGTATGTTTCAAAGGGTTCATCATATTTCCGGTTATACACTTCAGGCCGGTAAAGCAATAAAACCAGGTCTGCGGCTTCCTCAATCTGCCCTGACCCCCTCAGGCGGGAAAGGCTTGGTTGTGGCCTTTCCGGGTGCCTGGATAACTGGGAAATGGCCAGAATTGTTATTTCCAACTCCCTGGCAACATTTTTAAGCTTCCGTGTTATCTCTGCTATCTTGCTTTCATCCGACTTTTTTTCATTTCCGGCCACAATCTGAAGATAATCCACCATAACCAGGTTAATTTTATGCTTCAGGTGAAGGCGGCGAATACTGGCACAAATGGCGTCAATGGAATTTATGGCCTTTTCATCATAAAGGATTGTTTTTTGCTGGTGCCTCTCCTTTGCGGATTCCAGAAGATTTAATTCAAAATCATTCAGGTATCCATGTAAAATGGTCTTTGTCGGAATCTTTGTTTCTGCGGCCAGAATCCGGGCGGTCAGTTGGGTGTGGGTCATTTCAAGACTGTAAGCGGCTGCCCTGGCTCCATAACTGTAAACGGCATTTTTCAGGATCGTAATCCCCAGGGCCGTTTTTCCCTGCGAAGTTTCACCGGCAATTATCCAAAGATCCCCCCGCTGCATTCCGTTGGTAAAGTCATCCAGTTTCCTGATCCCGGTTCCTATTCCGGTCAGGTTTCCGCCCTCCCGGTTCCGCCTGGCTTGTGAAATGACCTTTTCAATACTTTCGGCAATCGGTACCACATTGGCCGTTTCAAATTCCATCAGGCTCAAGGTATTGTTCTGGGCTTCATTTAAGAGGTTATACAGGTCTTTGGAAAGGTCAAAGGCGCTGCGATATTGCTGAAGTCCTTTTTGTGCCATTTCCCGCCTCTGGTAAAGATCATGCAAGATTCTCAGGTGGTGTTCAATGTTGGCTACACTGGCAATTTTACGAAAACATGAAGTCAGGTAAGTAACTCCACCAACCTGATCAAGCTGGCCGCCCTTTTTTAATTGCTGGGTGACACTGATCAGGTCGGGCGGAATCCCTGCCTTTGACAGTTCCAGGACTGCGGAAATGATCTGCTGATTCTCCAGCTGATAAAACCATTCCGACTTAACAGAGTGCTGAATGACCGCTTCCGATTCTGCCAGGAAGGCACCAACTACGGCAGACTCCAGGTCTGGATCATGGGGCGGGATATCTAAAAATTGGGGTTCCATCACATCAGGCTTTTTTCTTGGGTGAGGGTTTCAAAACTGTGGCCATTGGTAGGTTTCACATTCTTAATCCAGTTCCTTACTGCGGCCTTCCAGTCCACCATCTTATTTTTTCCGACAAACCAGCCCTTTGAAGTGTAGAAAGCTTCATATTTCTCGGCCTCATGGGTGGTGTTTATCTTTAGGCCTCGTTTAATGCTGAGTTCTGAAAAGTAATTTTGAATCTCCAAAAGGGAGGGCGGGGAAAACCGGCGGTTTTTCTTCTTTATACTTTCTTCTTTATCAGTATCAGTATCAGTATCAGTATCAGTATCGGCTTTTTTGGGTTCTTTTGGGTTACCAAATAACCCACTGGGTTTTTTGGGTTCTTCTGGGTTATTTCTCTTTCTCCCTCCCTTTAATCCGTTCTCCCTGTTTCTGTTACATACCCTTTCATACTTCTTTGAATCTCTTTCAAACTGGCTTTTCATATACAAAAAAGCAACTTTCAAGGCAGGGGTAAGTTCCGGAATGACCCCAGAAATCTGATATTCATATATAGCATCGAATAACATTCCCTTTTCTTCCAGGGTCATTTCCTTTACTGGCTCGTAAAAGGAATGATAAAGCAAAAAACTATCTCTATCTTTCATGGTTTCCGGTTTACCGTGTCCAGGTCATTTCTATCTCATTCTTCCGGTTCAATACCTCCGGCAGACTTCCGACTAATTCACGGCACCAAGCGTTTCCGTGGCTCATTGGCGTACTTTCGGAAGTGGTGATTTTCGTTTTCCTTCGGGTATGGTCAACGAACAACTGAAAATCCGGGGTTTTCATAGGGATATCGGTTTAATTGCAGATTCAACTTCCGACCTCTTGTAATAAACTCGGTTCCCAAGGCCATAGGCTTTGAGTTTCCCCCTCTTTGTCCAGTTGTGGACAGTGGACAGATCGACATTCAGGAGGTCTTTAACCTCGCTTCTGGTCAAAAATTGGGTAGGTTCCTTCGGCTGAAAATCGGCTTTAAGTTTGCTAATTTCAGTCCGGACTCCGGAGAGAATTTTTTCCTGAAGTTCTTCCGGAGTAATCTGAATAAGTTGAATTGTGCTTTGCATATCATTGAATTTTTCATTCTCTGACAGCAAAGGTCTGGGGGGTGATGTTCAGTCCCAAGAACATATTGTTCTATTAACCGAACAATATGATTTTTTTTTGAGAAATAGTGTAACCTATTGTTATTTAACTACTTCGGAAATTAGGAAAAAATTTCTTTCGTGCCTTTATGTACTTATCTTCCCTCCCTGAGGTTTTTACACGGTAAAAAGATTCAAGTTTGTCCTTGTTTTCAAGATCAGAAAGTTCGGGAAAGGTACTTTGTAAAAAACTTAAAAACTCTTTCATTCCTACACCTTCATAAAGAAAACCATCATCCAACATTTTCCTGTAGATAAAAGAGAATCCGAAGTAAGGATGTTCAGTTGTAAGTTCATCCACAAGATTATTAAAAAGGTTCCAGGATTCAACACTAACAAAAATACGTTTGTTATAAACTGGTTCTTTTTTACTGCCTCCTTGCTGATTTTCTTCATGGCCGTTCAAACTCGGTACAAGTCTATTTTGTGCCTTATTTATGCTTTTCCGAATGATCCCAAAATCTTCCAGGCTCAAGTAACCAACATAATCTCCATATGGCTGAATGTTTCTCATTTCCATATGAAAATCTTTGTAACCTGGACAGTCCGGATTCAAACCATATTGTGAGGCCCAATAAGATAAAAATTCGTGCATTAAATTAAGGTTTGCCTGTCGGCAGCCCTTTATATATTCTTTCGGATAGTACTTTAATTTCTGGGCCGATTCATAACCTTCAACAATTCCTTCATAAATGGCTGCTTCCCTCCCCTGGTATCCCAAAACAGAGGAAATTGCGTTTAAAATTATTCTCTTGTGATCCATGGCGTTTTTTTGGGGGTTATTGTGCCTGTTTGATGATTGTCATTTGTGGTTCCTTTGCAGCCTGTAGGGATTGTTTTCGCCAATATTCAGCAATTTGGACAGCATAATCATTTGAAGTTTTCCCGATATACTCTAAAAACTGTTGCTCCGTGCTGTGTGCCGTTATGCTGATAAGTAAGGCGGTCGGCAGTTCCCCGTAAAAGTTGGTGGCGAAGGAACGGCGGCAAACATGGGAAGTGATAAGTTCATATTTTGGGTAAATGCTATCTACTTTCCTGAAAGTTTTTTCCCGCACTCCGGTCAGTTTCCCGCCCTTCACTGGCTGTGTGATCCCGGCAAGTTTGCAAACGTCTTTTATATACTCATTGAATCGCTGGTCACTCAGTTTATAGGGGAAGTTCCCGCCGTACTTTTCAATAATTGCCTTTACTTTCGGGTGAAATGGAATAGAAACATTTTTTCCCGTTTTCACTTGAACCAGTTCAATCATTTGCAGCCCCGCCCGGGTGACGATGTTTTCACTGGTCAGGGTCAGCAGATCGGAAACCCGCTGTCCGATATAACACCCAATTACAAGCCAATCTCGAGCGTTTTCAAGTGCCTGGCGGGTGAAGGTCGTTGCCTCTATTTTTTCAATCTCCTCAAAAGTCAGGTAAATTTTATCTGACTTCTCCGAATAATTCTTCACCCGTTTAAGTTGGGGGCTGACCTCCATCCCGTTGTATTGGGCATCCATACAAACGGCCTTCAGCAATTTGATATAATGCCCGGCGGTGTTCCCTCCTAAGATATCGACCTCACGAAGGTATTTCATAAAGTCGTTCCGAAAAGTGGGGTTCACATCTCTAAGAAGGTAGGTTTTCTTTGTGTGCGACTGGTAAGATTCAATTTTCCCTTTCAAAGCCTCGTACTTCTGAACCGTGGCACGGGTGGCACCCCTTCGCCCGCTTTTAAATTCTTTAAAGGGCAGATTGTCAATGTACTTCTGAATGTATACGGTGAGGCGGTCGGCCTCGGTTATCCGTTTTTTTCCATTGAATGCGTCAATCTTCTCCCCCAGCCAGTCCCCGGAAGGTTCCCCCCCGGCGGAAGTAAGTTTGTTCAGTTCATCCTCAATAAAGGCTGCCAGTTTTTTCAGCTGGTTACTCAGCAGCTTGTTTGCCTCGTCATTTTGCTTCGGGAGTTTTTGGGAGTCACTCCAGTCGGAAGGTGAGACAATAAATCCGGTCTTTCGCTTGAATACTTTGCCACGGGAAACAGAAAGACTCAAATAAATGTTTGCCGGGTCGTTTTTGCTCTGAAGAAGAAAAGTTGCCTTTGCCATGATAATTTTATAAATTTGAACACGTTTACAAATATAAGAATTTTAGTAAACCGTTAGCAAACCGTTTTACAATTTCTTTCAACTTAGTTAAATTTACATCAATGATAAATAGAAATGAAATATCAATATTTACAAGGACTTCCGGAGTTTTCGCCAGTGTTTTCAACAGTACCGGAAACAAGCAAAATTGGCGGAATCGACTCCCGCCAGTTCCACATATTTTAAAATCATATGCCTGAACTTTGCAGATTTTTGGGGATAGTGATTTTCATGAACTTTAATGAGCATAATCCGCCACACTTTCACGCAAAATATGGCGATTATGAGATGACTGTTGAAATTTCCTCCGGAATAATAGAAGGGAAATTTCCGAAGAGAGCCCTTAGCCTTGTGATGGAATGGTTCGAAATCCATAAAGAGGAATTGCTTGTGGATTGGGAATTATTAAGGACAACTGGTGAGTTTAACAAAATACAACCCTTGGAGTGAGCACCATGATACTGAATGTTATTTCGGCAGAATACAGAGGAGGTTTTACGATTTTCCTCTCATTTAACAACGGGGAATCATTTCTGGTTGATCTGAAAGAAACCATATTTAATGATCACCGCAAGATATTCGAACCATTAAGAAATCTGGAATACTTTAGAAATTTTCACATCAGATTAAATACTATTGTATGGGAGAATGAAGCTGATTTTGCACCGGAATTTCTTCTTCAACAAGGGAAAATGATGGCCAGAAGACACTCATTGAATGCCTGACATTTATTAAACAGATGGATTCATTTTATACCTCTTCCAAAGTCAGATTTTCCCCTTTCAACAAGTGGATCTTTATTATTTTCCTTTTGGGATTGACTGCAGGGTGGCCCGTTTTTGCCGCTGCACAGCCAGGCCTTAACCAGACCGATGCCAACGGCATGAAACAGGGCCCCTGGGAAAAGAAATACCCCAATGGCCGGCTGATGTACCAGGGTTCCTTTCATGACGACCATCCCGTGGGCACCTGGAAGCGGTGGCACGAGAGCGGCAGTCTCAAAGCCATCCTCATTTACAGCCCCGTCAGCGACACCATCAAAGCAACCCTTTATGAGTCGGCCTCCACGCCCGTGGCCCGCGGCCTTTACCTCGGCGAAAAGAAAACCGGCACCTGGGAATACCTCAGCAACGGCCGCACCATCGCCACCGAGGAGTTTTCCAACGGCCGTAAAAACGGGATCTCCCGGAAATTCTATACCTCCGGAGAATTGCTGGAAGAGTCGACATGGACAGACGATCTGTTGGAAGGCCCCTACCGCGCTTACTTCACCTCCGGAAAGCCCTTCCTCGAATGCCGCTACAGCAAGGCAAAACGCGATGGCCATTGTATCAGCTACTACCCCTCCGGGGCAACAGAAGTCCACTCCCTCTACCTCAATGATCTTCCGGAGGGCACCTGGACCTTTTACTCCGAAACCGGAGGAACCCTTTACACCCTTCAATACCGTCAGGGCAAACTTCAGAACCCGGAAGTGCTCAGGGAACTCGACACCCAAAAACTTCAGGAACTCGAAAAACAACGCGACCGCCTCACCGACCCGGAGAAATATTTGGAAGACCCCGAAGGTTTTATGGAAAGAAAGCGTTAATTTGGTCTGCCTGACCAGCACTGACCTGGCCTTTGACCACCCCCGGGGCGCTGAACCTGCGGGGAGCCACATAGCGTGGGAAGAAATCAAAGGGCATCACAGAGAAGGGGCCGGCAGGGAGAAACGAACACCATCTTAACGGTAAAACCAGATGCATCAGGGAATCAGAATTTTCCTACTGGCTGTCATTTCAGGTCTGCTCTGCGGAACAGCGGGGGCCCAATCGTTGTGGCGGGTTGACTTCCGCGACAAGGCCAACCATCCCCTCTCCCTGGAGCGCCCTGAGGAATTCCTGTCGGAGAGGGCTCTTCAACGCCGGGCAGCACAAAATATCCCCCTTGATGAGAGCGATCTTCCTGTTCACCCCGCCTATGTCGACACACTTGCGAGGCTGGGCGCCATACCCGTGAACACTTCCCGGTGGATGAACTCCCTGACGGTATACCTTCCTGCCGACTCCCTGGCCACCACCATTGCCTCTCAGGGTTTCGTCGCAGCGGTGGAATGCACCCGACCCGCCACACCAGCCGCAAAAAGTGCCCGCAACAAGTTCGGAATACCAGGCGAGCCACTGCCCATAGACACCTCGCGCTATGGCGCTTCGGTTTACCAGGTGGGGCAATTGAACGGACAGGCCCTTCATACCCGGGGATATAAGGGCAAAGGCATGATGGTGGCCATCCTCGACGCCGGTTTCTACATGGTCAACACTTTGCCGGCCTTCGACTCCCTGCGCCTTGGCGGCCGCATCGCCGGGACCCGCGACATGGTATGGCCCCCCTCTGACGTCTACCAGGAGCACACCCATGGCATGATGGTCCTCTCCACCATGGGAGGCCTCAAACCGGGCGCCCTCATCGGCACGGCTCCACACGCTTCCTACTGGCTTATCCGCACCGAAGATACCCGCAGCGAATTTCCAGTAGAGGAGGACAACTGGATCGCCGGAGCCGAACTTGCCGACAGCGCCGGCTGCGACATCATCAACTCCTCCCTGGGCTATTCCACTTATGACCTCCCGGAACTGAGCCATTCCTTTGCCGATCTCGACGGGCGGACCACCCGCGTAGCCCGGGGAGCCAACATGGCCGCCGCCAAAGGCCTGCTGGTCTTCTCGAGTGCAGGCAATGAAGGCAACAAAGCCTGGAAAAAAATCCAGACCCCCGCCGACGGCGACAGCGTCATTGCCGTGGCTGCCGTTGACCGGTATGGGGTCAAAACCTCCTTCAGTTCCGTGGGTCCCTCTGCCGATGCAGAAGTCAAACCCACCCTGGCGGCCATGGGCCAGAACAACGCCCTGGAGGGAATCAACGGCCAGCTGACCTACGCCAGTGGTACCTCCTTTTCCTCGCCGGTACTTGCCGGCATGGCCGCCTGCCTCTGGCAGGCCCGCCCCGATGCCCCGGCCTACATCATTAAAGAGGCCCTGATCCGCAGCGCCCACCAGTTCCTCTCCCCCGACTCCCTCCTCGGCTTCGGCATCCCCGACATGCAAACCGCCCTCGACCTCCTCATCACTTCCATATCTGCTCCCGCAGCCCCCGGAAAAAAATGGTCCCTCTACCCCATCCCCTTCCGCGATGCGCTTACATTCTTCCATTCCGGAGAAGACCCGGGCGAAACACACATCGAACTTTTTTCAATCACCGGCCAGCGGCTGTTCCACACCCTTCTACATGACCGGGGACCCCACCGGATTGCCGGACTGGGGCACATCCCCGCGGGGCCCCACGTGGTGCGCATCTCCGGCAAACACGGCACCGAAACCCACCTCATCACCGGAGGAATGCCCTGAAACTGCCCCCGCATGGAAAAATCACCCCATGGAAATATGACCCTGCTGGAACTCAACACCCTGATCAGGAACACCCTCCAGGATGCCTTTCCCTCCACCTTATGGGTGGTGGCCGAAATCAGCGAGATGAAAGTCAACAGGTCAGGCCACTGCTACCTCGAACTGGTGGAAAAAGACGAGGCCACCGACGAGCTCACAGCCAGGGCCAGAGCCACCATTTGGTCTTACACCTTCAGAATGGTCAGGTCCTATTTTGAAACCACCACAGGCCAACCCCTGGGCGAAGGGATTAAAATCCTGGCCCAAGTCTCGGTGGACTACCACCCCTCCTATGGATTAAGCCTCAATATCAAGGATATAGACCCCACTTACACCCTGGGCGACCTCTCCCGGAAGCGGAGGGAGATCATCCGTCGCCTCGAGGAAGCGGGGGTGTTCCATATGAACCGGGAACTGCCATTGCCCCTGGTACCACAGAGGATTGCCGTCATCTCCTCAGCCACGGCCGCCGGGTATCAGGATTTTGCCGACCAGCTCGGCCGCAACGCCTACGGGTTTCATTTTGAACACCGCCTCTTTGAGGCTTTCATGCAAGGCAGCGAGGCCGTCCCCTCGATCCTCGCGGCCCTCGACGCCATCTTCCAGGAGGAGGAGGCTTTTGATGCGGTGGCCATCCTCCGCGGCGGAGGCTCCCAGGCCGACCTGAGCTGCTTTGACCATTTCGATCTGGCATATGCCGTGGCCCAGTTTCCTCTGCCTGTGGTCACCGGCATCGGCCACGAAAAAGACGAAACCATCGTCGACCTGGTGGCCCACACCCGTCAGAAAACCCCAACGGCCGTGGCCGAATTCTTCATTGCGGGGCTTCTTCGTTTTTCGGAACGGCTTGAAGAGCTGGAACGGTCGGTGGTGGCGGCCACCCGCGAAATTCTGGAAACCCGTGAAGAGGAACTCGAAGGGGCCACCTTCCGTCTCCGGGGAGCCTTTGAGAGGCATACCCGCCTGGCAGAAAGCCGCCTGCGCAGAGGGGGACAACGCCTCCTCACAGGCAGCAGCCGACTTCTTTACCGGGAAAAGCAGGAACTCCACCGCCACCGCTTCCGCCTTTCCGCCGCCACCTCCGGAATCACCGGAGAGGAACGTCACCGCACCAAACAGGCCGAAAGGGAGTTGCGCCACGCCATCCGCCGCCTCCTCGGGAAGGAGGAATCCACCCTGGGCCATCTCTCCTCCCAATTCCGGAGGAGAATAAGACAGAAACTGGCCGACAACCGCCGCATACTCGACCATGCCGCACAAACAGCCCGCATGCTCGATCCCGGGGAAATTCTCCGCAGGGGCTTCACCCTCACCCGCCAGAACGGCAAAACCCTCCGCTCGGCCGCAACCGCCGACCCCCACTCCCCGCTGACCACCCTCTTCGCCGATGGCACCACCCAAAGTCAAATCATTAAAACCACGCTGTATGACCACCCGGAAACCCTCCTACCAGGAGGCCATGAATGAAATCGAGGAGCTTCTCGCAAAAATAGAAAGCGACGAACCCGATATCGACGACCTGGCTGAAAAAGTGAGGCGCGTAGCCACCCTCATCCGCTTCTGCCGCGATAAACTTACCAAAACCAGCGAAGAGGTCGAAAAAATCCTCGGGGAAATGGAAACGGAAGAGACCAACTGACAGGATCAGGAAAAAGAAGATGCCTCAGGATCATGACGACATATCTCACAAATGCGGGGAGATGCCGCCTGTAAACGGCAACCGGCCTCTTAAACCGGAGGATCCTGCCGGAGACAGGGACTATTCCGGCGGCAGGGACAAGCCCCCCGGGAATACTGGCACGCCCGGCCGAGGGAATGCTTTCCTGTCTCAGTCCATGGGTGGAAGGTCAGGGTTCAGGCTCCTTTCCCTGTGGGGTTTCTTCTCTGCCCTCATCATCCTGTGGCACCTGTTTGCCAACACCGGATTCTTCGGATACGATGACCTCCAGTATGCAGAGGTGGCCGCCCGGATGGTACAGGGCGAGCCCGACTGGAATGACCATTTTTCATTCCGGTGGACCGTCACCGGTGCGACAGCCCTCTCCTACCGCCTCCTGGGCATCGGCGATACCGCATCGGCCCTGCCGGCGATGTTCCTCTCCCTGGCCACCCTTGGACTCATCACCATCACCCTGCGCCGGCATTCCCCCATGACCGTGGCTGCTGCCCTGGCTCTCTTCACCCTTAACTTCTGGAGCCTCTTCTACTCCGATAAACTCATGCCCGACGTCTATGTCGCCTTTTTTGTCACCGCCGCCATCCTGATCTACTCCCGCGTTTCCCGGAATGGCACCTCGACTGCATCCCCTGCCTCCCAGGCTCAGGTGACTTCCGGAATTCTCTTTGCCCTTGCCCTGACAGGGGCTTTCCTCTCGAAGGAAACCGTGGTGCTGGTGCTTCCCCTCCTGGCATGGTGGCTGATCAGGGATCTCATCCGGAACTTTCGCCACGGCGGACTCCGGCGCTTCTGGATCGCCGCTGTGGCCACGGGTCTGCTTCTCCTGGGCGGCATCCTCCTGGGTACGGCCCTGCTTACCGGCGACCCGGCAGCACGCATGACCGCCCTCCTGGGAAACCGCTATATCAGCTTTTGCGATTACGCCAGCCAGCCCCTCCGGGAGCTCCTCATCCGCCTGTCATACGGACTTGCAGCCGACTTCACACGCCAAGGCATGATGGCCGGAGTGATCCTTACGCTTCCGGCCCTGCTTCTGTTCCGCTCCCTTCACAGGAAAAGCCCGGGAACCAACCCACTATCAGCAGGCCACCCAAACCAAACCGCAAACGAAAAACTCCGCTTTTTTGTGACCACATCGGTGATCCTTCTCCTCTCAGCCAATTTCATGTCCATCACCCCCTGGGCCTATAACCCCATGTGCACCGATCCCCGTCATTTTCTGTTCCTGATCCCCACCCTGGCCATCGCCGGTGCCCTGGCCATGGAAACCTGGCACCACCACAGGGTTTACTGGCTTTACACCCTGGCCATCACCCTGCTATTCAGCCTGCTGATTACCGCCGAAAGGAGCCAGACCCTCTTTGAACAACTGGTCCCACTGGCAGGCCTTTCGCTCATGGGTGCACTCCTCCCCCGTAAGGCCCGCCTGAAATGGTTCCCAACGGCCGTTTTGCTCCTCATCCTCCTGCTGGCCGTGAAACCCCTTCATTATCTCCCGTACGCACAAAAAGTGGGATACGGCGACCAGAAAGCCTTCATCCACCGCCACCTTCTGAACGGAGCATTCGCCAGAATATTCACCGATGAGGTCCAGAAACGGCTCATCCGTTTTTACAAAGGATTCAGTCAGGCTCCTCCCGAGGTTTTCAACTGGGAGGAGGCTTTAAAATTACCCGACAACGACACGGTGCGGATCGCACTGCTGACAAACCGGCATACCGCCTACCTCAGCGGCGGGGAACCCGGGAAAGATCCCTGGATGGCCACACGACCGGAACTGACAGCCGCAAAAGTGGTTGAAGAGGAGGCCCTGGGTCTGGCGCTTTACGCCTGCCAGGGATGGGTGAACCCCCGGCTGAAAGCCGCATTCCATCATGATTTTGAGAAGGAACACCCCCTTTGGTCGGGGGGCAGGGTGGGCACTCCGGAAGAAGGAGCCGCCTCGGGCACCCGCTGCGACATACCCGATGAGTATTCAGCCACCTTCCGCATTGCCACCGACACGCTGAAACTGACCCCCGGAGGCCACCTGTTGGTCACCTGCCGGTTTCAGTTCCGCACTCCGGAAAAAACAGAGGCCGTGGTGGTCATTTCAGCCCCCTCCACCGGGGAAAAAGAACTCTGGGAAGGGATCCCCCTCTTTCCGCAGGTGAGGGCCTTCGGCACCTGGAGTCCCATGGTCTTCCACCCCCTGCTGGAAACCAATCTCATCAGCCCGGGATCTGAAATAAGCCTTTACATCTGGAACCTGAAAAAGGAAATGATCCACATTGACGACTGGGAAATCCTGCTGTCAGACCTTCCACCCCCAGCCACCACCGACCACGACTGACCACCACCAGCCACAACCGGCTATAACCAACCACAAGCGGACACTATCAGCCACAACTGACCACCACCAGCCACAACTGACCACCACCAGCCACAACCTGCCACAACCAACCACTACCAGCCACTACCAACCACTACCAGCCACTACCAGCCATTACCAGCCACTACCAGCCATTACCAACCACTACCAGCCATTACCAACCACTACCAGCCACTTCCAACCACTACCAACCACTACCAGCCACAACCAACCACAAGCGGATACAATCAGCCACAACCAACCACAAGCGGACACTATCAGCCACAACTGACCACCACCAGCCACAACCAACTACAATCAGATACTATCAGCCACAACCGACCACAAACGGATCCTTTCAGCCACAACTGACCACCACCGGCCACCACCGACCACAATCAGATACTATCAGCCACAACCGACCACAAACGGATCCTTTCAGCCACAACCGGCCATAACCAGCCACAACAGACCACAATCGGATACAATCGGATACAATCAGCCACGACTGACCACCACCAGCCACAACCGACCACAAACGGATCCTTTCAGCCACTACCAGCCACTACAAGCCACAACCGACCACAATCGGATACAATCAGCCACAACCGATCACCACCAACCACAACTGACCACCACCTGCCACCACCGACCACAATCGGATACAATCAGCCACAACCAACCCCAAACGGCTACAAACGGCTATTAGTCCTCTCATTAAGTTGTGCCGGCATTGAACGGCCATATCAGCTGTCACTTATATCCGGAACCAAATGAATACAAATGGGTAAAAATGGGGGTCAAACGGGTATAAATGGGTATAAATGGGTGCAAACGGGTCAAACGGGATCAAACGGGATCAAATACCATCGCGCATGACGCCTATAAACCGATCCGGGCAGCGATCCACTCCCCTACCTCCGAGGTCGTCCTGACCGGCTCTCCCTCACCGGCCAGATCACCGGTCACAAAACCCGCCTCCAAAGACGCCCTCACGGCCTCCCTGATGGCCAGGCCCTCTTCCGGAAGGGAAAAGGCGTACTCAAACATCATGGCCGCAGAGAGAATGGCGGCCAAAGGATTGGCGATATTCTTCCCGGCCGCCTGGGGCCATGAGCCGTGAATCGGTTCAAAAACCGAGGTGTGGACCCCTACCGACGCCGAGGGGAGCAATCCCATGGATCCGGTGATCACGCTCGCCTCATCGGTGAGGATATCCCCGAACATATTCTCGGTGACCAGCACATCAAAATTGCGCGGCCACTGAATGATCTGCATGGCGGCATTGTCAACGAACATATATTCGGTGGTGACCTCCGGGTAGGCAGGCGCCATCTCCCGGGCCACCTCCCGCCACAGGCGCGAGGTCTCCAGAATATTGGCCTTGTCGACCACCGTCAGCTTTTTGTTCCGTTTCATTGCAAACTCAAAACCCAGTTTGAGGATCCGTTCAATTTCGGCACGGGAGTAGGTACAGGTGTCAAATGCCGCCTGCCCGTCTTCGCTGCGCCCCCGCTCCCCGAAGTAGATCCCGCCCGTCAGCTCCCTGATGCAGACGAATCCCGCCCCTTCCACCAGGTCGCGCCGCAGCGGCGATTTATGCAACAGGGAGGGAAAGGTTTCCACCGGCCTGATGTTGGCATAGAGTCCCAGCCCCTTGCGCATACGCAACAATCCCTGCTCAGGCCGCACCGCCGCCTTAGGATCGTTGTCGAACCGCGGATCCCCGATGGCCCCGAACAACACGGCATCAGACGCCATACACAACCGGTGGGTCTCCTCCGGATAGGGATCCCCGGTCAGATCTATGGCTGCAGCCCCCACCCAACCATGGGAAAAAAGCGGCTCATGACCATACCGGCGACACACCGCCTCCACACATTTCACAGCCTCCGCGGTCACCTCCTGACCAATCCCGTCACCGGGAAGAACAGCAATCTTCAGCTTCATCTATTTTTTATTTATCAGGTTATTCTCTATGATATTGAGCATCTTAATGGTCGCCTTGATGGCCGCTGTGGTCTGATCGGGATCAAGACCACGCGTTTTAAATTCCTTGCCGTTTTGCCAGGTGATCACCGTCTCCACCAGGGCATCGGTTGCCCCGCCAGGAGGGATCGTCACCACATAGTCGACCAGCGCCGGGAAGGGCTTGCCCAGTTTCCCGTATATCTTGCGGAGGGCCCGCATGAAAGCGTCATACTGCCCGTCGCCTGAACTGCTCTCCTCATACTCCGCTCCGTCAATCGATATGCTTACCGACGCCATCGGCTTCAACCCCTTGGCATGGGCAATCGAATAATTCCTGATGGTAATCCGCTCCTCTATCGACTGGCTGCTCAGCACGTCGGCTACAATGTATGGCAGATCCTCCATCGACACATTCTCCTTTTGGTCCCCCAGCTCGATGATCCGGTCGGTCACCTTCTTGAGCGACTCCGGATCGAGGTCTATGCCCAGCTCCTCCAGATTCTTGCGGATGTTGGCCTTCCCTGATGTCTTCCCCAGGGCATACTTCCGGATTCTTCCGAACCTCTCCGGAAGCAATTCGTTGTAATAGAGATTGTTTTTATTATCGCCATCGGCATGGATCCCGCTGCATTGCGTGAAGACAAACTCCCCGATCAGGGGCTTGTTGGCCGGAATACGCACCCCGGAAAAGGACTCCACCACCCGTGAAACCCGGTTAAGCATCTGCTCGCGGACATGCGTGCGGAGCTTGAGATGATCGGTGGCCGTGGCAATCACGCTGGCCAATGGCACGTTGCCGGCCCGTTCTCCCAAACCGTTCACGGTGGTATGCACACACCGGATCCCCGCCTTCAGAGCCTGGAATACATTCCCCACCGCCAAATCGTAATCGTTGTGTGCATGGAAGTCAAACGCTACACCAGGATAGCTCTCCAGCATCTCCCGGCAGTAGAGATAGGTTTCATCGGGGTCAAGGATCCCCAGAGTGTCGGGCAGCATAATACGAGATACCCCCTCATCCTTAAGTCCTGAAATCATCTGGTGGACATACTCACGGGAGCTGCGCATTCCGTTGGACCAGTCCTCCAGATAAATGTTCACCCTGATGCCCATCTCCCGGGCGCGGGCAATCACCCCGCGTATATCTGTCAGGTGTTGCTCCGGAGTCTTCCGGAGCTGCTGCGTCACATGCCGGTAAGATCCCTTGCACAACAGGTTGATCACTCTCCCCCCCGCATCGCGGATCCAGTTGAGGGAGACCTCGCCATCGACGAATCCCAGAATCTCCACCCGGTCGAGGAATCCCCTGGAGGCCGCCCATGCCAATATTTTCGCCGCGCCGCGAAATTCCCCCTCAGATACCCTGGCCGAAGCGACCTCAATACGGTCAACCTGCACGTCTTCCAGAAGAATCCGCGCCATGCCCAGCTTCTCGGTATCCGAAAAGGAGACCCCCGATGTCTGTTCCCCGTCTCGCAGGGTCGTGTCCATGATCATCAACAGGTCCTGGTCTTTATCACTATCTTTCTTCATTTTGTTTCCATGTTAAACGTTTTTAATCCTTTTCAACGTTTTTCACCGGATCAACCGTCATTTTCGCGCCATCGCCTGTTCTCATATTCGGCAATCTCCTCCTTCAGGCTGAGGAGGTAATCGATATCGTCAAGTCCGTTCATCAGACACTCCTTTTTATAGGCGTTGATGTCGAAGTGCACTGCGGGACCCCCGGGGAGAAGGGTGAAAGTCTGCTCTCCCAGGTCCACCCTGAACTCCACGCCAGGATCGGCGGCAATGGCGGCGAAGATCTGTTCCAGGAATTCCGGGGTGACCACCACGGGCAGAAGACCGTTGTTCAGGGCGTTATTTTTGAAGATGTCGGCAAAAAAACTGCTGACCACCACCCTGAAGCCATAATCATAGAGTGCCCAGGCGGCATGCTCGCGGCTCGAACCACTCCCGAAATTCTTGCCCGCCACCAGGATCTTCCCCCTGTAGCGGCTGTCATTGAGCACAAACTCCGCCTTCGGTTCCCCTCCACGGTCATAACGCCAGTCCCGGAACAGATTCTCCCCGAAACCCTTGCGTTCGACCGCCTTCAGAAACCTGGCGGGAATGATCTGGTCGGTATCTACATTCTCCACGTTGAGCGGAACCGCTCTGCTAACCAGAATATTAAAGGTGTCGTACATAATAGTCTTAAATCTTAAGTCTTAAATCTAAAATTAGAAATATCTTGTCATCAATTCAATTAACATACAATTGATAATAAGCAGTTTGTCACATGTTAAGTCATTTTTTTCTGAAGTGTTTGTCGGGCTTTAGTAAGAATAAGAACTATTTCCTTTGCCTCTTCAATAATAAGTCCTGCTTCTTTCCCGTCCTCAACAATTTTTTCCTCCAAAGCAAAATCTATCCAGAACTGTGATTCATCCGCCTCTTCAATGGCAATACTCATCTTTGAAATAATCACTGGAACGCTCAAGGCATTGCAGGATGCTCTGTAATTAGCAGCTACAGAGGTTGCAGACCTGATAAGTTGTCCGGAAATATGGCGTCCCAACTGGTCTTTAGGAAGATGAATACAAAGCTTCACACACCGATGTGCAAAAAGATGAGTTCTTTTTTTCAACTCTTCCTTAAATTGTCCAAGTTCACTCATTTCTTTATTTATAAAATGACCAAATCAAGGCTTCATTTGTAACTATTGTTTCCCACTGACTCTTAATCACTTAAGCTCAAGACTTAAGACTCAAGACTTAAGATTTAAGACTTAAGATTTAAGACTTAAGACTCAAGATTCCAGCAAGTCTCGTGGGTCGGTGATCACTCCCGTAATGGCGGCAGCGGCGGCGGTGAGCGGACTGGCGAGCATGGTGCGGGCTCCCGGTCCCTGGCGCCCTTCGAAGTTGCGGTTCGAGGTGGAGACGGCATATTTCCCTTCAGGGATTTTGTCTTCGTTCATGGCCAGACAAGCGGAGCATCCGGGTTGACGCAGTGAGAATCCGGCCTCCTCCAGAATGGCGGTGAGTCCCTCACGGTGGGCTGCCAGTTCCACCTGGCGCGACCCGGGAACGATCCAGGCTGTGACCCCGGGAGCTTTCTTTTTGCCCTTTACAAAGGAGGTGAAAGCCCGCAGATCCTCAATGCGGCCGTTGGTGCAGCTGCCCACAAACACATAATCGACAGGCTTTCCCAGCATCGCCTCTCCAGGCCGGAATCCCATGTAGTCCAGGGCTTTCAGAAAGGTCGTCAGGTCAGATCCCGCATAGGCCTTCTCCTCCGGAATCCGCCCATTAACGCCCGTACCCAGTCCGGGATTGGTACCCCAGGTGATCATCGGCACGATGTCGGCCGCATTAAAACGGTATTCCGCATCAAACACGGCATCCTCATCGGTGGAAAGGGTCCGCCAATCCGCAAGCGCCTTCTCCCAGGCCTCCCCTTTCGGGGCAAACTCCCTACCTTTTACATAGGCAAAGGTTGTCTCATCGGGAGCAATCAGTCCGCCCCGGGCCCCGCTTTCAATACTGAGGTTACAGAGGGTCATCCTTCCCTCCATGGAAAGGCTGCGCACCGCCTCCCCGGCATATTCAATGAAATGGCCTGTTCCTCCGCTAGCGGATATTTGCGAAATGATATACAGTGCAATATCCTTGGCCGTCACCCCCTGGCCCAGCACTCCGTCGACAGTGATACGCATCCGCTTCGGTCGTGGCTGCAGAATGCACTGGCTGGCCAGAACCATTTCCACCTCCGTGGTGCCTATCCCAAAGGCCACCGCCCCGAAAGCCCCATGGGTGCTGGTGTGACTGTCGCCACACACAATGGTCATCCCCGGCTGCGTAAGCCCCAGCTCCGGCCCAATCACATGGACGATGCCATGCCACGGATGGTTCAACCCGTAGAGGGTAATCCCATGATTTTTACAGTTCTTCGTCAGCATGTCCACCTGGTGACGTGACAGCTCCTCCTGAATCGTCAGATGCTGCCCCTCCGTGGGTACATTATGATCGGGAGTGGCTACCGTCTGGTCTGGCCTGAAAACCTTCAAGCCACGCTTCTCCAGTCCCAGAAAAGCAACCGGACTCGTCACCTCGTGGATCAGGTGCCGGTCGATGTAGAGCACATCAGGCCCCCCGTCCACACTACGCACCACATGCCGCTCCCATATCTTATCAAACAACGTCTTCCCTTTACTTGTCATAACGCATAATTCTATTATTCCGACATTCTAATCTTCTGAAATTCTTTATTTTCACTCCATTCCAGACTTAAGATTCAAGATTCCAGATTCCCACATTCAAGACTCAAGATTCCCACATTCAAGACTCAAGATTCCAGACTCCCACATTCAAGATTCCAGATTCCAGATTCCCACATTCAAGACTCAAGATCCAGATTCCCACATTCAAGACTCAAGATTCCAGATTCCCACATTCAAGATTCAAGACTCCTGAGTGACTGGCAGTTTGTTCAATGCATCCAGAAACGCTTCCACCGAGGCGGTGATGATATCGGTGTGGGCTCCGAATCCGTGGTAGATATTCTTCTCATATTCCACCTGCATGTGCACCTTTCCGACGTCGTCGCTGCCACGGGTGATGGCCTGGATCAGGAATTCGTCGAGCACCACCTGGCGGTGAATGATTTGTTTTACGGCATTCAGGGCAGCATCGACCGGGCCGTTCCCCGAAGCCGTGGCGTTAAACTTCTCCCCGGCAATGTCCAGCCTCAGCGTCGCCGTGGGCACCAGCGTTTTCCCGGCCACCACCTGCAGGAAGTCCAGCTTGATCCGCCTTTCCTGACGCGTGGCATCCCCCACCAACAACGCAATATCATCGTCGCGGATCTCCTTTTTCTTATCTGCCAGCTTCAGAAACTCATGGTAGACCTGGTCGAGCTTTTCCTTATTGAGTTTGAATCCCAGCAGTTCCAGGCGGTGATTCAGGGCCGCTCTTCCGCTGCGGGCCGTCAGTAATATGGAGGATTCATTAATGCCGACATCCTGCGGATCCATGATCTCATAGTTTTCACGGTGCTTGAGCACACCGTCCTGATGTATGCCCGAAGAATGGGCAAAGGCGTTGCGTCCCACAATGGCCTTGTTGGGCTGTACCGGCATGTTCATCAGCGTGCTGACCAGCCTGCTCGTCCGGTATATGTTGGTCGTCCTGATGTTGGTATCGATGTGAAGCGCCTGGTGACGGCTCTTGAGGGTCATCACCACCTCCTCAAGTGAGGTATTACCCGCCCGTTCACCTATCCCGTTGATGGTGACCTCGGCCTGACGGGCCCCGTTCATGATCCCTGCAATGGTGTTGGCGGTCGCCATCCCCAGATCATTGTGGCAGTGCGTCGAAATGATCACCTTGTCGATTCCTTTGACATTCTCAACAAGGTATTTGATTTTTTCCCCAAATTCGTGAGGCAGGCAATACCCCGTGGTGTCAGGAATATTCACCACCGTGGCCCCCGCCTTGATCACCGCCTCGATCACCCGCGCCAGATACGCATTGTCGGAACGCCCGGCATCCTCGGCATAAAACTCCACATCCTCCACCAGCTTCTTCGAATACTTCACCGCCTCCACCGCACGCTCCAGGATCTCCTCCGGATTGGAGTTCAGCTTGTAGTGGATATGGTAATAAGAGGTGCCTATGCCCGTGTGGATCCTTTTCTTTTTGGCATAACGCAACGCCTCAGCGGCCACGTCGATGTCCTTTTGCACCGCCCGCGTCAACCCACAGATCACCGGCCAGGTCACCGCCTTCGAAATCTCCACCACCGACTCAAAATCACCCGGACTCGATATCGGAAAACCCGCCTCGATCACATCAACGCCCAACTCCTCCAGGGCCTTGGCCACTTCGATCTTCTCAATCGTGTTCAGCTGGCACCCCGGAACCTGCTCCCCGTCCCGCAGTGTCGTGTCAAAAATAAACAACTTGTCGCTCATGGTCTCTGCTCTTAAAATCGAAAGAGCCATCCCCGTTGTCTGAGAATGGCCCTTTCTGTTTATACTCCTCTATCCTGTGGATACACCATTCTCATCCCGTCACCCCAAGAATTAGGATGGAAAGAAGAATAATGGCGATATCAATGGCACTAATCATTTCACACTTACATTTTAATGCAAATAAAAGAAAATTAATTTGATTTAGTAACTTTTTACGCCAATATTAAATAATAATTAACAGCCAAACCGCCATCCTGCCGAATTGAATCTCTATTCCGGCTACCAGCTGTTAAAGACCCCGTCAAGATACTGCCAGCGCGTTTCGAGATACCCGTTCAACTCGGAGATACCAGCTTCATACGTCACCGGAGGATGAGCAGCATGACCCAATTTCTGTTCACGGATATCCCATACCCTGAAATTGGCCTTCTGTGACCTATCGATGGCGGCCGCCATCCGGGTCACATACCCCGTCAATCCGGCCAGCTCCCCTTTTTTCTGGTTCCAGCGGCTTTTAACCGTCTTCCTGAAGGCCTGATCTTCCAGCCATCGCGTAATCCACTCCCGGTAAAGATGGCCATGCACAAACATCAGTTTCTGCCGGGCATCGCCCAGCCGGTTGTCGTTGTTAAAGGCAATGTCAAAATCCCATGCCGGACCAATATAAAAGAGGGGATCACCCCTGTATTTGTATACGTAGGTACTCCACCAGGCATCTGAATTCCCTGTAATCTCACTGATGATCACATAGTCGGCCAGAGACCGCTCATCAAAATATCTCCGCCATCCATGGACGGGGTCGGTGAATCCGGCACTGAAGAGGGCTCCCTCAGCCTGCCGTCCAAAAAGGTCGGTGATATATGCCACCTGGGCTGCATCATAGTCATCATCCTTGGGGTACTTGATGGTCACCGGAATGCTCTTCAGTGCCGTCTTAAACCAAAGGGGCTCCGAAGAAGCAAAACCGTCAATTTCGAGCAGGTAGCCACCTCCAATTTTAAGGGGATCACCGCCATCCTTTGCCTTCAGAGACTCCACGGCTACCCTTCCGGGAGCCACCTCCACCTGGTCGGTCAGATGGTATACCCCCACATAGCTGCCATCCAAATAAACATCGGTAAAAACCGTGGCGGCCGTAAATCCCGGTCCCCGCGGATGATCGGCCAGAAGAATCCTGCTGGCCTCAAAAGCCACCGCATTTCGCAGCATGGTCTTGTCGGCATCATTGGCCAGCAGCACCCAGCTCTTCTCTTTGGCATGGTTCAGCCCCAGCGGACTGAACTTGTCGGGGAACTTAATCCGATAGGGACGCTTGGGCAACCAGGCCGTGGAATTCCCCCGAAGCCTGATCTCTATCTTCTTGCCCGTCTCGCCACTGTTCCACAACCCTTCATCAATGCCGTTGCCATAAATCCGCAGACTGGCCGTCTGGTAAATCTCATCGCTGTTAACCGGGCCATCGGCATCGATTTTCATCACCGGCAGGGTCGCATTGACCTGCGGACACAAAAGAGAAACCCTGTAGTCGCGGGTGGCCCCCGTTTCCGCCGTCACCCTGAGAACCACCTCCCCCTTGAAATCCAGGGCCGTCACCCCACTGGTCACCTCCTGCTCCCCTACGGAAACACGCTTCCCTTCGGTCTCAAACCAGGGAACCAGTCCACCCGGAAAATCCCCTTCTATCCAGCGGAACAACTCCCCCGTAACGGTGCCGGTTTGCTGGTTGACGACGAAGGCCACATCGGCCACCAATCCCTGATTATGGGCCTTCTTCAGGACAAAAGTATTCAGGGTATGGTCAGACGACGGCTGAAGGATAGCCTTGACTGTATAGACTTCACTCCTTCCGTTCAGGGCAACCACTGTGTATTCCACAGGCTGACTCAGATCAGCCACACTACTGCCGCTGACCTGGGGCCGCCCCCCCGCCACCACTTCCTTTCCCTCGAAAATGAAATTGGGAATCAACGCCCTCACATTGGTTTTCGGCGGAAGATTCAGGGTGATGGTCCGATCGGCACCGATCACTCCGGAAATATCGGAAGTCAGCCCCGGATTGTTGTAGGCCATCAGGGTAAATGAGGTGAAATGCGCACAATCGCTGCATTCCCGGAGATCATCCTCCTTCTGGCATCCGGCGGCAAAAAGCAGCAGACCGCAACACAAAACCACACGGCAGTAAATCCTTGGGATCATCACATCGACACATTTGGTTTAGTCCGCTAAAAATAGGAAATACCAGGGAAAAACCATCACATCGCGGAACTGCTCCTGTCCCGGGAAAAGAAAAATCCCGGAGAGACCTGCTTTCACTTCTGCAAGGAAGGAAACATGTCCATACCGGGACTTATCCACAAAATCTAAAACTAATTAGCGATCGCTGCATTCTTCACCTGAGGTGCGATGGTGCATGGCGGAGCCGGCCCTCCGGGGGCCTGCTGAACCACCAGTTTCCCGGGCTCTGGTTTCCCGGGCTCTGGTTTCCCGGGCAAGGCTGGTGCACACTGGGGACAGCCCTCGTGGGTCTGCTGGAACATCTCTCTTCCGGGGACTATTTTCCCGGGCGGAGCTGACGTACGGCGGCACCAGCCTGCCACAGCTCCGACTCGCGCATCTCCTTGAGTTCGGCATTGAGACTGTCGCGGTAGTTGTCGGCACTGAGGGAGTCGATGACCCGCTGGGTTTCCACGCCATCCTTCACACTCTTGTAAAGGTCATTGAAAACCGGCAGGGTGGCCGCCCGGAATTTATGCCTCCAGTCGAGGGCCCCACGCTGCGCCGTGGCGCTGCAATTGGCATACATCCAGTCCATGCCGTTCTGGTCAACCAGCCTGATCAGACTCTGGGTCAACTCCTCCACGGTTTCGTTGAAAGCCTCCGACGCAGAATGACCATTTTCACGAAGCACCTGGTACTGGGCTTCAATAATCCCGGCAAGAGCCCCCATCAGAACCCCCCGTTCCCCGGTCAGGTCGGAATAAACCTCATTCTGGAAGGTGGTCGGGAAAAGGTAACCCGAACCAATGGCGATACCCAGTGCCAGGGTGCGATCATGCGCCCTTCCTGTGAAATCCTGGAAGACAGCAAAACTGGAGTTAATACCATGGCCGGCCAGGAAATTGGTGCGCACACTGGCCCCCGATCCCTTGGGAGCCACCAGGATCACATCGACATGAGCAGGCGGAATAACCCCCGTCTGCTCCTTGTACACCACAGAGAAACCATGCGAGAAATAAAGGGCATCCCCTTCGTTCAGACAAGGCTGGAGCTTGGGCCAGATCAGCCGCTGTGCGGCATCCGACACCAGATACTGGATAATGGTACCCCTGCGGGCCGCCTCTTCCACCGGGAATAGGGTCTCCCCCGGAACAAAACCGTCACGTACCGCCTTGTCCCAGTCCTGTTTGAACTCAGGCGCCTGCCCGATGATCACCCGGAACCCCTGATCACGCATGTTCAGGGCTTGCGCCGGCCCCTGTACCCCGTATCCGATGATCGCAATCACCTCATCCTTCAATACTTCCCTTGCTTTCTCCACCGGGAACTCCTCGCGGAGAACCACATTCTCCACTTCCCCGCCAAAACTGATTTTTGCCATAACAATCTTTTTTACAATTACTTATTTGATAACTTTCATTAATTACTTATTATCCTTCTGATATTCTGACCTTCAAGACTCAGGATTCCCGTCTCAAGTTTCCGGATTCCGGATTCAAGACTCCAGATTCCAGACTCAAGATTCCAGATTCCCGATTCAAGACTCAAGACTTAAGACTTAAGATTCCACATTCCTCAGTCCACTGCTTCCAGAAAGGCATCCCGTTCCCTGAGAAATTCCGAGATCCGCTCGATGGGATCGCGGGTGATGGCCACCCTGCCCGAACGGATGAACTGCATCACTTTAAACTGGTTCAGTTCGTTGAAGAGGGCCTGGGTTTCCTCCTTGTGCCCTGTTTTCTCAATAACCGTATACTCACGGGTAATCTCCAGAATGCGGGCTCCCGAATTGCGGACGATGTTCTCGACCTGGTCGCTGTCGTAGAGCGCTTCCGTGGGGACCTTGTACAGTGCGATCTCCTGATAAATCATCTCTTCGTTGGTCAGGTAAAACGCCTTGAGCACATCGATCACCTTTTCGATCTGAGCGGTCACCTTGCGGGCCGTATCCTCGGTGCACAAGACCACGATGGTGAATTTGAAGATCCCCGCGATCGCCGATTCCGACACAGTCAGACTCTCGATGTTGATCTTTCGCCTGGTAAAGATCAGGGTGATGCGCGCCAGTAACCCGATGTGGTTTTCGCTGAAAACCGTGATGTTATATTCCCGCTTCATTTTTTCCAGTTTATAATTTTACCGTTAATTGCTTATACTCATTTATAGTCATTTACACCCGGTTACACCCGGAACCTCACCGATGAAACCGTTTATACCCGGTATCAATACGACGGATTCGTTTATACCCGCTTACCGCCGGCTCAGCCCTCCATCCTCATTCTCCCCCCCAGGCCATCCGGCATCCCCGCCGTCTCAGGGTTCCCCTACCATTGCAGACCCAGTGACCAGGGATCTCCTTTGTCTCAGGGTTCCCTGATCACTGCAGCCACAGTAACAAGGCATCCCCTCCGTCTCAAGGCTCCAGCATCACCTCCGACACCGAGGCTCCCGAAGGAACCATAGGAAAGACATTGTCCTCCTTTTCGATGGCCACCTCCAGAAGGAAGGGACCGTCATGGCTCAGCATCTGGTCGACCGCCACCTCCAGGTCCTCCCGTTTCTCCACCTTCACCCCCTCTATACCAAATCCTTTCGAGATCATGATAAAGTCGGGATTGGAAAGTTCGGTGAAGGAATAGCGTTTTTCGAAGAAGAGTTGCTGCCATTGGCGCACCATGCCCAGAAAGTGGTTGTTGAGCAGGACGATTTTCACGGGAAGGTGGTTCTGGGCGATGGTACCCAGTTCCTGGATCGTCATTTGAAATCCCCCGTCCCCGATCATGGCCACCACGGTACGGTCGGGAGCGGCCAGCTGGGCCCCCATGCTTGCCGGCAGTCCGTACCCCATCGTCCCCAGTCCGCCCGAAGTCACCACACTCCGCGGTTTGCGAAATCCGAAATAGCGCGCCGCAATCATCTGCTGCTGCCCCACATCGGTCACCAGGATCGCTTCCTGCCTGGTTTTGTCGGATACCATTCTGACCACCTCGCCCATGGTCATCCCCGGCTTGGAGGGATGAATATCTCTGGAGATCACCTTTTCAAATTCGATCCGGTCGGCTTCCCTGAATTCCTTCACCCATGCCTCATGGGTGTTGGGCTTCACATTGGCGGTAAGCATACGCAGGGATTTGGCCGCATCGCCAATCACGGCCACATCGGCCTTGATGATCTTGCTCACCTCGGCAGGATCAATGTCGAGATGGATGACTTTCGCCTTTTTGGCATAGGCCGAGACTTTCCCCGTTACCCGGTCATCGAAGCGCATGCCCACAGCGATGATCAGGTCGGCTTCGTTTGTTTTGATGTTAGGTCCGTAATTGCCATGCATCCCCAGCATCCCCACGTTCAGGGGGTGATCGGTGGGCAACGCCGACAATCCCAGCAGGGTCCAGGCCGCCGGAATCCCCGTCTTTTCCACGAAGTCACGCAGTTCCTTCTCCGCCCGCGCAATGACTACCCCCTGTCCGAAAAGCAGCAACGGTTTTTGGGACGCGTCAATCAGTTCGGCCGCCTCCTTCACCTTGAAAGGATCTACGGGAATCTCGGGAAGATAACTGCGGATCTTGGTACACTTCTTATATTCAAAGTCCACCTCCCCGAATTGGGCATCTTTGGTGATGTCAAGCAGGACGGGGCCTGGGCGGCCGGTCTGGGCAATATAAAAGGCCTGGGCGATGGCCCCGGGGATTTCATCGGCCGAGGTGATCTGGAAATTCCATTTGGTGATCGGTATGGAAATCCCGATCACATCCGACTCCTGAAAAGCATCGGTTCCGAGCAAGGGTGAAGAGACCTGTCCGGTAATGCATACCATGGGTATGGAGTCGATCATGGCATCGGCGATGCCGGTGACCAGGTTGGTGGCACCCGGACCGGAGGTTGCGAAGCAAACCCCCGCCCTGCCGGTGACCCTGGCGTATCCTTCAGCGGCATGGGCTGCCCCCTGCTCATGGCGCACCAGGATATGCCTGACCCGGTCCCGGTAATCATACAAGGCATCATACACCGGCATAATAGCCCCCCCGGGATACCCGAAAATGGTATCCACCCCCTCTTCGATCAGGGAAAGAATCAGGGCCTCAGCCCCGCTCACCCTCATTGGTATCGTACTCATCGCTTCCTGTTTTTTAAGGTATTTATCATTCTGACATTTTTATATTCAAGATTCCGTAATCCCACATTCAAGATTTAAGACTTAAGACTCAAGATTCGAGATTCGGAACTCCCACATTCAAGACTCCAGATTCCAGACTCCAGATTCCCTCATTCCAGACTCAAGACTCAAGACTCCAGATTCAAGATTCCCTCATTCCCGATTCAAGATTCCAGTCTCCTGACCGCCCCCTGGTCGGCCGAGGTGACCATGGAGGCATAAGCCCGCAAGGCCAGCGACACCTTTCGTTTCCTGGGCCGGGGTTTCCAGGCTTCCCTGCCTTTGCCTTCCTCCTCCGCCCTTCTGCGGTCGAGTTCCTCATCGGAGACCATAAGTTGTATACGCCTTCCGGGAGTATCGATTTCAATGACGTCGCCATCACGTACCAGTGCGATTTCCCCGCCGGAAGCGGCTTCCGGGGAGACATGGCCGATGGAAAGCCCGGAGGTTCCGCCCGAAAAACGGCCATCGGTGATCAGAGCGCACACCTTGTCGAGTTTCATCGACTTGAGGTAGGAGGTCGGGTAGAGCATCTCCTGCATACCCGGCCCGCCACGGGGGCCTTCGTAGCGGATGACCACCACGTCGCCCGGCTGAACGGTTTCACCCAGGATGCCGTTGCAGGCCTCCTCCTGAGAATCAAAAACCCGGGCACGCCCCCTGAACTTCAAAATAGAAGGATCTACGCCCGCCGTCTTGAGGATACAGCCGTGGCGGGCCATATTCCCGTAGAGCACCGCCAGTCCGCCATCCTGGCTGTAGGCATGCGCCAGGTCACGGATGCATCCCGTGCTGCGGTCGGTATCGGCCTCAGAATAGTAATTTTCCTGGGAGCCCAGAACCAGGTTGCGCCGGCGGCCCGGGGCCGAGAGGTATTTCTTCAGCACCTCCTCCCCCGGGTGGGGCTGCATGATATCGTAACGGGAAATGGCTTCGGCCAGGGTGAGTCCGTCGATTCGCCGCACAGAGGTGTCGAGGAGGCCACCCCGGTCCAGTTCGGCGAGGATCCCCAGAATCCCCCCTGCACGGTTGACATCCTGGACATGGTAGGCCGAACTGGGGGCCACTTTGCACAGATTGGGGGTCACACGCGAAAGCTGGTCTATGTCATGCATGGAAAAGTCGACCCCCGCCTCGTGGGCGATGGCCAGCAGGTGAAGCACCGTATTGGTGGAGCCACCCATGGCAATGTCGAGTTTCATGGCATTGAAAAATGAGGCACGCGTAGCAATATTCCGGGGAAGTACCGATTCGTCGCCGTCAAAATAGTAGGCTTTGGTGGCGGCGCAAATCCGCTGGGCCGCCTCTTCGAAAAGGCGCATCCGGTTGGCGTGGGTGGCCACGATGGTTCCGTTGCCGGGAAGCGAGAGGCCGATGGCTTCAGTAAGGCAGTTCATGGAATTGGCCGTGAACATCCCGCTGCAGGAACCGCAGGTCGGACATGCCGCCCGCTCCACGGCCGTCATCAGGTCATCGCCCACCTCCGGGTCGGCGGCCATCACCATGGCATCGACCAGATCATACGCTTTCCCGCCGGTCTCCCCCGCTTCCATGGGACCCCCCGAGACAAACACCGCCGGAATGTTGAGCCGCATGGCCGCCATCAGCATCCCCGGGGTGATCTTATCGCAATTCGAAATGCACACCATGGCGTCAACAGTATGGGCATTGCACATGAACTCGACACTGTCGGCAATCAGGTCGCGCGAAGGCAGCGAATAGAGCATCCCGTCGTGCCCCATGGCGATCCCATCGTCTATGGCGATCGTGTTGAATTCCGCCGCAAAAAAACCTTCCTTCTCAATCAGGGCCTTGACCTGCTGCCCCACCTCATGCAGGTGGGTGTGCCCCGGTACAAACTGGGTGAAGGAATTGACCACCGCAATCACCGGCTTCCCGAAATGCTCCTCACGCATCCCGTTGGCCCGCCATAAACTGCGGGCCCCGGCCATCCTCCGCCCTTTCGTGCTTGTCTCACTGCGTAAACTAAATCCCATCCTCTTCTGGTTTAAAAATTCCCGGTTAATAAAAAAGCCTTCCCCGTGAACTGAGAAAGGCTTGAGCTTCTTTTGCTTGTATAAGAGTAACCTTCCTCAGCTGCTGCTTAGAATGACTACGCTTACTACAATAATATCTGAATAACTTCCTGTCATATCCTGGCCGGCCTCTGGTTTATTGGTGCCGTACAGCAGCAAATGTAGGAATATTTTATTTGCAGCCAACGAAATCGTAAGTAAAACGCGTTTTTTAATATAAATAAATAAGATTGCCCCCTGTGTTAATATTAAATTAACATTGCACACGGACAGACCCTGAAAACGCAGGGATCGAATGCTGATGAGAATACACAGGAATCGCAGCCTGATGAGAAAACACAGGGATCGCAGCCTGATGAGAAAACACAGGGATCACAACCTGATGAGAAAACGCAGGGATCGCAGGCTGGCAGCACCTTAGACATCCCTTAAGGAACACAAAATTCTATCATTTCAGAACCTGAAGGGATTGTAGCTGATACCGCGGTCGTAGACATCGGTCTGTTCCTTTCGTTTCAGGAAGCCGACCAGGGCGTAAGTAGCAGGGGTAAAAAGGATCTCCACGCTGCATTTGAAGAGGTAGTTGGAAATGAGAACGGTCAGGAGCAAGTCATGAGGGAGGACGCCCCAAAAGGCGATAAGGGTAAAAAGCAGGGTGTCGATGCCTTCGCCGGCCAGAGTGGAACCGATGGTGCGTATCCACAGGTATTTGCCTTCGGTTTTAACCTTCAGGCGGGAAAGCAGCCATGAATTGACGAATTCTCCGGTGAAATAGGCGACCAGACTGGCCATGACAATGCGCGGGATGAAGCCAATGAGGGATTCATAGGCCTCCTGATTGGTCCACCCGTCAGCCGGAGGCATCAACTGCACCAGCCAAAGAATCAGCGACATCATCAGTGCGGCAAAAAAACCGGTCCAGATCACCCGCCGGGTGCGGCGGTACCCATACACCTCGGTGAGCACATCCCCAAATATATAGGAGAGGGGAAAGAGGATGGTCCCCCCGTCAAAGGTGAACTTCCACAAGGTCACGATCTTGGTGGAGGCGATATTTGAAATCAATAAAACGGCTACAAACAAAGCCATCAGGATGTCAAAATAGCGGAAACCGGCTGCATTTCCACCGTTCAGGGTACCCGGTGCATTCATTAATTTTATCCATGTTTTTCAGCCCACAAAGATATACATTCCAACCCCACCCCCTCCACGGCAAAATGAATTCGTTTCCGGAATGACCTTCCTCAAAGTCATGGCCGCTCACTTTGCGGGGCATTCGAATCGTGATAAATAGCAAGTTTCAATAAATAAATCAGTTAAAATTTGGAAAGTCGGAAAACAGTCCCTATCTTTACACAAATTCGGTTTCACAAGAGCCGGATTTTTTGTTTTTACAGGATTTTAACGTATAAAATAATGAAGACACAATTGCACATCACCAACCTGGACTATCAAAGGTTGAGTAACCTGATCAGCAGCGTCAGGAAGACCATGAAGGACGACCTTCACAATATTGAGGCCCTTGAAGGGGAAATTCATCGCGCCAAGAGGGTCGAGCCCCGCAAGATTGCCCCGAACTATGTGACCATGAATTCGGAGGTGGAGGTGATCGATACCACCAGCGGCCGTGTCATGAAATTCAAACTGGTTTATCCTCAGGAAGCCAACTTCCCCGCAGGCCGGCTTTCGGTGCTCTCCCCCCTGGGCAGCGCCCTGATCGGATACCGGGAAGGCGACGAGGTGGAGTTCCGGGTTCCGGCAGGCACCAAAAAAGTGAGGATAGGCAAAATTCTTTTCCAGCCAGAGGCCAAAGGAGAATACGCCTTATAGTTTCAAATACGTGATGGTCAATTGTGACAGAAGAGCGGAAGGTTGAAACACAACTTCCGCTCTTCTGCTTTTTGACTAAAACGGTCATCAGGGGCAGACCGGGGCGGATTTCTGATTTCTGATTCAAGACTTAAGACTTAAGATTCAAGATTCCGGATTGCGGATTCCAGATTCCAGACTCCAGATTCCTGACTCAAGACTCCAGATTCAAGACTTAAGACTTAAGACTTAAGATTCCAGATTCCAGATTCCTGACTCAAGATTCAAGATTCCTCATTCCAGACTCAAGATTCCCACATTCCAGATTCCAGACTCAGGATTCCAGGCTTGTCATCGCCTCCAGGGCCAATCCGGCAAACTCCTCCAGCGAAAGGCCGATTTTCTCGCATTCCAGGATGTTCTCCCGTTTCACCGAAGCGGCAAAGGCCTTCTCTTTCATTCGTTTGGTGATGGATTTCACCTTGACGGAGGAGACCTTTTTATCGGGGTAGACCAGGGCCGTGGCGGTAATAAGTCCGGTAATTGTTTCCCCGGCGGCCAGGGCTTGCTGAAACGCGGTGGTTCGTTCCATGCCTGTGGCCATTTCGTTGTGCATGACAATGGCGTCGAGTGCCTCCGGGGTCACTTTCCCATCGAGAAGCCTGGCCGCATAAGGGCCGTGGATCAAGGGATCGGCTTTGGTGATTTCCACGTCGATATCGTGAAGCAGTCCGGCGATCCCCCACTCCTCTTCATTGTGTCCCAACCGCCGGGCCAGCGCCCGCAACACCGCCTCACTGGCATAACAATGACGCCGCATGTTTTCCGAAGCGATATGCTCCTCCAGCAATCTGACCGCTTCCTCCCTGGTAATCATAGTTTTTCGTTTTAATGATTCCTATACCCTTTTTCCTCCGGAAATGAACTCCTTTCTATGGAACGTACCATATCCAGGTTTCCTGACTATTTTTATGCAAAAATAGAAAATGAAAGAAATCGAACGCAAATTCCTGGTCCGGAAGGAGCATTTCACCCCCACCGGATCACAGATCATCATGACACAGGGCTATTTATCGGTAGATCCCGACCGCGTGGTGCGTGTGAGGCGCGAAGGCGACCAGGCCTGGATCACCATCAAGGGCAGGATGGAAGGCATCACGCGGCCGGAATTTGAGTACCCGATTTCACCGGAAGATGCAGAGGCCCTTCTGCGGCTGACCCTTCTCCCTCCGGTGGAGAAGATCAGGCACAGGATCACCGTGGAGGATACCCTCTGGGAAGTGGACGAATTCCTGGGCGCCAACGCCGGACTGTTGCTGGCCGAGGTGGAGCTGGAAAACGAAGACACGCCCTTTAGCCGTCCCGCCTGGCTGGGAGAGGAGGTGACCCACGACCGGAGATATTACAATTCCCAGCTGGCCCAACATCCCTACACCCAATGGCATGACTGAAGGGTTTCCCACCCGCATGGCGATGGCGCTTCAGCGGGGAGACAAACGGCCAGGTCGGGGCAGAAGACTTTACTGGACTTTCATCACCATCATCCGGAAAGCCCTGTTCTGAAATTCGGACACAGGCGGATAATAGATCATGATGTTGATTGCATCAAAGTAGTAAAATACCCTTTCATTGATGCTGGTGTTTTGCTGATTGCCGCCAAGGCCCACCCACGAATTACCATTGTAGTTTATTTCCAGGGAAAGTACCCGGATATTGGACGGAGTGTACCCCGACGGCATGCTAACTGACTTGTACCCACCAGAAGTGGAAGTGGTTCCGGTAATCTCCCTGATTTCAGAAAAGATCTTTCCCGCAGCCCCGATGACGACGGTGCCCTCCACATCGAGGCGGGCTTCCGGCGTGGAATCCCCAATGCCGACGTTTCCGGTTTCGGTGATCCGCATACGCTCCTGGTTGTCGGTTCCGAAATAAAGGTCCCCGTTTTCGTTGTTCCACACCCAGGCGTTGCCTGTACCACCCAGGCCAATACGTAAACCATCGTTGCTTGTTAAACCACTTGCCGTATTGTGAATACTCACATCGCCATTGGTACCGCTGCTTACCACCGACAAATCATAGGGAGGAGCATCGGTATTGATGCCCACCTTTTGCGAAGTGGCATTTAAGGTCAGCATCTGCTTGTAAGCCGACCCTGTATAAGTGGAAAACCTGATATTTTTATTCGCATTATCATTGATAAATGCAAGTTCTCCGATATAGGCCCCCAACCGCATTCCGCCGGTGCCCTGGTTGTCCTTCAGCTTGATATATGCGGTATTGCTGGCATTTTCTATGGTCAGGGGATGGCTGATGCTATTGGTTCCGATGCCCACAAACCCCGTATTGTAATAAATATTACTGCCGGAAGTTTGCCATGGATTGGCGGCAAAGGACTGGGGTGCCCAGGCGGTGCCGCTGTAGGTCAGAACCTGCCCTGCCGTGGCCCCCATGGCAGCCAGCTTGGGAGCGGTCACCGCGCCATTGGCCAGATCGGCTGTGGCGATGGCTCCGTCAGTGATGATGGCGCTCGTGACGGCATTGGCAGCCAGCTTGGGAGCAGTCACCGCGCCATTGGCCAGGTCGGCAGTGGCGATGGTCCCGTCTGCGATTTTGGCAGAGGTCACGGCATTGGCGGCCAGGTCAGATTCAGCCACGCTGCCGTCGCTGATTTTGGCCGAATTGACAGATCCATCAGCAAGTTTAGCGGTGCTCACCGCCCCGTTGGCAATCTTTGCAGAGGTCACCCCGCTATCGGCGATCTTCAACGGATTGGCCATCAATCCGCTACCAGCCAGGGAACCATCGGTGGCTACCGTTTGGGTGCCCCAGTTATCACCTGTCGTACCCCCGGAAGGCAATGTGACAGTACCTCCCCCCAGCGAGAGCGACAACTGGTTGCCATTGATGCTCAACGTCTGGATTTCGTTGACAGGATCCCCATCGGCCTCCTCCTCCACCATTTTGGCAAACAGGGCATATGGCACACTCATCAGAGGACTCACCCCCATCTCCTGATAGGCCGACCCACCGGCAGGATCCATTTCCACCTTCAGAAAATAGGCCCCCGTAGACCAGTCCACCGACAAAAAACTCCCGGTTACAGGTGTTCCCTGTCCTACCACCAAATCAACCAACCCGTAACCATTGGTACTCTTTCCCGCATGGGTTTCGCGGTATACAGCCGTACCCGTGGCACTGCCGCCGAGTATGCTTATCCTGAAACTCACCAGGGTATTGGCCAGCACATTCCCCGAAGCATCACGTGCCACCGCCTGATACTTCATCCCCTGTGGAACCTGCGCCATCAAGGCACATGTAACGGCAATCAAAATCCACATTAACAAAAATCTTTTCATAACTTTATGTTTAAATGTACACCACATATGACGCATGGAAAATTCAGATCAAAACAAAAATATGCCCTTCATGGCCGGGCAAGCCCCGTGAAGAGACCATCAGATAGAAGGCACACGGATCACTTTGGTTACAAAACGCTGAGATAACTGAACGCTCAGACAATAAAATTCATAGGCAACAGAATTCATAGGTATGAGAACGCTTAGGTAACTATAAACTCAGGTAATAATAAACTCAGGTAACAATAGACTTAGGTAAGAGAACGCTTAGGTAACAATAAACTCAGCTAACGATAAACTTAGGTAAGAGAACGCATAGGTAATTTACGGAAAAAAGAATAACCTTCCTTTTCTCTTCGATTTTATTTACTTTTAAAAGCCGAAAAACCATGAATTTCCTGATCAGAATATTCCGCTTCTATTATGAGGGATTCCGCAGCATGACCGTGGGCAAAACCCTTTGGCTCATCATCCTCATTAAACTCTTCATTCTCTTTGCCTTCTTCAGGCTCTTTCTGTTTCCCGATTTCCTGGGGCAACGGTTTAAAAGCGATGAAGAGAAAAGCGAATACGTGATCGAACAATTCAACCGGCAACGAGAATAAGGGCAACTCCTTGTGGCACAACCACCAGGGGAAACACCCACCAGGATAAACATCCACCGAAATAGCTGTGATGGCAACAGAAAACGACATCGCGACAACAAACAACAAACTACAGGCATATGGAAGAAGCACTGGTTAACTGGTCGCGGGCGCAATTCGCCCTGACGGCCATGTATCACTGGATCTTTGTTCCCCTCACCCTCGGGCTTTCGTTCATCATCGCCTTTATGGAGACGATTTACGTCCGCACCGGGGATGCGGAATGGAAAAGAATCACCAAATTCTGGATGACCCTCTTCGGCATCAACTTCGCCATTGGCGTGGCCACGGGGATCATCCTCGAGTTCGAATTCGGCACCAACTGGTCGAATTACTCCTGGTTCGTGGGCGACATTTTCGGCGCCCCCCTGGCGATCGAGGGCATTCTGGCTTTCTTCATGGAGAGCACCTTTATTGCGGTGATGTTCTTCGGGTGGAATAAGGTGAGCAAAAAGTTTCACCTCCTCTCGACCTGGCTGGTGGCGGTGGGGGCCAACCTCTCGGCTCTCTGGATCCTGGTCGCCAACGCCTGGATGCAGAATCCCGTGGGAACCCGCTTCAACCCTGACACCGCCCGCAATGAAATGACCAACTTCTGGGACGTCCTCTTCTCACCCGTGGCCATCAACAAATTCCTTCATACCGTGCAATCAGGCTTCGTTCTGGCCTCGGTCTTCGTCATCGGCATCAGCGCCTGGTACCTCATGAAAAAGCGGGAGGAACGGCTCGCCAAACGCAGCATGCTGGTGGCCGGGATCTTTGGGCTGGTCATGTCGGTATTGCTGATTGTCAGCGGCGATATGTCGGCGCGCCTCATGGCCAAATACCAGCCGGTGAAATTTGCCGCCATGGAAAACCTCTACGAAGGACAAACCAACGCCCCCCTGGTGGCTGTCGGACTGCTGCGAAGCAGTCCCGACCAGGAAGAGCACAAAAAAGAGGACTTTATCTTGAAGATTGAAATCCCCAACTTCCTCTCTTACATGGCTTTTCTCGACGCCAACGCCTACGTCCCCGGCATTAAAGACCTCATCCATGGCAACCCCGAACGCGGCATCATCTCCACCGCCGAAAAAATCGAAAAGGGAAAAATTGCCGTGGCTGCCCTTAAAAGCTACAAAGATGCCCGCAAAGCAGGCGATACGGCAGCCGCCGACAGCTCCCTGGCCCTGGTCAACGCCCACTATTCCTACTTTGGCTACGGATTCCTGCAGGACGAACACGAAGCCATCCCCCCCATTCAACTCACCTTTTACTCCTTCCGGATCATGGTCGGACTGGGCTTTCTCTTTGTCCTGCTTTTTGCCACCACCCTTTATCTCCTCCGGAAAAAGAAAATGCATGGCCAGAAATGGTTCGGCCTCACGGCCATCTGTATGATTCCCCTGGCCTACCTGGCCACGCAGATGGGATGGATCGTGGCCGAAGTGGGCCGCCAGCCCTGGGTCATCCAGGACCTCATGCCCACCCGGGCCGCCGTCTCCCAGATCAACACCAGCGCGGTGCAACTCACCTTTGTCTTGTTTGCCATCACCTTCACCATCCTGCTCATCGCCGAAATACGCATCATGGTGAAACAAATCCATAAAGGACCCAAGGAAGGAGGAACCAAATAATGTTCGAAAGTCTCTCTCACCTCACCCTGCAGCACTACTGGTGGGCGATCATTTCGCTCCTGGGTGCCCTGCTGGTCTTCCTGCTTTTCGTGCAGGGAGGACAAACCCTGATCTACCGCCTCGGAAAAACCGACACCGAAAGAACCCTGATCGTCAACATCCTGGGAAGAAAATGGGAATTCACCTTCACCACCCTGGTCACCTTCGGCGGCGCCTTCTTCGCTGCTTTCCCCCTCTTCTACAGCACCAGCTTCGGTGGCGCCTACTGGGTCTGGATGATCATCCTCTTTGCCTTCATCCTCCAGGCCGTCTCCTATGAATTCCGCACCAAACCAGGCAATTTCCTCGGGAAGAAGACCTTCGAGGTCTTTCTCTTCATCAACGGACTGGTGGGCACCATCTTCCTGGGAACCGCCGTGGGCACCTTCTTCACCGGATCACAATTCTCGGTCAACGACATGAATTTCTCACAATGGGAGACGGCCACACACGGACTGGAGGCGGTCCTCAATGTGCAGAACCTGGCGCTCGGACTGGCGCTCTTTTTTCTGTCGCGGACCCTGGCCACCCTTTTCATCATCCAGAATGTACGCCACACCGAAGTGATCATCCGCGCCCGGAGACAGCTGCTCCAGGATGCCCTCCCCTTCCTGGTTTTCTTCCTCACCTTCACGGCCATGCTCCTGCTGAAACAGGGCTTTGCCGTGAACCCGGAAACCGGCGAAGTCTTCATGCAACCCTACAAATACTTTCGCAATATGACAGAGATGCCTGTTGTAGGGATTCTCTTCCTGCTGGGCGTGGTGCTCGTGCTGCTGGGAATCTTCCGCACCGCCTTTTGTTTCGAGAAATGCAGCGACAAAGGCATCTGGGGCGCCGGTATCGGCACCGTGCTCACCGTCTTCGCCCTTTTCCTGACCGCCGGCTATAACCATACCGCATACTACCCCTCCACCTTCGACCTGCAGGACTCACTGACCATCCAAAACAGCTCCTCAAGCCACTACACGCTTACAGCCATGAGCTACGTCTCCCTGCTGGTCCCCTTCATCCTGGCCTATATTTTCTATGCATGGAGAGCCATCACCCTGAAAAAAATTGACCAGGAGGAGCTGGAGGAGGAAGGACATGTGTACTGACCACCCTACCCCTGGGGTTCCGGGGTGCCCGGCTTTTCTGAAATCATCCGGGATATATTGACCCGGGGTGCATCCCGGTCGAATAATATTTTGTTAAGGAGAAGCATTGGCAAGGTATTTGAAGCCATTTTGCTCACGTGAGATGGTCCATTTATCTGGTTTATTATACCATTTACCCTATTTTTGCGTTTTCAAAGCATTGCAAACCGTTTTGGAATGAGAGGAAAGTTGTTTACAGCACTCGCCCTGCTGATATGCATATGTCTGCCTGCACTGGCGCAACCCGCTGACGAACCGCAATCGGGGTATGCCGATACGCTGAGTTACAACCTCCGGCTGATGAAAAGGTACCTGTCTCATGGCAGCAAATGGTATTTCACCGATCCGGTGGCCGAAAAACGGTTCTCGGCGCTGATCCATTTTATCGAAGACGAGCCGCTGGACTCCATACTGCAGTATCTTGACCGGAAGGTCGTCAACGACACGCTCCCGCTGATCATCCGCCGGCCCTGGGATGCCCCCGACTCCCTGCGCCTGAGAGGGTACATCCCCGTAAAGGAACTCGCCAGACAGCTGGAGACCATCGACCAGGAGGTCACGCAGGAATATGCCGACAGGCCGGTAGCGGTTCCGGAGGAGATGATACGGCAAGCCCTGCAACAGGTGCGCACGGTGGCCCCCGGCGAAGGCATGCAGCTTTTCACCACAGGCATCTACAGGATGCCCGACTCTCTCAAAATCCTGGACGCCATTCCGGAGGATATGGTGCAGTCGCCGCAGGACTTCCGGCGGATCCTGGCCCTTGACAGCACCCGCAGCCGCTTCGTGGAACAGAAACGGCTCCGCTACAACGACTCGGTCATGAACGCCGCCCGCCGGAAGGTGACCGATGAATACCGCCGCTATCTGACTTCCGAACGGATCAGGGTGCTCCAAACCCAGAAAACGGAATCGGTCAGACGCAACAACTCTCAGGTGCTCAAATTCCACAACGACCAGGTAATCAGAGCCGTCAACGACTCCCTGATGCGCTCGGCAGAATGGCTGGCCGGTTTTGCCGACCTTCTCGACAACACCACCATCCACCTCACCAACCTGAGCAATGTCTCCTCGCCTCTGGTGCTGAGCAATGCTGGAAAGTTCTTCACCCGCGTGTGGCTTAAAAACCAACAGAACGACTCCCTGTCGGTGCTGGTCCAGAACACCGGCAAACGGTCGATGCAGCTGGTTCTGGAAGACGGGGTGACCTTTTCACGGTTCAGGCAGCAGGCTGTCAGGGATTTTGATTTTACGACGCTGAATACCCCGGCCACCAACCTCGACAAGATTGAACGCCGCTACCAGGCCTATACCCCCTGGACCATCGGCGGAGACGGGACCACCCAGTTCTCGCAGACCTATCTGAACGACTACTGGAAGAAAGGGGGCAACAGCGCCCTCTCAATCCTGGTGGTCGCCAAGGGATTCGCCAACTTCTCGTCTGACAAGCTCAGATGGGACAACAGTATCGAAGTGCGCAACGGTTGGGTGAAACCCGGAGAAGATAAAATCCAGAAAAACGACGACAAGTTTGAAATCGCCTCCCGCCTGGGGATCAGCGCCATCCAGAAATGGTATTACAGTACAGAAGTCAACTTCCAGACGCAGTTCTTCAACGGGTACAAGTACCCCAACCGGGAAAACGCCATCTCGGGGTTCCTGGCCCCGGGCCGGTTCCTTTTTAAGATCGGGATGGATTACAAACCCAACAAAAACTTATCGCTCTTCATCTCACCCATCACCTCCAAAACGGTTTTTGTCAGGGACACGCTGGAGTATGACAAATCAAGTTTCGGCATCAAACCCGGAAAGAAGGCCTATTGGGAACCGGGTCTTAACACAGACCTGAAATTCACCAAAAACTTCACCCAGGGCATCTCTTTTGAGACCAAATACAGGATGTTTGTCAACTATATGCATCCCTTCAACCAGTTTGACATCGAATGGGAAAATACCCTCAACATGCAGCTGACCGACCATATCAGGGCCACGGTGATGATCCATACGATTTACGACAGCAAGATTCTGTTCGACCGGCTGGATAAGGAAGGGCAGCCGGTGCTGGATCCCGGGGGAAACAAGATCAGGGAGCCCAGGATGCAGTTCAAGGAATTTGTGAGCATCGGGTTCTCCTACAAGATCAACCGGCGGGTGGTCAGGGCAAGGGAAATCAAGCATTAAAGAGTCGGGAATCTGGAATCTTGAATCTTGAATGAGGGAATCTTGAGTCGGGAGTCTGGAATCTCGAATGTGGGAATCTGGAATCTTGAATCTTGAATGAGGAATCTGGAATCTTGGATCTTGAATGAGGGAATCTTAAGTCTTGAGTCTTGAGTCTTGAATTAGGAATCTTGAATCTTAAGTCTTAAGTCTTAAGTCTTAAGTCTTAAGTTTTGAGCCTTGAGTCTTGAGTCTTGAATCATGGAATCCGAAGTCCGCAATCAGTGGGACAGAGGGTCAGGACATCAGAAGAGTGTTAAGTTATCGGAGCAGCATGTCGGCGATGAGAAAGACGGCATAGGCGACGCTGGCCAGTCCGTTGGTGGTAAAGAAAGCCAGGTTTACGCGGCTCAGGTCATGGGGTTTCACCAGCAGGTGCTGTGACAGGAGCAGTCCGCAGAACCAGAGGACGCCGGCCCAGTGAAGGCCTCCCCCTTTCAGAACGACTCCCAGCAGAACCACCAGCAGGGCCGTGACGAGGTGGATCGCCTCCGAGAACCGGAGGGCCCGCTTTTTTCCTAGTCTTGCGGGCAGCGACCTGAGTTTCTGTTCCTTATCGAACTCCTCGTCCTGGAGGGAATAAATGATATCAAAGCCGCTCACCCAGAAGAAAACAATGGTGCTCAGGATCATGGGAGGCCAGTCGAAGCGGGAGGTGACGGCAAGATAGGCCCCCAGGGGGGCGATGGCCAGTCCCAGGCTGAGGACGAAATGGGAGAAAGAGGTGATCCTTTTGGTATAGCTGTAGAAGAGGACCACGAAAAGGGCCACGGGAGAGAGGTAGAAACAGAGGGGATTGATGAACCAGGTGGCTGCGACAAAAAGGAGACTGTTTACGATCACGAAGAGCAGGGCTGCCCGGGGGGAGATCACCCCTGCGGGAATTTCCCGTGCGGAAGTACGGGGGTTCAGGCGGTCATACCGGCGGTCGAGCCACCGGTTAAAGCCCATGGCCGCATTCCGGGCAAAAACCATGCAGAGCACCACCAACAGGAGAAGTCTCAGGCTGATGACCGATCCCGGTTGCACGTAAGCCATGAAAAAACCAATCAGCGCAAACGGCAGGGCAAACAACGTATGTTCAAATTTTACCAGCCGCGTGTAGTTCCTTATCCATCCCATCACCTCAAAATTACCAGATTGCAGGCGGGTTTATTCCCCGCTACGGCAAAGTAAAACAAATAAATTGAAACAATCGGCCAAAGGGACTCCCCGACATGACGCTCCTGCCGTCCCCCGGGTTTTCTCTGTGATGCCCCTGCCGCTCCCGGGATGACCTCTGTGATGCCCCTGCCGCCCCTGGTCTGACCTCAGTGATGCCCCTGCCGCCCCCGGGATGACCTCAGTGATGCCCCTGCCGCCCCCGGGATGACCTCTGTGATGCCCCTGCCTGATATTTCCTTTGCCAGCCATTTCACTTCTCTGCACATGAATAATATTTTGCACACCCGGCCCTTCCCATGTGATGAAATCCGCCATGCCAACCCAATTAATCCTATCTTTGAGAAATTCAAATCAATGCAAAATGATGAAAGCATTCAAAAAATATGTGAAGTTGCAGGCCTCCCCCGAGGATGTCTACAATGCATTGGTCAACCCGGTAATGCTGGAGATCTGGACCGGAGAGCCGGCGGTGATGTCGGAGGAACCCGGCTCTCCCTTCTCTTTGTGGGACGGAAGCATAACCGGTACCAACAAGGCATTTGAAAAGAACCGGCTCATCAGTCAGGAGTGGGATTTCGGCAAAGAGTACCCCTCCTCGGAGGTCACCCTGTTGCTTCACCCCGATGGGGATGGCACCCGCCTCGAAATCAGACACACCGGAATACCCGACGCCTATTTTGACAACATGAGCGAAGGGTGGGTTTCCGATTATATCGGGGGACTCAGACAACTATTTGAGGATTAAAATATTAAAATACAGAAATCTCCGGATGACGGGATGTGGGGGTATGGAATCCTGAAAACGGCAATCTGAGACCCCAAATGGCAAATTATTGTAAATTTGCGGCTATAATATTCCAGTTGGCATTTCGTTTGTTTAATGGTTTACAGCAATAACATATCTATGATGAATTTTTTGTTACAGGTTCCGGCGGGAACAGTTCCGGCCGGTATGGAGAGCATGGGCGCGCAACCGGAAGGGTTATCCCTGAAATTTATTGACCTGGCCCTGAAGGGAGGATGGATCATGATCCCTATCCTGTTGTTATCGGTGATTGCGGTGTACATTTTCGTGGACCGCTATTTTGCCATCAAGCGTGCCGGAAAGTTTGACACCGGGCTGATGGACAAGGTAAAGGGATACATTCTCTCGGGGAAGATCGATGCGGCCGTGGCCTTATGCCGGAGCAATGAAAATCCCGCTGCGCGGATGGTCGAGAAGGGGATCAGCCGTATCGGAAGGCCATTGACCGATGTGACGGCCGCCATCGAGAATGTAGGCAACCTGGAAATCCAGAAGCTTGAAAAAGGGCTTCCCGTGTTGGCCTCCGCCGCCGGGGGTGCCCCGATGCTGGGCTTCCTGGGAACCGTCATGGGCATGGTTCAGGCCTTCTACGACATGGCCAACGCCGGAAACAACATTGACATCACCATTCTCTCGACCGGAATCTACCAGGCCATGGTCACCACCGTGGCCGGACTTATCGTCGGGATCATCGCCTACTTTGCGTATAACATCCTGGTGGCCAACATCGAACAGGTGGTCTACAAGATGGAGGCGACGACCACCGAATTCATGGACCTGCTGAACGAACCCGTCTAATTTCCCATCCATGGCCCTTAAGAAAAGAAATAAAGTCAACGCAGCATTCAGCATGGCCTCCATGACCGATATCGTCTTTCTGCTGCTGATTTTTTTCATGCTCAGTTCCACCCTGGTCGCCCCCAACGCCCTGAAACTGCTGTTGCCCCAGAGCAATAACCAGACGGCGGCCAAGCCGGTGACCACCATCTCGATCACCAAAGACCTGCAGTATTACATCAATGACGACGGGAACCTCAAGAGGGTCGCCTTCCAGGAAATAGAACCCTTCCTGGTGCAGAAATTCGGGGGCAATCCCGAGGCTTACATCTCCCTTCATACCGACAAGTCGGTACCTGTGGAGCATGTGGTCAGGCTTATGAATGTCGCCATGAAGAACAAATTTAAAATGATTATCGCCACGGCGCCCGAAGAATAACCTGATGGAGAATCTCAGGGAACATAAGAACGGTATAATCGGCACGGTGATTTTCCACGGAATTCTGCTGCTGATGCTTCTCCTCATGGGGTTTTTCACCCCGTTGCCGCTTCCCGGCGAGGAGGGGATCCTGGTCAATTTCGGGGATTCCGAGACCGGTTTGGGAGAGATGGAGCCCTCACCCATCGTACAGCAGGAGGAGCCCACCCAGAGTTCACCTGAGGAAGTGGCGGCGGTGACCCCTCCGCCACCGGCCAATCCCGAACCATCGAAGCAGGAGGTCGTCACCCAGGATGTGGAGCAGACCGCCGCCATTGAAGCTGCCCGCAAGAAGCGGGAAGAGGAAAGGTTGCGGCAGGCCGAGTTGGAGCGTCAGCGGCAGGCAGAGCTGGAAAGGCAGCGTGCCGAGGCAGAAGCCCGTCGCAAGGCCGAGGAAGAGCGTAAGCGTATTGCCGAAATCGAAAGCCGCACGAAGGGGGCTTTCGGGACGCCGGCCGCCGGAGGCGCCGGCACCGGCAGCGGTACCGGCTCCAGCCAGGGGGTCTCCTACCCCGGCGGCAACCAGGGCGAACCCACCGGTGATCCCAATGCAGGCACCTACGGCCAGGGCGGCAGAGGCTCGGGCACCTCAGGAAGTGGCATCAGTTACAGCCTCGCAGGCCGTACCGCCTCCGCCACGCCCAAACCCAGATACCCCGGGCGCGAAGAGGGAACCGTGGTGGTGAAGATCACCGTCGACCGATCGGGGAAAGTCACCCAGGCCGAACCCGGACAGAGGGGATCCACCACCATGAACCCCGATTTGCTCGATGCCGCCAGAAGAGCCGCCCTCCAGGCCAAATTCAACGTCGACAATAACGCCGCGGCCTTCCAGACCGGCACCATCACCTACCGCTTTATCCAAAGCCAGTAACAACTGACAATGCCCATTACGCTTGTCAATGCAACCAACACTGGCAATACCTGTAATGCCTGGCAATACCTGTAACGCTTGTCAATACCTGTAACGCCTGTCAATACCTGCAACGCCTACCAATACCTGCAACGCCTGTCAATACATGTAACGCCTGGCAATACCTGCAACGCCTGTCAATATCTGTAACGCCTGTCAATACCTGTAATGCCTGGCAATACCTGCAACGCCTGTCAATACCTGTAACGCCTTGCAATACCTGTAACGCATGTCAATATCTGTAACGCCTGGCAATATCTGTAACGCCTGGCAATACCTGTCATGCCTGTCAATACCTGTCATGCCTGTCAATACCTGTAATGCCTGGCAATACCTGTAATGCCTGGCAGGGCCTTCACTGCTCCCTCACTCCTGCATAAAATATTTCTATCGGATTCCGGATTCCTTATTCAAGACTCAAGACTTAAGATTCAAGATTCCCACATTCCCGATTCCCGACTTCCGAATCCCTAATTCATGATTCCGGTTTCCTCATTCCAGACTAAAGACTTAAGATTCCCTCATTCAAGATTCAAGATTCCTGATTCCCTCATTCCAGACTCCAGACTTAAGATTCAAGATTCAAGATTCCCTCATTCCAGACTCCAGATTCCTCATTCCCGATTCCAGCTCCGTCCCAGCTTATCACTGCCCGATCCTTTCCCTGCATAACATAATCTCATCAGATTTCCATCACGTATTCACACCATGAAGTGACTTTTAGTGCTACATGTTTGAACAAATTGGGTACTTTTGGAGTTTCATTGGCCTAGTCAGAATGATATCTAACAAGAGAATATGAACCATATCTGGATCAACGCCCTGGTCAGCACCCTGCTGGTCAGCCTTATTTCCATCACAGGCATCTTTTTTCTTACCCTGAGAGCGGGTCAACTCCAGAGGTTCGTCTTTATCCTGGTCAGTCTGGCCGTAGGCGCCCTCATGGGGAATGTCTTTTTCCACCTCATCCCCGAATCCTTTGAGACCATCGAGAGTCATGGGCTTATTGCCGTCCTGATCCTGGCGGGCATTCTGGCCTTTTTCATCCTTGAGAAATTCCTCAACTGGCACCATGGCCATGATGTGGAGCACCTTGAAAACCATCCCCGCTCCTATGGCTATGTGAGTCTGATGGCCGACGGACTGCACAATTTCACCGACGGCATTCTGATTGCCGCAGGCTGGATGGCCGGTCCCGAAATCGGCATGGCCACCACCCTGACCGTCATCCTGCACGAGATTCCTCAGGAGATCAGTGACTTCGGCATCCTCATACATGCCGGTTTTACAGCCCGTAAAGCCCTGTGGCTCAATTTCTACGCCGCACTGGCGGCCGTCCTCGGTACCGCAATCACCCTTCTGGCCGGGTCGGCCATCGAAAACCTCTCCCATTATGTGTTGCCCGTGGCCGCCGGCGGATTCATTTACCTGGCCGGAACCGACCTCATGCCCGAACTCAATAAAGACCACTCCCGCAGGAACGCCCTTATCCAGCTTGTCATGATCCTGGCCGGACTCCTTCTGATGTACCTGGTCAGCGGCAGCCACGCCCACCACCACCACTGATCCTGGTCCAGCCCCTTCCCACCACACCCACTCAACCTTTCCTGCGGTCAGACCAGGCCAGGACTCAAGATTGCGGATTGCGGATTTAGGATTCCTGACTCCATTTCGGATTGAGGATTTCGGATTCCTGACTCAAGACTCCAGATTCCAGACTCAAGATTCCCGACTCCTCATTCCAGACTCAAGACTCAAGATTCAAGATTCCCACATTCAAGACTCAAGATTCAAGACTCAAGATTCCCACATTCCCGACTCCCGACTCAGGATTCCTCAATGAAGCGTCCCAGTTTTTTGTAGGTTTCATAGAGGGTTTGGTATTTCTCCGCGTTTTCGGGGATGGGGAGGTATTCTGATTCGATACCGCCGCCCATGCGGGCCTGCGCTTCGTGGGTATTGGGGTAGATTCCGGAGGCCACGGCGGCGGCCATGGCCGAACCCAGGGCGCAGGCTTGTTCGGAGCGGGCCACTTTAATGGGCATGTTCAGGACGTCGGCGACCACCTGCATCACGAAGGGTGATTTTTTGGCCACGCCGCCCAGTGCGATGACTCCGTCGATACGGATGCCCTCTTCGGTGAAGCGGTCGTTAATGGCTTTGGAGCCGAAGGCGGTAGCTTCTACCAGGGCCCTGAAGATGCGTGGGGCATCAGATCCCAGGGTAAGGCCAGTAATGGCCCCTTTCAGGTTTTGGTTGGCGTCGGGGGTCCTGCGGCCATTCAGCCAGTCGAGGGCCACCAGTCCGCTCTCCCCGATGGGAATATTGGCAGCCTCTTCGCTCAGGCGGGCGATGATTTTTCCCGAGATCTCATCGGCCAGCTTCTTGCGGGTATTTTCCTCCACCAGGTTGGTTTCCTGGAGCAGGGTTTGCAGGGGCCATTCGAGGAGCCTCCGGAACCAGGCGTAGATATCGCCGAATGCCGATTGTCCGGCTTCGAGGCCCATCATCCCCGGCACGATGGAGCCGTCGACCTGGCCGCAGATGCCGCTGACCAGCCGGTCGTGGACCTCCTCGAGGGGGGCGACCAGCATGTCACAGGTGGAGGTTCCCATGACCTTGGAAAGGTGATAGGGTTGGATTTCGGCACCCAGGGCGCCCAGGTGGGCATCAAAAGCCCCTACGCCGACCACCACGTTTGCCGGCAAGCCCAATTTCCGGGCCCATTCGGGAGTGAGTGTTCCGGCGGCCACATCACAGGTGTAGGTCTCCCTGAAAAGACGATCCCGCAGTCCGGAGAGCATGGGATCCAGGGCCACCAGGAACTCTTCCGGAGGAAGACCCCCGAAAGCCTCGTGCCACATCGCCTTATGCCCGGCAGCGCAACGGCTCCGCTTCAGGGTTTTGGGATGGGTGTTTCCCGTGAGCAGCGCGGGAATCCAATCGCAATGCTCCACCCAGGAATAGGCCCCGCGCAGCACCCCCGCATCATCACGCAAAACATGCAGGATTTTCGCCCAAAACCATTCCGAGGAGTATACGCCTCCTTCAAATTTCGTGAAATCGGTGTCCCATTTTTTTGCCAGCGCATTGATTTCGGCGGCCTCCTGCACGGCGGTATGGTCTTTCCAGAGCACGAACATGGCATTGGGATTCTCACGGAATCCATCGGTGAGCGAGAGAGGCGTTCCCCTTTCATCGACCGCTACGGGTGTCGACCCCGTTGTGTCGACGGAAATGCCCGCGACCTTCTCCGCCACACCTGCAGGCGCCTGTTTCAACGCCTCCACAATCGTATATTCCAGTCCCTCGAGATAATCAAGGGGGTGCTGCCGAAACCGGTTCTTCGCCGGATCACAGTAAAGCCCCTTCTTCCAGCGGGGATACTCGAAAACGGCACTTGCCACCTCTTCACCCGTAGCCGTGTTGACAATCAGCGACCGTACGGAATCCGTTCCGTAATCCAGCCCTATGGTATACCTTTCACTCATTACCCTTCAAATTATTCTGATTTTATAATATTCTAATATTCAGACATCCTGATACTCTTACATTCTGATATTCCAGATTCCCTCATTCCAGACTCAAGATTCCAGACTCCGGATTTCGGATTCCTCATTCCAGACTCAAGATTCCAGACTCAAGATTCCCGATTCCTCATTCCAGATTCCTCATTCCAGATTCAAGATTCCAGACTCAAGATTCCAGACTCCTGATTCTTACCAGAAGTAGATATAGAACAGCACGATGATCCCCAGGATGATGGCAGTGTGGATAACGTCCCATTTGTTCCAGCTGGCGCGGGTTGCGGCCACGTTTTCCGGGGTTTGGGTGCCCTTCATGGTATACTGCACCTGTTTGGCATCGGGGGCTTTGGTCAGGAGACTGACGGCCACCACCAGGATGATGCAGAAGGCGAAGAGGTAAGCCGTGAACACATAGGAGTTGACCGAGGCGATATCGAAGAGGAATCCGTACTGTCCCGAGAACATGTTATCCAACTGGGTACTCACCTGTGAGAGGAGGGCGGTAGCCTGTTCTTTGGCCTGGGGGGTGACCACGGCCATGGTTTGGGAGGCTTCGCTGACGGCGGAGCGGAGGGGATCTCCGACGGAGGGGGTCAGGACGGTACCCAGTTTGTCATGGAAAGCCTGCAGGTTGGTCACCAGGAGTTCGCGGGTGTATTCGGTAGCGCTGCCGATGCGGGAGATCATCTTATTGGCAGTGGTCACGAGTTCGGCCTTAGCGCCGATGGTCACATTGAGGGCCAGCCTGAACATGCCGATGGCAAAGCCGGCGATCATGCCCCACAGGGCTCCCTTGGCGGTGGTCCGTTTCCAGAAGACCCCCAGCAGGAAGACCGTGGCGATGGCGGGTGCCAGCAATCCCTGTACCGCCTGAAGATAGTCATAGAGCACTTTCCCCAGTCCGAGCATGACGGGGATCCAGACGACACCCAGGATGACCACGGCGGCTGTGGCGATACGCCCGACAATAAGAAGGTGTTTCTCGGAGGAGTCGGGTTTGTATTTTTTATAGAAGTCGCCTACGAAGAGGGCTGCAGAGGAGTTAAAAAGGGAGGCCAGGGAACTCATCAGGGCTGCCAGCAGTCCGCACACCACGATACCCTTAATTCCGGCAGGCAGGAGCTGTGATACCATGGCCGCGAAGGCCGAATCACTGGAAGAGACGGTGATGATTCCTTTCTGGCTGAGGGCAAAGGCGATCATGCCGGGAATCAGGAAAATGAAAACGGGCAAAAGTTTAAGGTAACCTCCGAAGATGGCGCCGCGGCGGGCTTCCTTCTGGTTACGGCCAGAGAGGACGCGCTGGACGATGAACTGGTCGGTACACCAGTACCAGAAACCGATGACCATGGAGGCGATGATCACGCCTGGCCATGGGAATTCGGGGTCTGCGGCCGACCTGATCAGGTGCATGTTGGGCCCGGCGATGGCCTGGACTTCCGCCCAGCCCCCCACTTTCACAAGCCCGATCACCAGGATGACGATCGAACCGATCAGCAGTACGGGCGACTGGAGTACCGAAGTGTAAAGGACAGCTTTCATACCCCCCAGAATGGTGTACACCCCTGTGATCAGCACCAAACCGATGGCACTCACCCAGAAAAAGTCAATACCCCAGAGGGATTCGATGCCGAAGACCTCCTTGAAAACCACGCCGCCGGCGTAAACGGTCACGGCCACCTTGGTGAGCACGTAACTCACCAGTGAGATCATCGACAGGATCGTGCGCGATCCTGAGGAGAAACGCCGCTCGAGGTATTCAGGCATGGTGAAGATCTTGATACGGTCGTAAAAGGGGACGAAAACCCACCCCAGGATAAGGATGATCCATGCCTGTATCTCCCAGTGGGCCATGGCCATCCCACTGATGAAACCAGCCCCGGCAAGCCCTACCAGGTGCTCCGAGCCGATGTTCGAGGCAAAAATGGAGGAGCCGATCGACAACCAGCCGGCATCCTTACCCGCCAGAAAATAATCCGTGGTATCCGACTCCTTTTGCCGCAGTACATAGACGATAATCCCGACCATGGCCAGAAAGAAAATTCCCAGAATAATCCAATCCAGTGTTCCCATAGATGTAGTTTGTTAGTTTATGATTTTCAGTCCACCCGGGCAATTCCCTGTGGCAGTTGTTTTATCCTCATCAGAACTTGACGATCCGTTCTGTTTCGACATCGGTCAGACTGGAGTCTACCGTGTAATAATAAGCCCCTTTCCGCGACTCCGAGAAATTCTTTTCGTTTGTTTTCCGGAGAAGTTCCAGGGAAAGGATTTTCTTGCGAAAGTTTCCGGCATCGAAATTCCGCTGGTATATCGCTTCATAGAGTTTCCGGAGTTGAAGGAGGGTGAATTTCTCAGGGAGCAGTTCGATACCGGCCAGACTGTACCCTGCTTTTTGCTGCAAGCGGAGGAGGGCTTTGCGGATCATTTCCCCATGGTCGAAGATCACCTCGGGCAGGCGGGTCAGAGGCCACCACATCGCACCGTGTGAGCTGACCAGCGCCTGGTCCTGCTCATGAATCCTGATCAGCGAATAGTAGACCACGCTGACCACCCTGACCTGTGGTTCCCGCGCAGGGTCTGAGAAAGCGCTCACCTGCTCCAGGTAGATGTTCTCCAGTCCGGTACACTCGGCCAGCACACGGGCTGCCGCTTCTTCACACGATTCCGGCTCCTGCACAAACCCTCCCATCAGGGACCACTTCCCCTTCACCGGTTCAAAACCGCGGGGATAAAGCAGCAACTTGAGTTCCTCTTCCTGATAACCGAAGATGACACAATCCACGGCCAGCAAATGCTTCGGATGTCCTTTGTAAAACTCTACCATAAAAACTGGTGCTACGGATGCTTAAAAGTAATAATTACTTTTTAAAAACAGAGCTGCCGCCCCAAAAAAAATCGGGAGCGGCAGCTTAATAGGTTAAAAACTTTCGTGGCGGCATCGTAAAGGGTTGTCTGCCATGGAAGTTCCGATGAAGGGGAGTTCTTATACCGGGATGTCCTTATTGACGTTTTTGCTGCCAATCAGGGCATAGAAGAGCAGGTAGGCCAGACCGAGGAAGATGACCCAGTAGGAGGGCATGAATCCGGCCAGGTCGGCCACTTTGCCCTGGATGACGGGGAGGATACCACCGCCGCACACCAGGACCATAAAGATTCCGGAGGCAGCAGCCAGGTATTTACCGAGGCCTTCCACAGCCAGGTTGAAGATGCCGCCCCACATGATGGAGGTACAGAGGCCGACCAGGACGATGAACATGGCGTTGATGGGCACCTTGGCCAGTCCGAAGGAGAGGGCTCCGGCAGGGGAACTCATAAGAACCGGAAGGGAAACCTGTTTGGTTACGGGCAGGAACATGGCCAGGGCGATGAGCACCAGGCCCACAAAAGAGGTAACGCCAAGCATAGCTTTGCTCGACACTTTACTGCCGATGGAGGCGCCTGTGAGCCTGCCGGCCAGCATCAGCAGCCAGTAGGTGCCGGCCACGAAACCGGCGGTTGTCTTTCCTACTTCCGGAATTTCGGAGAGCCAGAGGTTCATGATTCCGGGGGTACCCACTTCCACGCCCACATAGACGAAAATGGCGATCGCTCCCAGCACGAAATGGCGGAATTTCATCGCCCCTGACATCAGTTTACTAAGGGGTTCCGCGGCAGCCTCGGCATGAGGTTCGGGAATGCTCACCCTCCAGAGGACGAAAAACACGACGGCAAAAACTGCCATGGCCAGATACATCATCGGGAATACATCCTTGATATTGGCTTTGGCGGCTTCACCAATCAGAATCCCCACAAAGGCAGGGGTGAAGGTGGCCATGACCGAGTTGAAAGATCCACCGACCTGAATCAGCTGGTTTCCTTTGTTGCCGCCACCTCCCAGGGTGTTCAGCATCGGATTCACCACGATGTTCAGTAAACACATCGAAAAACCAGCGATGAAGGCGCCCAGCAGGTACACTCCAAAAGCCGACGACTGTCCGGCATAACCCGAGAGATACTGGACGAAGATGCCCAGGAAACCGACGGCGATGGCAATCAGTGCGGTTCTCTTGTATCCGTATTTGGTAAGGAGCATCCCTCCGGGGATCCCCATTACGGCATACGCAATGAAATTCGCCGCATTCCCCAGCATGCCGAGGAAGTTGGAAACGCCGAACTGCTCTTTCAAAACAACCCCCATTGGTGCGGCCAGATTGGTCACAAATGAGATCATACCGAAGAGCAGGATCATCATGATGATCGGTAGTGTGTAATTCTTTTTTTCAGTCATAATTGTATTTATTATTTGGTTTACTAAAGAGTTTTCGTTGATCGTGAGGGGTATAGCCCATCACTGTAGGTTATGAGAATTCTTGGTTTACGGCCTAGAAGAGTCTTTTGGCCCCGTCGCCGATTTCGGCCACATAGAAGGCGGGTTTCAGACCGGTGCGGTCCTCGTAGTTTTTGCCCACCTGGGCGATGAAGTGGTCGATGGCCTCGTCTTTGACCAGGCTGACGGTGCAACCGCCGAAGCCACCGCCGGTCATACGGGACCCGATGACGCCGTTTATTTTGCGGGCTTCCTCGACCATGGTATCGAGTTCGGGGCCGGTGACCTCATAGTCGTCGCGCAGCGAGTCGTGGGAGCCGTTCATGAGTTCTCCGAATTTGGTGATATTGCCATTGCGGAGTTCCTGTACCGCCTGTTCGGTGCGGGCGATTTCGCTGATGACATGGCGGGCGCGCTTGCGGGCCGTGGGATTTTCGATCTTCCCCTCCAATGATTTGAATTCCTCCCAGCTCACCTCGGCGAGTACCTTGATGGGTTTGTGGGCACTGATGGCCTCCACAGCGGCGTGGCACTCCGACACCCGGAGGTTGTACATTCCCGAGTCGAGTTTATGCGGGCTGTTGGTATTGCTGATGACGATTTTGATGCCGTCGAGTTCCACGGGCACCAGGTCGTAATCGAGGGTGTCGCAGTTGAGGAAGATGGCGTGGTCGGCCTTGCCCATTCCCGAGGCAAACTGGTCCATGATGCCGCACATCACTCCTGCGAATTCATGTTCGGCCTTCTGGCTCATCTTCACCAGTTCAAGGCGCTCCAGTCCGATCTCCCAGGTCTCATTGATGGCCATGGCCGTCACCATCTCCAGGGCTGCTGAAGAAGAGAGCCCTGCCCCATTGGGCACATCACCATACACCAGGATATCGGCACCCTGACCGAATTGGACCCCCTTTTTCAGAAACTGGGCAAACACACCAATCGGGTAGTTGACCCACTCTCTGCCCACTTTCTTGTCCAGGTCTTCCACCTTCACTTCCGTCTCAAAGGGCAGGTTGAGCGAGGCAAACCGCACGCTTTTCCGGTCGGTCCGGCGCAGAAACAGGTAAGCCCCGAAACTCAGTGCACAGGGAAACACAAAACCCCCGTTGTAATCGGTATGCTCGCCAATGAGATTTACCCGGCCCGGTGAAAAATAGCCGTGAAAATCACCTTCACCGTACCTTTTGACAAATTCATTCTTCAGTTCAGAAATATTCATATTATCATCATTTTGGTTTATTCCGTGCAAGGTTCCATGCTGGTGGAACAAAAATAGGAATATTTTCCACACTTCGCTTTGCAGGCCCGATAATCAAAAATTTCTAACTTTGGCGCATCCGGGCGATGTCAGAACCCCCGTGGTTGCACCAGCCTGCCACCTATGCGAATCGTAATAAAACCATAAAACTATGAAAATTTCAAAAACACTCTTCGGAAGGCTGACAGACGGGCAAGCCGTGTACCTGTACACCCTCCAGAACGACAATGGCATGGAAATCAATATCATGAATTACGGGGCGACCATCACATCCATCGTTGCTCCCGACAGGAATGGTCACCTTGATAACGTGGTCTGTGGGTTCGGCAAACTGGAGGATTACCTCAATGAGGCGTATCTTTCAGGCTATCCTTACTTTGGGTGCATCGTTGGCAGGGTGGGCAACCGCATCAGAGACGGCCGTTTTACCCTGGGAGGAAAGGAGATCCAGCTGGCCGTCAACAATGGTCCGAATCACCTCCACGGGGGAATCACTGGCTTCGATAAAAGGCTATGGCACGGCGAAGGCATGGTGGAAGAGGAAAAAGTGGGGGTACTTTTCTCCTATTTCAGTCCCGACATGGAAGAGAACTACCCAGGCAACCTCAATGTAAGCTGTCTTTACTCCCTCAATAACGATAATGAACTGGCTATCGACTATTTCGGAACGACGGACCAGACGACACTCATCAATCTGACCAACCACACCTATTTCAATCTTACCGGCGGAAAGGAAAAGATCCTGGACCATGAGCTGGCCTTGTGCGCCAATGCCATGACAGAAGCGGTCGATCTGATCCCCACGGGGCGGATCATTCCCGTGGATGAGACCCCTTATGACTTCACGCAGTTTAAAAAGCTGGGCCGCGACCTGGCGGGACTAAAGGAGGGGTACGACCTCAACTTTGTCCTGGACAACGAAGACGGGAATCTGGTCTATGCGGGGTGCCTGCGCGAGTCTGGCAGCGGCCGCCAGGTGGAAGTCTTCACCACCCAGCCAGGCATCCAGCTTTATACCGGCTATTGGATTCCCGAGCTGGAAATTGACGGAGAGAAAAAATTCGGCAGTTATTCGGGAGTGGCCCTGGAAACCCAACATTATCCCGACTCCGTTAACCAGCCCTCCTTCCCCTCCATCATTCTCGAACCCGGGGAGAAGTATATGCAGACGACGGTATACCGGTTTGGAATCATGGAATAATCTTGAAGATTAGAAGGTCAGAAGGTTAGAAGGTCAGAAGATCAGAAGGTCAGAAGGTTTTGTGTCGCATAATCCTTTCGTCTCTGAGTCACTCAGTCTCTATGTCACTTAGTCACTTAGTCACTCAGTCACTCAGTCTCTTAGTCACCCTGTCATTCAGTCCCTCAGTCCCTTCGTCTCTCAGTCCCTCAGTCCCTTCGTCTCTCAGTCCCTCAGTCCCTTCGTCTCTCAGTCTCTCAGTCTCTCAGTCCCTTCGTCTCTTCGTCTCTCAGTCTCTCAGTCTCTTCGTCTTATTTCTGACCGTAGTAGGCGTTTTTGCCGTGTTTGCGGGTGTAGTGTTTATCGAGGAGGAACTGGTCGATGGTTGCCGAGGGGTTGAGTTGGAGGGTATGGTAGGCCATGGCGGCCACTTCTTCGAGGACTTTGGCATTATGGACCGCCTCGTGGGGGTTTTTGCCCCAGGAAAAGGGGGCGTGGTTATGGACCAGCACACCCGGCAGGGCCACAGGATCGAGCCGGGCAAACCGCTCCACAATGACCTTTCCGGTTTCTGCTTCGTAGGCCCGGGCAATTTCCGCTTCGGTGAGTTTGCGGGTGCAGGGGATGGGGCCATAGAAATAGTCGGCGTGGGTGGTTCCAAGGGCCGGGATTTCGCGTCCTGCCTGGGCCCAGGCCGTGGCCCAGGGCGAATGGGTATGGACGATCCCGCCAAGGGCCGGGAAATGGTTGTAAAGCACCAGATGGGTGGGGGTATCGCTTGATGGCCGCAAATCACCTTCCACCACTTCACCTTTCAGGTTGGTCACCACCATGTCACTGACCTTCATGTGATCGTAGGAAACTCCGCTGGGCTTGATCACCATCAGCCCCCGCTCCCTGTCGATGCCGCTCACATTCCCCCAGGTGAAAATCACCAGTCCGTGTTTCACCAGGTCCAGATTGGCCTCATATACAGCTCGTTTCAGATCGTCCAACATATAATAATCTTGAGTCTTGAATCTTGAATCTTGAATCTTGAGTCTTGAGTCTTGAGTCTTGAGTCTTGAGTCTTGAGTCTTAAATATCTATGAAAAGAGCGAGTTGACGAACTCCTTGCGGTTGAAGAGCTGGAGGTCGGTCATTTTCTCGCCGATTCCGATGTATTTCACCGGGATTTTGAACTGGTCGGAGATGCCGATGACCACGCCACCTTTGGCAGTTCCGTCGAGTTTGGTCAGGGCCAGGGCGGTCACCTCGGTGGCCCGGGTGAACTGCTTGGCCTGTTCAAAGGCGTTCTGTCCGGTGGAGCCGTCGAGGATAAGCAGTACTTCATGGGGTGCATCGGGGATCACCTTCTGCATGACATTCCGGATTTTGGTCAGCTCATTCATCAGGTTGACCTTGTTGTGAAGTCTCCCGGCCGTGTCGATGATCACCACGTCGGCGGCCGAGGCTTTGGCCGACTTCAGGGTATCGAAGGCCACTGAGGCCGGGTCGGCACCCATTTTCTGCCTGATAATGGGCACATCTACCCGGTCGGCCCAGATCTGAAGCTGGTCGATGGCGGCGGCCCTGAAGGTATCGGCAGCCCCTAAAACCACCTTCTTCCCGGCCTGTTTGAAATTCCAGGCCAGCTTCCCGATGGTGGTGGTCTTCCCTACCCCGTTGACACCCACCACCATGATCACATAGGGCTCATCACGGACAGGCAGGTCAAAATCAGAGACATCGGCCTGGTTATTGTCTTCCAGAAGGGCTACAATCTCCTCCCGCAGAATCCTTTGGAGTTCCTCAGAACCCACATATTTATCGCGGGCCACCCGCTTCTCGATCCGCTCAATGATCCGAAGGGTGGTCTCTACCCCAACGTCGGAAGAGATGAGCACCTCCTCGAGGTTATCGAGTACATCGTCGTCGACCTTTGACTTTCCGGCTAAAACACGGCTCAGTTTCGTAAATACCGATTCCCTGGTTTTGGCCAGCCCTTTGTCGAGGCTCTCCTTCTTCTCCCTGCTGAATATTCCGAAAATTCCCATATGGTCAGATCTGTCCGGCTAAGATATAAAAAAAGCTTTCATTTTGTGAATGAAAGCTTTTCCCACACTTTGGTGAGGTGATTATTTCTTGAAGTAGTTGGTCACTTCTTCGTTGGCGATGACTTCTTCCTTAAAGGTATAGGCACCGGTTTTCGGTGATTTAACCATTTTGATGACCTTGGAGTAACTCTTACCCATACCGGTCTGCAGGGTTGCAACAGTTTTCTTTGCCATGGTTAAGCGTTATTTAATTTCTTTATGTACAGTTACTTTCTTCAGGATGGGGTTGTATTTCTTCAACTCCATGCGTTCGGTGGTATTCTTGCGGTTTTTCACGGTGATGTACCTGGAGGTACCCGGCATTCCGCTTGCCTTGTGCTCGGTGCATTCCAGGATAACCTGGACCCTGTTGCCTTTTGCTTTCTTTGCCATTTTCTTTCAGCTTAAATGTTAGCGATGTATCCGTTCTCCCTGGCTTTTTTCAAAGCATTGGTGATGCCCATCTTGTTGATGTGGCGCAAACCGGCAGCCGACAGAGTCAGGGTTACCCAACGGTCTTCGCCGGGAAGATAGAACTTCTTGTCGAACAGGTTCACATCAAATTTCCTCTTGGTACGCCGTTTCGAGTGGGAGACATTGTTCCCGATCATGGCCCTTTTTCCGGTTATCTGACAAACTCTTGACATTTCTGTAGTCTTAATTTACTTTAAAAGCTCGTTTTAAACGAGGTGCAAAATAAATACATTTTTACCGAACAATCAAGAGGATAAAAAAACTTTTTTATCAAAGGAGCATGAATTAACAATTCAGCGGAAGATAGTCAGGGTCTCAGGTCCATGGATGATCTGAGGAAGGCCTGAGATGCGGTGTACCTTCATATTCACCAACTCTTTATGAGTTCCCGGAAGGTCAGCATAGAAGGATCCTGGCGTGCTTTTTCGGTTTTCCCGGCCATGGCGTCCATGAAATTGCGGGCGCTGCTCCAGTAGGTATGTACCATTCCGGCAAATTTCTCTTTCATCACCCGGGAGGAGTTCTCTCTGAGGAGGTTCATCATTTTGACCTGGGCTACGCCCACTTCAGGTTTATTCCACGGGCAGGCGACCACGCGGAGGCCTTTGCTGGCGAAGAGGACCGGTGTGGGGTGGGCCTGCTCATAATGCCAGTCGCAGATCATCACCTCTTTGGGGATCAGGTCGATAGCGCGGTGGGTATGGTTGTAGCTTCCTTCCCATAGGCCAATACCGGTGGTTTTACCGTCGATGAGCCGGTCGCCCCAGATCCAGAGTTCCTTTCCGGAAGCTCCCAGGTGGTTCTGAATTTTGGTCACCTCCCCGGCAAAGAGCACTGCGGGATCATGTCCCTGGCAACGCGGACAGTCGGGGTGGGCAATATAAAAGACCTCATCCATACCGGCATGGAAGGCATCGGCTTCAAAGACCTCCGTGATCTCGTCGACCAGGTCAAAGACCACGGCATGTACTTCGGGATGCAGGGGACAATAACTTTTACAGTAGAGGCCATCGGGATTGGGCCATTTGTACTCCTCCGGAAACGCCACTTTCGGGGTTTCATCGAACTGGGGATAGACCTCCAGGAGTTTGCCGGGTTTGGTGGACCATGACTGGTGCCCCAGCAGGTTGATCTGGGGGATCAGCCTGATCCCGTGCTTGCGGCAGGCGTGGACGATCGATTTGACGTCCTGCTTTTCAAGGGGATTCTCCCCCACCAGCTCAGGCCGCGAAGTAAAACGATAACCGAAGTCGACCCTCAGGATGAGGGTGTTCACACCGGCAGGCGCCAGTTCCTTATCAATCAGGGCGACAAATTCACCCACGTCGTCATGGGCCGGGGCCGCCACACAAAGTCCCCTCACCGGAACAAATTCCTGTCCCGCGGCCTCCACGGCCGGGATAACCAGGGTGGCCATCAGCAAAAGGGCCCCCAGAAATACCGATTTTTTCATCTGCAGGTACAATTTAAAGTTTAAAATAGTATTCCCGTAACCAACAGGCATAGACAGGATCCTGAAAAGTCAGGTTTTCGCCTTGCAGGTCGAGAATATCCTTGTCTACCAGTGTTTTCTTCAACCGTGAAACATTTCCGGAGGTTCCCAGTCTGTACTTCTTCAGGGAAGCTTGAGAACTCAGCTGTTTTTCCCCGGAAAGCAGCGCTTTCAGAAGGCCGAGCTGGCCATTGGATAAACTATGAGTCAACCCGGTAAAGAGGAGGCTCAGTTGATCAGTAAGCGATCGGTGCGATGCCTTCACAATTTCTTTGCTACAATGCTTTGTGGTTCTTAACCAGGCCTGCTGGGCCAACTGCTGAACATAATAAGGATGGTTTTCCGCCAACGAAGCAATCATGGAGGCTTCTTCTGGGCCAATCTGCTTTCCGGTTTCCCGGAAGCGCTCGCCAATAAAGGAGATCCAATCCTGTTGTGAAATCTTATCCAGATAGATAATTTGTCCGAAATTATAGAACGGCATGGAAGAATGGGTGAAGACATCAAGCAACATATGCCTTTTACTACCAAAAAGGCAATAAGCCACCTGTGTATGCTTCTGCCAGTGTGACCGCAGTTTTTTCTGAAAGGCCAGGGGTTGGGTAAACTCTGTGATGTTCTGGAATTCATCGATGCACACTACGATACGGATCTTCTTTTCAAGGGCAATGGCCTCAGCCAGATCCAGGATATCGTCGGGATTCTTCTTCAGCTCCTCCCAGCCAATTCCAAAGGAGATTTCGTTTTGCTGGTCGGGCGAAAAGGTGATCCGGGGGATCAGCCGGGAAAGAAATTTCATCGCGCTCTGTCCCACTTCTTCCCATTTTGTGGAAGTGGCCTGTAACACCTCCCTGGCCAGTGAAACATAAAACTCAGCTTCGTCCCTGACATTGAAAAGATCGATCCGGCAAATCTTCAGTCCGGGTTCCTCCTTCCTCAACTCTTCCGAAACCCGGAATACCAGGGAGGTCTTCCCCCACCTGCGCGGGGAAAAGATGACCGTGTTGACCAGCATTCTGAAGTTGTCCTTTAACCGGGCAATTTCCATCTTCCTGTTGGTGAAATCAGCCTTTACGGCAACTCTTCCGAAGACAAAGGGTACCGGTTGCATCTTTTTTTGTATCAAATATACCTTACATTTTTGTAAGTTACAAATTTGTAAGAGATTTCCTTCAGAAGCCGTTAAGGGTCATGGTGACGGTGGGGATGAGCAGGAGGAATCCCAGCAGGACCAGGATAAGGACCAGGGGGGTGATCCAGCGGACCCATTTGGCGAAGGGGATTCGGGCGACGCCCAGGACGCCGATGAGGACCCCGGAGGTGGGGGTGATCAGGTTAGTGAAGCCGTCGCCAAACTGGAAGGCCATGACGGTGGCTTGCCGTGAGAGGCCCACCAGGTCGGAGAACTGCGACATGATGGGCATGGTGAGGGCTGCCTTGGCCGATCCCGAGGGGATGAAGATGTTGATGGCCGTTTGGATAAGGTACATCACCGACACCGTGCCGGTTCGGCCCATTCCGTCCATGGCCCCTGAGGCATACCAGAGCAGGGTGTCGATGATCCGGCCCCGCTCCAGGATGACGATGATTCCTCCGGCCAGTCCGACGATGAGTGCAGCCGAGAGGATATCGCGGGCCCCATCAAGGAAAAGCCTGGTGATGGTATTGGGGCCGTAGCCCATGGCGATGCCGGTGAAAATTCCCAGGGCCATGAAGAGGGTGGCGATTTCCATGACGTACCACTGGTAGCCCATGACGCCGGCGATTAGGAGGAGGATGGTGAATCCCAGCAGGTGGAGGACAAAGAAATGGACCGATTTTCGCAGGGCGATGACGCCTGCAGCCATAAAAAGCACCGCCAGTACCGGAAACACCGGCAGGGTAACGGTGGCCAGTCCGGCCTTCAGTTCCGTGAGGGGAAACAGAAAAGCGGCGGCAATGAAAAGCAGCGCCAGGAAACCAAAGGTGAACCAGGCTGCTCTGGGGGTGTGGTATACGATTTTTCCTGAACTTTCGGCATGGAGTTGCCGCCAGTGGTCGTCTTCCTCAAAGAGGGGTGAGCGGCGGGGATGGTGTTTGATACGGCGCATGTACCAGAGGATGTAGCCTATTCCCACCACATTGATGACCACCCAGCAGACCAGCCTGTATTCGATGCCCGAGAAGAGCGGGAGTCCTGAGAGGCCCTGGGCGATGCCGATGGTAAAGGGGTTGAGCAGGGCTCCCGCGAAACCCAGGGCGGCCGCCACAAAGCAGAGACTCACCCCTACAATCGAGTCATAACCCATGCCAATGGCCAGGGGAACGAAAATGATCACGAAGGCGATGGTCTCCTCACTCATGCCAAAGGTAGCGCCGAATATACTGAACAGCAGCATGATCAGCACAACGATGAGATTGTCGACACCCGCCCGGCGCAGCAACGGATGGTGTTCAAGGGCCCTGGCCCTGCGCAGAAAGGCGTATATTCCCGCATCGATGGCCCGTGTATGGTTCATGATCCAGAATGCCCCCCCGATCATCAGAATGAAGACAATGATGTCGGCACGCTCCACAAAACCGTCAAAGAGGGCCGAAAAGACCTGCCAGGTCTGCGGTGCACGCTCCCCGGGGGTAAAGGATCCGCTGGCAATCACCTCCCGCGCGGTGCCGTTCACCTCCACCGTTTGCCGCTGAAAACTGCCCCCGGGGACCACCCAGGTGAGGAAGGCCGAAAAAAGGATGATGTAAAAGACAATGACGTAAGTATGCGGAAATTTCCGGGTGCCGGCCATATTCTGGATTTTCAAAACGGTTTCCGCAAATATAATAAAAGCTGCAACGCCACTCCATCATTTGCACACTGCATAGGAACTTGGCCTAATCACGGATTCAGCCTCTGGCCGAATAATCTCAGAGGGCGGTATCCTCCCGGCTTATACAAGTTTCCGAACCGCTGGGCTCCGCCATGTTGCTCAGGGATGGCATCCGCTTCTGCCTTGGTGCAGGCATGGATATGGTTCTTGCTATTTAGAAATTCTCAGCAGGTCAGACTCCCTATTATAAGGTACTATTTCCAAAAAAATATAGCCTTTATGGAAGATGCGTTGCATGCCGCCCGGTGAGGCAATATCTCTTTTCTCATAAATTGAGATTATTCCGGAAAAGTCGTTCCCTTTCTTTTCTAATCCCCATACATGGGTAGAGTCATCGGGAGAGGTACCTCCTTCTGCGGTGAGAGTATAATTGTTTGTTAATGATTGATGATGCCAAAAAGTGTACTAAATGTAAGAAAAATTCAGGCTGTGAACCGGGTACTTGCAGACATAAACAAACAGATTTGTTTACGAGCCGATCCTTCCGGCGGATTCCAGAGAGAGGTGAACATTTACCGCTGTTTAATGTTTATTGCATTTAAATAAACAACTATGGCCTTCAAAAAAGTGACCTTCACCCAATACCTGCCCGTCACCCTGGATGAGGCATGGGCATTCTTCTCTTCGCCGGCGAACCTGAACGAGATCACCCCCGACGACATGACCTTTAAAATCACCTCCGCACTTCCCGAAAGGATATACGAGGGGTTGATAATTACTTATAAGGTGTCTCCCATGATGAACATCCCCCTCAACTGGGTGACCGAGATCACGCACATCAGGGATATGGAGTATTTCATCGATGAGCAAAGGCAAGGGCCTTACCGGATGTGGCACCATGAGCACCATTTCCGGGAGGTAGAGGGGGGAGTGATGATGACCGACCTGTTGTATTACGATGTGGGCAAGTGGTTTTTGGGCCGGATCGCTTCGCTGCTTTTTGTGGACCGGCGTGTCAGGTCCATCTTCACCTTCCGCGAAAAGAAACTGAAAGAGCTCTTTCCAGGATAAGCTGATCCTCCCCTTAAAAGTACTCTCCACACCGGTCGGGGGTACTTATGGGAGGGAATCGCCCGGGTGCACGGATTCTGTCCGGGTGAACCTCTCTGCCATTTTGAGCCGGTGACCCACACCATTTTTTCCCGCAGTGGCCACCTGCATCACAGCGATATTCACTCAGGTTGGTTATCTTTGAACTGGAAAACATAAAAATGAATCCAGCATGAACGATAAACCGACCAGGAAGGAATTCCTGAAAAGGTGGAAGGCGCTTGTCGAAGAACACGAAGTGCTTCTGGCCCGGCCCAATAAAAAGATCAAAGAGAGCTTCAACGGCATTTATCACCGTTATAAAAGGCCGGTATTGACGGCCGCCCATGCCCCTCTTCACTGGCGCTATGACATCAATTATGAGAGTAATCCGTGGCTCATGCAGCGGATCGGCATCAACGCCACCTTCAACAGCGGGGCCCTCTACCTCGACGGAAAGGTTGTGCTGGCCGTGCGTGTTGAAGGGTGGGACCGCAAGTCCTTTTTTGCCATCGCCGAGAGTCTGAACGGCATCGACAATTTCCGGTTCCGTGACCGGCCGGTCACCCTTCCCGAAACGGAAGACCCCGACATCAACGTCTACGACATGCGGCTGGTGGCCCATGAGGACGGCTGGATCTACGGCATTTTCTGTTCCGAGCGGAAGGATCCCGCAGCGCCAAAGGGGGATACCTCCATGGCCACGGCCAGCGGGGGCATCGTCCGCACCAAAGACCTGACCACCTGGGAGCGGCTGCCCGATTTCATCTCCCACCATGGACAGCAGCGTAACCTGGTCCTTCATCCCGAATTCGTCGATGGCAAATATGTCTTCTATACCCGACCGCAGGATGGCTTCATCGAGGTGGGTGGCGGCGGTGGCATCGGATGGGCCCTGGTCGAGGACATCACCCATGCCGAGGCCTTTGAGGAGAAGATCATCGAGGAAAAGATCTACCATACCATCAAGGAGGTGAAAAACGGTCAGGGCCCCGCTCCCATCAAGACCAGGCAGGGATGGCTTCACCTGGCCCACGGGGTGCGGAACTGCGCAGCCGGACTCCGGTACGTCCTCTACCTGTTCATGACCAGCCTCGACGATCCTTCAAAAGTCATCGCCCGCCCAGGCGGCTATTTTATGGCCCCGGAAGGAGAAGAAAGGATCGGCGACGTCTCCAACGTCCTCTTCAGTAATGGGTGGATCTGCAACGAAAAGGAAGAGATCTTCATCTATTATGCCTCTTCCGACACCCGGCTCCACGTGGCCACTTCCACCGTCGACCAGCTCGTGGACTACTGCCTTCATACCCCGGAAGACGGCCTCCGTTCAGCAGCCAGTGTCGCCACCATCAACGCACTGATCGACAAAAACCGATAGAATCGGGAATCTGGAATCTTGAATCTTGAATCTTAAGTCTTAAGTCTTGAGTCTTGAGTCTTGAATGTGGGAATCGGGAATCTGGAATCTTGAATCTTGAATGTGGGAATCGGGAATGTGGGAATCGGGAATGTGGGAATCGGGAATCTTGGAATCCGAAATATGAAACATTGAATATTGAATATCAGAATATTAGAATGACAAGGAAGAAATACAATTGGGCGATTCTGGGATGCGGGAAGATCGCGCGAAAGTTCAGCAGTGATCTGAAGTTGCTTCCCAATGCCAGGCTGTATGCGGCAGCGGCCCGGGATCTGGCGCGTGCCAGAGAGTTTGCCGCGGAGTTCGGGTATGAGAAGGCCTATGGCAGCTATGAGGAGATGGTGGCCGACCCGGCTGTAGATGTGGTCTATGTGGCCACACCCCACTCCCATCATCATGACCATGTGCTGCTGTGTGTGAATGCCGGCAAGGCAGTGCTCAACGAAAAGGCCTTTGCCCTGACCCTCCGGGAAGCACAGGAGATGGTCAATAAGGCACGGGAGAAAAAGGTTTTCCTGATGGAAGCCTTCTGGACCCGCTTCCAGCCCTCCTTTCAGAAAGCCCTTGAGGTGGTGAAATCGGGTGACCTGGGCGCCCTGAAGGTCGTCCGTTCCGACTTTGCCTTCCATGCCCCTAAAGATCCGGAAAAACGGCTTTTCAACGTGGCCCTGGGGGGCGGGTCGCTCCTCGACATCGGCATCTATCCCGTTTTTGCGGCGTTGTCTGCGCTTGGAATCCCTCAGGATATCAAAGCGTTGGCCACCTTCGCGCCTACGGGCGCCGAAGAAGGCATCGCTTTCACTTTCCGCTATTCCGGAGGTGAACTGGCCTCCCTTTATTCCAGTCTGGGGGCATACTCCTTTGTGACCACCGATTACAACTGCGAGCGGGGCACGGTGCAGCTTGGCCGCCGATGGCAAGGTCCTACCACCGTCGACGTATGGCACGAGGGAGGTCGTGAGGAACACTACGCCTTCCAGACCGAAGGTTTCGGGTACCAGCATGAAGCGGCACATGTCATGGAATGCCTCGATGCCGGTAAAAACGAGAGCGACATGATGCCCCTGGACTTTTCCCTGGCCATGATGGAAACCCTCGACCGCATACGCCGGGAGGCCGGCATCATCTTCCCGGGCAGGGATTAATTAACCCACTATGTGGCACTTCATTCTACTTCTGGCAGGATTCCTCCCTCTGATTTACGGGGCCAACCTGCTTGTCGATTATGCTTCAGCGCTGGCCAAAAGGTTCAACATCCCCAATCTGGTCATCGGACTGACCATCGTAGCCTTTGGCACTTCAGCCCCGGAACTGGTGGTCAACCTCTTTGCCTCTTTGGGTAAAAATTCAGGCATTGTCATGGGCAATGTCGTGGGAAGCAATATTTTCAACATTGGTGTTATTATGGCGATTTCAGCCATCATCTTCCCGCTGGCTGTGAAAAACACCACCACCTGGATCGAAGTCCCCCTGGCGCTGCTCGCTGGCGTAGTGGTTCTGATCCAGGCCAATGACATGCTGATTGATGGAGATGGCACCTCGGTCCTGACCCGTATCGATGGACTCATGCTGTTGCTTTTCTTTATCATTTTTCTGGCCTACAACTATACCCTGATGAAAAAAGGGGACTTCTCCGAAGAGTTTCCGGTGAAGGATACCAAACCCTGGAAATCTGTTTTGCTCATTTTGGCGGGACTGGCCCTGCTGGTCGCGGGAGGAAGGATGATCGTGTACGGAGCCATCGAAGTGGCTACCCGGCTGGGAATCCCTGAACGAATCATCGGCCTCACCATCGTCTCCATCGGCACTTCCCTGCCCGAACTGGCCACCTCCATCGTGGCGGCACGCAAGAAAAACACCGATATCGCCGTGGGAAACATCGTAGGGTCCAACATTTTCAACATCTTCTTCATCCTCGGAACCAGTGCAGTCATTTATCCCGTGACAGTGCATCCTTCTTCCAATATCGACTTGTTGATGAATATCGTGCTAAGCACAATGATCTTTATCTTTATTTTCGCCGGAAAAGGGAAAAGCATTGACAGAAAGGAAGGAACCGTGATGCTTTTTTTCTATCTGGGTTATCTGACCTACCTCATTACGATGCCGGCCTGACAGGGAACTCCTTTCCCAGGACAGGAAACAAACCATTTTCCACAACCCTAAACTGAAGCTATACCACTATGAGAAACAGCAGAAACCTCCGGAAGCAGTTTTCCGACGAACTGACAGACAATATTCTGAATTACTGGGTGACCAGGGTGTACGATCCCCGGCGCAAGATGTTTTACGGGCAGATAGGCCACGATGAGCAAGCCGATCCGGAAGCCCCGCTGGGGTGTGTGATGGTTTCGCGGATCATATGGACCTTCGCGGCGGCATGGCACCATTTCCCCACGGTCCTTTACCGGAACATGGCCGATGAAGCCTGGCGCATCCTGGAAAGTCATTTTCACGACAAACAACATGGCGGTTATTTCTGGGAGGTTAAACCCGACGGAACGCCGGTCGACGACAGCAAACAGTTTTATGCCCAGTCGTTTGTGATCTACGCCCTGGCCGAATATGCGCGGGTCTTTGACCATAGCGCTTCCCGGGAAAAAGCCCTGGAGCTCTTCCGGCTGCTGGAGAAGCATGCCTTCGACCCGGTGAACGGGGGGTATTTTGAGGCGGCTTCGCGTGACTGGCAAGGGCCCGCACGCGATTACATCACCCCTGTGGGCGAAAGGATGAAGAAATCAATGAACACCCATCTGCATGTACTGGAGGCCTATACCAACCTTTACCGGATTGCGCCACGCGAGGAGATCGGACAGCGGATTGCCCTGCTGCTGGAGATATTCATGCGCCATATCATCAACCCTGAGAACCACCATTTTCACATGTTTTTCGATACCGACTGGTCGGTGCAGTATACAGCCATCTCTTACGGGCATGATATCGAGGGGACCTGGCTGCTGCACGAGGCGGCCGTAGTCCTGGGCGACCACGCACTGATGGAAAAGCTGCTGCCCATGATCACAGCCATGGCTGCTGCGGTAGGCCGTGAGGCCATTGACCCCTCTGGCGGGCTCTATAACGAGGCGGACAAAGGACATATCGACAAGGATTTTCACTGGTGGCCCCAGGCCGAAGCCGTCGTCGGGTTCTGGAATGCCTGGCAGCTTACCGGTGAGAAACAGTTCCGGAAGTGGTCGGAAGAAGCGTGGAAGTTCATCCGTAAATATCAGCGCGACGGCCAACATGGAGACTGGCATTGGCTCATCACTCCCGATCTGAAAGTGAAGCCGATGGACAAGGTCAGTCCCTGGAAATGCCCCTACCACAACGGCCGCATGTGCATGGAAATGATGCACCGCCTCTCAGAAAGCTGACCAACCGGGGAACTTTTCCAGTTTACAGAAAGCTATACATAATATGATACTTATTGCACCTGAGGACCTGGTCCCACCCAGGACTATGGCTGTCACTACGGCTGAGACACCGGCTGAGACACCCACCGGGCCAGGAACCGTGGCCGCATTCCGGAGAGCCACCGGAATTGAAGATATGGCAACAAAATCTTCAGGAACCGTGGCCGCATTCAGGAGAGCCACCGGAGTTGAAGATATGGCAACAAAATCTTCAGGAACCGTGGCCGCATTCCGGAGAGCCACCGGAGTTGAAGATATAGCAACAAAATCTTCAGGAACCGTGGCCGCATTCAGGAGAGCCACCACAACTGAAGCCGGGGTTAAGGCCACGAAATACCCGGCCTTTCTCTGGGGCATCCTGCTCATCTGTTGTGGTCTTTTCCCTGGCGGAAAAATTTCCGCCCAGTTGGGCTATTATGTTAAAGACACGACGATACAGGCCGGGGTGAAGCCGGTCGACCAGGGTCCCCGGAAAAATGCCCTTGAGATGGTTATTAATTACAAAACCAGAACCGAACGCTTCACTCCGGAAGAGATCTTTGAATATGGTTTTCCCGACGGAAGGGTTTTCTTTTCCAGGGTCATTTCCGTAGACGGCCGGCCGCAGAGGGTATTCCTGGAGCGGATAGGCCACGGGAAGCTGGATCTGTGGTTTTTTGCAGGATATGACGGCGACCGGTTCTTCCTGGAACGGCCGTCAGAGAGGCAAGCAGCTTCCGGGCAGTACGTATGGCCATCGGGGCAGCAGCCAGAATCCTCGCTCATTGAACTTCCGGAGGAGGATGGCAGGGGGGGCCCCTTCAGGGCGCTGCTGACCTCCTTCACTGCAGACTGTGATCAGGTGGCCGAAGCCCTGAAGGTGGTGCGCTTCAACAGGAAGTCGCTCGCTGCCTTCATGTCGCGTTACAACACCTGCAGTTCCAGGCCGATGCCCATCGCCCGCTTCGGAGTGACCACCGCAGTCAGCTTTACCCACCCGGGCAACGGGCGCCCTGAAATGGAAGGCCTGGCCCGGGCCGGTTTCAACGATGATCCCGCCCTGGCGGCCGGACTCTTTGCCGACCTTCCCGTCTTCGCCGACGGCCTCACCTTTCACCCCGAAATCCTCTACTCCGAAAACAGCTGGTCGGCCTATTCCGGATACAAGGAAGCGAACTTTGACTTCCTGATCAGCACCGCCTCCCTGCAGGTACCCCTGCTGGTCAGGTATACCCTTCCTGCCCTGCGATGGCGCCCCTTCTTCAATATAGGGGGAACCCTCACCCGCCATTTGCGCAACGACAACACCATTTACAGGACCACGGTGAACGACGGAGTAGCCACAATCGCCATGACCACAGGTGAAACCCTCACGGCCCGTGATATGGCTGGGTATGCCATCGGCGGAGGTCTCCAGGTCGCCCTCGATCACCGGCGCTCCCTTTTCCTGGAAATCAGGCACAACGGCTCCTACCCTCTCCAGCGCAACCGGATGCACCTCAGTTCCCTTTACCTTCACCTCTCCTTCAACCTGTAGCCATGCGCAGAGACTTTATCCTCCCTTTTTTACTTCTTGCACTGCTTTTCTCCTGCAATGAAGAGCCGCAACCCGAACCCGCGCCCTATCCCTTCCTGGTATTGAGGGAAATCAGCGGCATATCGGGTGACGGCGCCAGCTTTGACGCCGAACTGGTGCACCCCGGCGGAGAACCGATTTCCGACTACGGCTTTTTGTGGGACCAGCACTCCGACAATCCCACCCTGCAAAGTAACCGCAAATCCCTGGGACACTCCCCCGGAACCACCTTTTCTTACCGTCTCTCCTTCGGAATCGCCCCTGATACCACCTATTATGTAAGGGCTTACGCCCGCACGGGCGGTTACCTGACCTACAGCAACGTGCTGGCATTCACCGGACAAGGGAGTCTTCCCCCGGAAATTTCAGGGTTCACCCCCCTCCACGGAGTAATCGGCACCCAGGTACGGATCACCGGCAAGAACTTCGGATTGCTTCCGGAGGGGAACAAGGTGCATTTCGGAACCCTGAGGATAGCCGTGGACTCGTGCAATGAAAATGAGATTTTTGTGACCATCCCGCCGGTGAAGGCTCCCGACAGCGTCAGAATCACGGTGGAGACGGCGGGCATGCCGGCGGCTTCAGCCGGGTACTTTTCGATCAGGTATCCCTGGCTCAGGAAAAAGGACTTTCCGGTGCGGTTGTGGCCGCAGGTGGCCAGTTTTTCGCTGTCCGGAAAGGGATACCTCATCCCCCCCGAAAGCACGTCGATGTATGTGTACGATCCGGTGGCCGACCACTGGAGCGAACAGATGCTTCCGATAACGACCAATATTCCGGTGGCCTTCGCCTCGCAGGATAAAGGGTACCTGTTGGCCGGGAGGCAATTGTTCGAATGGGACCCTGTGCAGAACCGGTGGAACGGGAAAGCTGCATTTCCGGTGGAAGTTGGTCCTCATCACTTTGGTTTTGCCTGCGGGGGCTCTGTATTTGCAGGGAGTTGCCACATGGACAGGCAGTTCTGGCGTTATGATCCCGCTGCGGATGACTGGAGTCAGGCGGCCCCGTTCCCGGGAGGGTTCCATCCTGCAGATCCGCCCTGGGGCCATTTTGCCTTCACCCTCGGGGAGAAAGGGTACCTGGGGATAAGCCGTAGTGCAGGTTTCCAGAAGCAGTTCTGGCAATATGATCCGGCGGCCGACAGCTGGAACCGGAAACCCGATTTCCCTTCCGGGGCCAGCTATTTATGGGCGGCCATGGTCATCGGGGGCAAGGCCTACCTGGGATTGGGAGACTATTTTACAGGGTGGTCAGGCGATGTCACGCCGGCCATAGACGCGTACGAGCCGGAAAAGGAAATGTGGAAGCCCTTCAGGAGTGCCCCCAAAGGGCTGGCGGTCTATGCCGCTTTCTCCATCGGGGGAAAAGGGTATGTCGTCGGGGAGTTCACTTTGTTCTACGATGATCCCACCATGTATGTGTACCAGTTCGATCCGTCGCAGGAGGAATAACAAAAAGGTAATCTGCTCTTTGCAAATAAATAATAAACACTGACAGATGGAGGTAGGAGGCGGGTGCACTGGAATGAACAGTGACAGGTGGAGGTAAGGGCAGGTGCCCTGGATAATTGTTTTACTAAGTGGCACACAGCGTCGGTTAGCGAATTCTGCGATGCCCTGCGTGAAAATTCTGAAGGCGCTTTGTGGACGGCTGGCAGCACCTTGTCACGCTAAAATTCCGCGATGCCTTCCAGGAGGGTCTTCTTGGGTTTGACCCCCACGAAACGCTTAACTTCCTTTCCGTTTTTCAGTAGGACGAGCGTGGGAATATTGCGGACTTTGAATTTGGCCGCCAGGGCTTGTTGGTTATCTACGTTGACTTTTCCAATGCGTACCTTGCCCTGCTGTTCTTCGGCAATCTCATTGAGGATGGGGGCCACCATCTTGCAGGGGCCGCACCAGGGCGCCCAAAAATCGACCAACACCAGTCCGCCCGCCGTCATCTGTTTGAAATTATTCTGGGTCAGATTCTTGACATGGGGATGATCAGCCACTGGCGGCGCATTTTTCATTCTACGGTACGACCAGGCGATCCACCCCACAAAAAGCACCACCACAATGCCCACGATAATCAATACATTCATTTGGATATATTATAGATTAATGATTCATTTTCAATATTTAAAAATATCAGTCAGGTAGTTTAAATTTTCATTTTCATGCTCTAGGCAATACTCTTTTGTCCTTGACTGATGAGGTCACTTTC
>Ga0209723_1000281_pt1 | contig 99033 bp, 74 predicted proteins | sample BiotimSIPDNA_2_FD_185750 | JGI IMG/M metagenome (GOLD analysis project Ga0209723, IMG submission 185750) | Anaerobic biogas reactor microbial communites from Washington, USA - Biogas_R2 time_0 SIP DNA (SPAdes) (version 2) | ecosystem: Engineered > Bioreactor > Anaerobic > Unclassified | place... | reverse complement strand
TTTTCCAGCGCCTTGAGCGCGGTCTGCATGGGCAACCCCGCGGCGAGCATCTTCTTCAGGAGCAGCGGCGGCTGCTTCTTGATGTCCAGGTCCAGAATCTTGCCGAAGAAGTTGTTGATCTCGAACAAGCCCTCGAACGGCCCGGCGGAGAGATGAACGCCGTTGTTGGCGATGCTGACTGTCCCCAATCCATACGCCTCGGCGTGGGCGTACAGCGTGCCGCGGATGGAGTGGGGGACGGCCTTCTCCGGGAACGTCGCGCCGACCATCTCATTGCGCAGCGTGGCCCAGGAGGTGTCCGAATGAACCAACACCAGCACGATGCGGTGGGTGGGATCGGTGAAGTGCAGCAGTTGTGCGGGGTGGAAGCCATTGACGAGGATGAAGTTCTCGCCGTCTTTGGTGTAGTGCTGCACGTAGAAACCACTCCTGATCTTGAGCGATTTCTTGGTGAACCACAGCGTATCCAGGTCAAAGCAATCCTCGCCGGGATGCGCCTTCAGATATTCGTGCCCACCGTAGATGGTGATGCCGTCCAGATTGGGGAGTTCGAGCGCCGTGGCGATCTTCTGCCGGTCTTCGGCGTCCACCATCTGCGAGGCGAAGCGCGAGAGCCGGTTGATGTAGCCATAGTGCCGGTTCATGATCTCCGCTTCCTCGAGGACCTTGCCTCCCACCACGGCGATGCCACTTACGGAAGCACCAAATTCTGCCAGTTTGGCGAAGACGAGGTCGAGCGCCGCTTCCACCTGGGCGGTGTCTTGCACTATGAAAATTTCCGGCTTCACAAAGAGCAGCAGCTCGTTGCGATGCGTCTCCCGGCCAATGTTAACCGGCTGCATGATGGCGAAATCATCGGTGGTCGGGGCCAGCGCGGCGATTTTCTTAATAAGAGCTGTATCAACTGTCATGCTATTTTTCCTTTGCTATAGATATTTTTGATCGTGTAAAACTCACATTAAAGGGCGCACTCTGTTTCGTGCGCCCTTTGAACGGAGCAGCAATCCTTATATCAGGCCCATAGCCTGGTTGAAAACCTCGATGGCCTGGTCGACCATGCCGTTAGCCATGTACGCATCGCCGAGGACCTGCAGGACGGCGGCGTTTTTCGGCTGCGCGGCGGCAGCGTGTTGCAGATCGGCGATCACGGCATCCAGTCCTGCTTCCGCCAGCACGAGTTCGCTGTAATGGGCCAGAGCTGTATCGACGTCGCCAGCCTGCCACGCCGTGCGCGCTTGAGCCAGCAGTCCGGCGTATTCCGCTCCAATGCTCGGCTCTATCTGCGGTGCTACGGTGACGGGTTCCGGAGGAGCGATGACCATCTCTTTGGCGACCGTTTCTGCGACGATCTCTGCCGGTGCTTCAGCGGCAGGCGTCTCTGCGACTGTAGGCTCAGGTTTGCGACCAAGGATTTGCGCGACGCGGACTTCCGCTTCCGCCGCGGCCTGAGCGCGAAGTTCCTCTTCTCGGCCTTCCGCGAAGCTTTCGAGCCACGAAAGGGCGGCTGTGCCGGGCAGTAGGGCGCCTTCGGCGGCAGGAATGGCCTCCTTAACGGGCGCTTCCTCGACGGTGGGTTCCGGCTCCGTGACCTGCGGCCTGGACGGTCCTCCCTTGCGTCCGAGGATCTCGGCGACGCGGGTCTGAGCTTCGACTTCGGCCTGGGCGCGGAGTTCCTCTTCTTTGCCAACTGCAAGGCTGCTGAGCCACGCGAGTGCATCGTCGCCGGACATCATGTCACCCTCGGCGATGGGCACTTCGGCGGCAGCGCTTGCAGTGGTAACGCTCTCGGCGGCTATTTCAGGTTCGGCGGGTTTTTCGATGACCGGTTCTGGAACCGTCGTGACTAGCGGCGTTGCAACTTTGGGTTCTGGCCTGCGACCGAGGATTTCAGCAACGCGGGCTTGTGTTTCGGCTTCGGCCTGGATGCGGAGTTCCTCTTCCTTGCCCGCCGCCAGACTGCTGAGCCAGGCGAGCGCATCATCGCCGGAGAGGAGGTCGCTTTCAGCGATGGTTTCGGCGATGCGTTCAGCACCACTCTCGGCCATACTCTCGACAAGGCCCTCAACTTCTTCGGGGACGGCTTCTTCGACAGGAGGTGCTACAGATTCGACTTCGGCAATCTCCTCGCCGAACGCCTCCCATCCGAAGAAACCCTCGGTGGTGGGGGCGGCTTCTATGCTGACTACAGGTTCTTCAACGAGCGGTTCTGCTTTGGTGGGCTTGGCCTCCGCTTTATGTCCGAGGATTTCGGCGACGCGGGCCTGGGTTTCGGCTTCGGCCTGGGCGCGGAGTTCGTCCTCTTTGCCGGCGGCGAGGCTTTCGAGCCAGGCAAGCGCATCGTCACCGGACATAAAATCTCCCTCTGCGGCAGGCGCAGCGACTTCGGTGATCTCCTCACCAAACGCTTCCCATCCGAAGAAGCCTTCGCCGGCAGGGGCTTCTTCCACTTCCTCCACGGGTGCTTCGACGAGCGACTCTGGCGCTACGACTTCGACCTCAGCTTTGACCTCAGCTTCGACTTCGGCTTCGGCGACGAGTTCTTCCATCATCTCGCCTACAGCGAGGCTTTCGAGCCAGGCGAGGGCGTCGTCGCCTTCGGGGACGGGAGCTACCGGGATTTCGTCTTCGGTTTCTTCGAGTTGTTCCGCCAGACTTTCCCAATCAAGCTCGCCCTCCGCAATCTCGACGGGTGCAGCTTCGCCGGTTTCCTCTTCGAAGGTTTCCAACTCGAAGATGTCTTCAACTACAGGTGCTTCTTCCATAACAGGGGCAGACTCTTCAATAACTAGCTCCTCCGGTTCGACGAATTTGGCCTCGGCCTTGTGCCCGAGGATTTCGGCGACGCGGACCTGCGCCTCAGCTTCGGCCTGGGCACGGAGTTCCTCTTCCTTACCCTCGGTGAGGCTTTCGAGCCAGGCGAGGGCGTCGTCGCCTGAAAGCATGTCGCCTTCACCGACGGCTTCAGTGAGGGCCTCCGGGGCAGTGGCTTTGTCTTCGACGAAGTGCGTGGGTTCGACCTCGATGATTTCTTCGCCGAATGCTTCCCATCCGAAGAAGCCTTCTGCGGTAGGCGCTTCCTCGACCGCGGGGACGAATTCTTCCACGGATTGTTCGGCAGCGCCTTCGATGGCGGCTTCCTCGACAGGGATTTCGTCTAGCCACTCAAGCAGCTCTCCCTCGACCGCTTCCGCCTCCAGACCGGCAGCGGGTTCAAGTTCGCTGAGCCAATCGGGGATTTCTGTTCCGGGCATCTTTTCTTCGGCGACAGGCATCTCCTCACCTTTTGCTTCGGTAGGTTGGAGTGCGGAGAGCCAGTCGGGGATGCCTTCCTCGGGTGCGGTTTCTTCGGTGGGGATGCTAACTCCCTCTGTTTGGAATCCGGTCATCCAATCGGGCAGCGCGCCCTCTTCGGTAGCGAGTGTTTCTTCGGCGGTTTCGCCTACGCCGCTAAAGTCCCCCATCCAGTCGGGTAGTGTTTCTTCCTCCACCTCAGCGACTTCGATCTCTTCTTCCGCCGTTGCGGTTTGCAGGCTTTGCAGCCAATCTGGGGCTTCTTCTGAAGGCGCAAACTCAAGAGAAGGTTCGCCTTCGCGCGTCTCCGCGGTTTCACCGGGGCGTTTGAGTTCACTTAGCCAATCGGGCATTCCCTCGGCGGGTAGCGGGATTTCATCGACAGCAGGGGCGGCCGGTTGAAGGGCTTGCAGCCAATCGGGGATACCTTCTGGGGCTTGCGTCGCGGGCTCCAGTTCCTCGAGCCAATCCGCTCCAACCTCGGTTGCGCCGGTTTCCTCTCCCAGCTCCAGGCCTTCGATGCCCGCTTCCAGGGCGGCTTTTTCCGGTTCAGCGATGTTGAGCCAATCGGGCAGTTCTGGTTCGGTGGTGCTCTCCTCAACCTCCTCCGTGCGCAGCCAATCGGGCATTTCCGCCTCGGCGACGGGTTTTGCAGCAGGGGCTGCCTCGGTTTCCGCACCGATATCGGCCATCCAACTCAGCGCGCCATCTTCCTCACTCCCTAGCTCGCGCAGCCAGTCAGGAATCTCGATTTGCGCTTCCAATCCGGCAGTAATATCGACCAGACGAGCTTCGGCAGCCGTCATCTCGGGCTGCATCTCGGCAAGGCTGACGGTCACGGAGGCGGCTTCGAGCTTCTGGAACCATTTGGCCTGCTGGTCGACGCCCAGCGTATCGGGTTTGTACGTCAGATGTTCGATGCTTACTTCGCGCGGTTTCAGGGGCGAGGCCGCACCGAACATCTCGCTGGCTAGGGTGTTTTCGAGGTCGATTTCCTGAGCGCGATTGAGGTAAGTTTGTCCCTCTTCTTGTCCGCTGTCGATCCACAAAGCGCCTAAAAGCAGATTAGCTTTGAGGCAGTAGCGCGCGTCATCCAGCAGCGTCTGGCATGTGTCTGCCGCCTGGACGATTTGATCGTCGCGCCAGTAGGCTTCGGCGAGGGCCAGACGTAGATCGAGGCGCTGCGGGTTCTCGGCAAGCAGCGCGCGCAGCTCTTCGACAGCGCGTCCAGGCCGGTTGCCGCGCATGTAAAGACGCGCGAGTCCGGCACGGTTAAGAGGAACGCGGTCCGGTTCGAAGCCGTCGCGAAGCCCGTAGAGCTGGCGCAGTTCGTTGACCAGGTCGATATCGCCAGGATTGAGTTCGATTGCGCGCTCCAGGTTCCAGATCGCCGCGTTAGTGTTGTCCAGGCGTTGATGGGCCATCATCAGGCCGATGCGCGCCATCAGGTGTTCTGGATCGGCATTGAGCGCGCGCTGGAACATATCAATCGCCAACTCGGGCTGGTCGGCTTCCAACATTGTCTTGCCGAGCAGGTAGTAGGCACCGATGTAGCGTGGGTGTTGACTGAGGATGTGGCGTGTGTGCGCCAGCGCCTCCAGGTAACGGGCTTCCTCTATGAGATGGTTGATTTCACTTTCATATTGACGTAAAGCAATCTCAGGCACGCTTCCCTCCTAAAAATATGTCTCAGGTCGAAAGTCCCAAGTTAAAAGTTTCGAATCTTTTGCATCTCCCACAGTGCAATAGCTTACAGCATGGTGTGCTGTGTATTTCCTCGCAAACCAGGGTGTATTTTCTATCTATACTCATTATGCTATGTTTTGAAGGAAAAGTCAAAACAACTTTTCTCTTAATGAGTCTTGCCAAACCATGAGCCTGTGATAAAATGGCTCTATTGTGCTTTGGGACGCGCTGGTCTGTGATGTACAGATTCAGTTTTGGCCGGTTTCTGACTGTCCATCGAAGGTGTCCTGGGATGAATTTGCAGAAACAGGTTTTGACTCTGAGTGGAGGTTTTAGATGAGTGACGAAAATCAGCCAAATGAGGTCGTAGAATCACAGCTTAAACCTGAGGGTATGACGGCGGAATCACAGCCGGTCCTGACACCGGATTTGGTCGAGCCGCCTGCTGAATCGCCGGCGAGTGCTGTGCAGGCCGATTTGCCGACGGATGTGCCGGTAGGGGCTGAACCGTATATCGATGTGGCTGCGCCCCCACAGGGCGCTGATGCGCCGTCTGTGGTCAGCATCGAGGAGCTTGAGTCTTCGAAGCCCTCGACGGGGGAGAAGGTCAATGGTTTGTTGACCGGTGTTGGTGCGTTCTTTGCGAGCATTGGTGCGTTGTTCAAGGGACGGCGCTGGCTGCTCGGTGCGTTGGCCGCGCTGGTGGTGATTGTGATTTTGGCGCTGTTGTTGCCTAAACTCTCGTTGGCGCAGCTTTCCGGTGCTTTTGAGGGTGGGTTCACGGCGTTGGACGCCCAGAACCGCACCTTGGAACATCCTGATGGGCTGCGCATTAGCCTGGTCGATCCGGTGGAACGCAAAGTGCGCGTGAAACTGGAATCGACGCCGCGCGTCGATTTCGTCGGTGGATCGTTGCCGGAGGACTTGCAGCTGGCGTTGACCGGCCTTCCGGTAAATTTGACCCCCAAAAGCCCTTACTACACTATTGGTCTGCGTGGCAATGACGTCTCTGGCCCCGCGACGATGGAAATCGTCATCCCCAACGAGGCGGAACCGTGGGAGACGCTCGATCTGTATGCTTGGGATGGGGAGGCGTGGCGTTGGTTGCCCACACAGCTTGACCGGACAGCTGAAACGTTGCGGGCGAACGTTAGGGTGCTGCCGAAATCGGTGATGGTGATGCAAGCCGGGATGCCGGTGCAGAAGATTGCGGCCGAGGTGGATACCTATCCGCTGCCGGCGTCAACCACACCTGCGCCGGAGACTGCGCTGACCGAGGTCAATGTGCCCGGCATCCTCGTGGGAACGATGGGTGGCGTGACCGGCGATGCGACGCAGTTGCCGGGGGCGGTGCAGGGTGGGGCGTTGACACTCGTTCCGACCGTGCGTAACTGGGTTCCGGGCCGCGATCCCAACTGGCTGCTGGTCAACGATATGCTCAACAACGTTACGGACAACACGCCGGATCGCGTTACCCACGTGCAGACTCTGCTTGGCATTGTGCAAAACGGGGGGTATGGCGGGTTGGTGCTTGACTACCGGATGGTGCAGCCGGAGACGCGCGATGCTTTCTCCGGATTTGTGACGGATCTGGGTGCCGCTTTGCGAGAGAAAGGCCTCTGGTTGGCCGTAGTCGTCGATACACCGCAACGCGCGGCGGACGGCTCGTGGAACACCGGTGGCTATGACTGGGCGGCGCTTGGTGGTGCCGTTGATCAACTGCGTGTGGTGATGCCCCTCGATCCTGGCGCGTACACGCCGGGCGGACTGGCAGAGCAGATGATCGTGTGGGGGGTGACGCAGGTAAATCGTCATAAGTTGGTGCCCGTCTACTCGACGCTGAGCACCGATGGCACAAAATCCCTCACGTTGGGCGAAATCCTTGGGCCGATCGGCAACATCCAGACGGTGGAAACACTCACCGAAAGCGTTGCCCCTGGCACTGCGTTGAATTTCAAACTTGGTGCGGTGTCGGCGGTGGAGACGGATGTGGCAACGGGCGCGACCCGCATGACCGTGGGTGACGCTGCGTATTGGCTCGGCACGCCGCAGTGGTTGAGCGAGCGCATGAAGCTGATCGAACGGTATCATCTGGGTGGTGTGGCGCTGCGCGATGTGCTCAACGAGGGTAACATGCCGGATGTTTTGTCAAGCGTTGCCGCATATAAGGCGCAAGCGGCGCAAGGAGATGCACACACGATGCCTGAGATCGTGTGGCGCGTGACTAACCCTGGCGGAGAGACGGAGACCAAAACGGCGACGGCGTTGACGCAGCCGCAGTTTGCCTGGACTGCGCCTGCTGTCACTGGTACGTATACGATCGGGGCGAATGTCGCCGGGCTGGACAAAGGCTCTTTGGCGGTGTTGGTTGCTGCGCCCGCGCCGGTGATGACGGAGACCGTCGCCGTCACTGAGACGACGGAGACGGGAGAAGGGGCCGGAGCCACAACGTTGACGCCTGCCGAGGCTCCCGCCGAAGGGCTGAAGGCCGGCTACGTCGCCGACGTGACCGTACCTGACAATACCCGCTTCCAGAAGGAAGAGAAGTTCACCAAGACCTGGCGGATGCGCAACGCGGGCGGCGAGGACTGGCCTGCCGATACCGCGCTGGTTTTTGTCTCCGGCGAGCAGATGACCGACGTGGCAAAAGTCGAAATCGGCGAGGTTAAAGCTGGCGCTAATGTGGACATCAGCGTGGATCTGGTCGCGCCGAACGCCGATGGCACTTACAAGGGCAACTGGCAGATTCAGGCCGGCGACAAGGTGATCGAAGGTGGCAAGATTTACCTCGTGATCCAGGTGGGCGAGCAGGTTGTAGCGACTCCGGCTCCGGCCCCAGTGGCCCCCGTAGTGGCTCCTTCGTCCTCTGGTGGTTTCGAGCTGGGCGGGCACGTGCGCGACGTGGGGTTACCCTACAAGGACACGATGCATTATGCTGGGATGAACTGGACGAAAGTGCAGGTTCACTATGGGGAAGGCGCGGCTGGACTCGTCGCTACTGCTCACGCCAACGGGTTTAAGATTCAGTTGAGTGCGTTGGGTGGAGCAGATATGGTAGCGCAGGCTGGTTTCGAGGATCAGTATGCGAGCTGGGTCGCCGGGTTGGCGGCGGCGGGCGCGGATGCCATTGAAGTGTGGAATGAGCCGAACATCGACCGTGAATGGCAAATCGGTCAGATCAGCCCGCAGGCATACACCAACCTGCTGTGTAAGGCTTATAACGCGATCAAAGGTGCTAACAGTGGTACGGCCGTCATCAGTGCCGCGCCTGCGCCGACTGGTTGGTTCGGCGGTTGCGGGCCGAACGGCTGTGATGATAAACCGTGGATGGAAGGGTTGTACGCTGCCGGAGCCGCTAACTGTATGGATTACATCGGCGCGCACCACAATGCCGGGGCTACATCACCTTCGGCGCGCATCGGGCATCCCGCCGACCCGGGCAGTACGCACCACTCGTGGTTCTTCTTGCCGCAGACTGAGTTGTACTACAACATCTTCCGTGGCACGCGCAAGTTGTTCTATACAGAAATGGGCTATGCCTCACAAGAAGGTTTGTCGGGGTTCTCCGATCAATTCTCCTGGGCGCGCGGCACGAACAATGCGCAGCAAGCGGCGTGGCTGGCTGAGGCTGTGCAGTTGGGCATCAATACTGGGATGGTGCGCTGTATTATCGTCTGGAATATCGATTTTGTCCGCTACGGCTACGATCCCCAGGATGGCTACGCCATTATCCGCCCCGGCGGTGGTTGTCCAGCGTGTGAGACACTCCATGCGGTTTTAGGGACACGCTGAGAGTTAGACGCTAACAGTTTTTTGGAGAAACCCGGTTTTTGTCAAAAACCGGGTTTCTTTGAAGTTTTCAAAAGAGAGACATTATGTTTTACGATCAAGTTAAAATTAACGTAGTGGGTGGTCACGGCGGCAAGGGCGGCGTGTACTTTCGCCGCGAGAAGTACATCCCTTTCGGCGGGCCTTCGGGCGGGGATGGCGGCAAGGGCGGCGATGTGGTTTTCGCTGTGAGCAGCCATTTGAATACACTGTATCATTTTGCCCACAAGAAGGAATTTGTAGCTGCCGACGGTGAACCGGGACGCAACAAGGACCGGCATGGGGCCGGCGGCGCCGATCTGGTGCTCGAAGTGCCACCCGGCACGGCGATCTTCGATGCGGACACGGGCGAGCTTTTGGCCGACCTCGTCGAAGTGGGACAGCGTGCCGTGGTCGCGGCGGGCGGTCGCGGCGGGCGGGGCAACATCCGCTTTGCCTCTCCGACGAACCAGGCGCCCCGCATCGCCGAGTTTGGCGATCCCGGCGAAGTACGCTCGTTGCGTCTGGAGTTGAAGCTGCTTGCAGATGTCGGGTTGGTGGGGATGCCCAATGCGGGCAAGTCCACGCTGCTTTCCGTGACAACTGCCGCTAGGCCGGAAATCGCCGATTACCCCTTCACTACGCTGCAACCCAATCTGGGCGTCGTGGCGTTGGGGATTGATGAGACTTTTGTGATGGCCGACTTGCCGGGGTTGATCGAAGGCGCCAGCGATGGACGAGGCTTGGGCCACGAGTTTTTGCGTCACATCGAGCGCACGCGCGTGCTCATCCACCTGCTGGACGGTTCGTCGCTTGATCCGCTGGCCGATTTCGAGACGATCAACGCCGAGTTGGAGGCTTTCGGGCATGGCCTGAGTGATAAACCGCAGATCGTCGTCATCAACAAACTGGACATGCCCGGCGTGCAGGAGCTGTTCCCGGAGATGCAGGCGCACTTTGCCGCCCGTGGCTATCACGACGTCATAGGCATCTCAGCCCTCACGAAATTGAACACGCGCAAACTGATGGGGCGCGCCTACCAGATGGTGCAGGAAGCGCCATTGCCCGAACTGCCGCAACCGGCCCCGGCTATGATCCGCTTTGAGCCGGAAGAGGAAGAGAGCTTCAGGGTCGTACGTGAATCCGAAGGCTTTTGGCGCGTGCATGGCGGCAAGATCGAGCGCGCTGTCTATCGCACGCAGACCAAATGGGACGAAGCGCTGCTGCGTTTGCACCGCTATCTGGAACACGAAGGCGTGCTCGATGCACTGCGCGAGGCGGGTGTCCAGGAAGGCGACACCGTGCGTATTGGCGACTTCGAGTTCGAGTGGATGGAGCGGGACTAGTTCTGCGCAGGGAGAGTGATCTGCCCGGTCTGCTCGTAGTGCTCGAACACCGGAACGTGCCGTTCAACCATGCTCGTCAACCACTTCGATTCATAGCGCGCCACCCAGTTGACCTTCCAGAGCAACCGTCCAATCTGGAACGGTTCGATACGCTCGTCGGGCCAGGGCATGAGGCGCTCGTACCCGCGCCGGAACGCTTTCAGCAGGACTGTGTAGCGCACCTCACCCGTAGTCTCCAGCAGATCGAGCATCGCCATGGCGATGTCGTGCGCGCGAAACCCCCAGACCGTGTCCTCGAAGTCGAACGGATAGAGCGCGCCCTGGTAAAGCTTGATGTTGTCGTGCCATAGATCGCAGTGGATGACGCGCAGGTCGGCGCGATCCAGCGCTGCGTACACCGTCTCAACGTGTTCGTGCATCCGGTTTAGCAGGTCGCGTGCGCTGGACGGGAGGGTCACCGCCGTCTGCCCGTCGCCGATGATGAGGTTTTCCTCGCCTCTGGAGAGCCAGTGCTCGAAGCGCCGGGTGGTGAATCCGGCCGGCGGCGTCCACGTTGCGCCGTGCTGGTGGAGTTTGACGAACAGTTCCCCCATTTTCTCCAGGTTGCGCTCCGTGAGATAGTGGCCTAGCAACCGGCCCGGCGCCCAAGTCATCAGGGAGATGTTCCAGGTCACGGGGACATCCGGCCCGCAAAGCGGCAGCACGAACGCCCCGGAGCGCGCCGGGAGGATGCGCGGAGCCGGAATGTCGGTCTCGCGGTGCAAAGCGTCGAGCCACAGCGCCTCGGACAGGAGGTCCTCGAACGTGCGCCAACCGGGCGAGGCCAGTCTGAGCATGAAGCGCTTGCCAGAGGCCGTCGTCACCCGGTAGAAGAGGTTGGTTTCAAAGCCGTGATAGGCAATCTCTGGGCTTTGCAAATCGTAGTGGGTTAAGGCTGCCATGGCCAGGTCTCGCAGCCGACGAAGCTTTCCAGTGTCAGATAGATCGTTGTACGGTTTCATCATATGCTAAAGGTGTTTTGTGAGGAAGTAGCGTTGGTATCCGGGCGGGAAATCGTGTAGTTCGCCAAAGACCTCATAGCCGTACTTCTTGTAGAAGCCCGGCGCTTGAAAACTGAATGTATCCAGATATACCTGCCTGGCTCCGCGCTTGCGGCCTTCCTCTTCCGCGAGCATCAAAAGCTGTTCCCCGTATCCGTGTCCGCGTAGCTCGTCTTTGATCCACATCAAGTTGATGTACAACCAATCCCAATAGGTCGCGCCGATCACGCCGCCGACGATTTCCTGGTCGGGCGACCGTAGGACGAAACACAGGTTCTTTCCCTGGTCATCGCCGGCCTGTTGGGTATTGTAGTCTGTAATGCCGCCGCCAATGATTTCCCATGCCGGCTCATCAATGTAAACAATCTCATATTTTTCTTCCATGCGTTTATTTGGTTCCTTTCTTGTCGGTGTGAAGAGTTAAGCTTTACCTATGGCACGCCTGGCCCCATGATGTGCCAGTGCATGTGCGGCGTGACGCCGGGTGCGGCAGCATTGGCCCGCACATAGAATCCCGTTTTATCCAGTCCCAACTGCCGGGCGACGTCCTGAATCGCTTGCAGCATTGAGGACAGTAGCGCGCCATCCAGCGCCATTGGATCCAAAAGCGATGGCACATGCTGCTTGGGAATAACCACCACATGGATCTCCGCTTGCGGTCGTGGATGGTGAAAAGCCAGCACACGCTCATCTTCCCAGACCTTTTCGATCTCGATTTTGCCTGAGAGCACATCTTCACAATACCAGTCGCGTTTTGCCATAATTTGCTGCTCCTCGTGATTGAACACAGGTCAATGGGATGCGATGTTTGTGTGCTGTTGCACAAACCATAACCAGTATACGCGCCTTTTTGTTGCAGGTCAATCGCACGTTTTCCACAATTGACATTTCTCGCCTGCTGTTTATAGTACAGCAGTGATGACTAAACACAAACGCATCCCCCAGACGGGATCTCGCCTGGGCCTGTTCGTCCTGGTCCTGCTGCTCATTGAATTCCTCGATGAGTTCGTCTACGGCGCGCGTGAGGCGGCGTGGCCGTTGATCCGCGCGGACTTGGGGCTGAGCTACGCGCAAATCGGCGCGCTGCTTGGCGCGCCCGCGATCGTCAGCAGCATCGTCGAGCCGTTTCTGGGCGTGTTGGGCGATGCGTGGAAACGGCGCGCGCTGGTGCTGGGTGGCGGTGCGCTCTTCTGCCTCAGCCTGCTCCTCACCAGTGTGAGCCAGAGTTTTGCGCTGTTGTTGCTGTCGTTCCTCCTCTTCTACCCGGCGTCCGGCGCGTTTGTGAGCCTCTCGCAGGCCACGTTGATGGACATCGACCCCGCCCGCCACGAACATAATATGGCCCGCTGGACGCTTGCGGGATCGTTGGGTGTGGTGGCTGGACCGCTGGCGTTGGGCGCAGCGGTGGCCTTGGGGATGGGCTGGCGCGCCTTATTTGCCGGTTTTGCGGCGCTGGCGTTGGTCTTGCTGGTGCTCGCGTCACGCTTCCGCTTCGCCAACGGGCGCGCTGCAGAAGAGGCTGTCGACCTCAAAGTAGCGTTCGTGGGCGTGTGGCAGGCGCTGAAACGTGGCACGGTCTTGCGCTGGCTGGTGTTGCTGCAGTTCTCCGATCTGATGCTGGACGTGCTCCTGGGCTATCTGGCGCTCTATTTCGTGGATGTGGTCGGCGTCACAGCGGGGCAGGCGGCGACGGCGGTGGCGGTCTGGACTGGTGTGGGGCTACTCGGCGACGTGCTGCTCATCCCGCTGTTGGAACGCGTGCCGGGGCTGCGCTATCTGCGAATCAGCGCCGCCGTCAAGCTGGTGCTGTTCCCCGCGTTTTTGCTCGTCCCCGCGTTCGGCGTCAAGCTGGCGCTGCTCGGATTGTTGGGCCTGTTCAACGCCGGGTGGTACGCGATCCTCAAGGCGCAGCTCTATTCGACGATGCCGGGGCAGAGCGGCACGTCGATGGCGGTGGACAACATCTTCGGTTTCGTCGGGGCGCTCATCCCCTGGGGCCTGGGGTTGATCGCCGGGCGTTTCGGCCTGCAGGTGACGATGTGGCTGCTGTTATTGGGACCGCTTGCGCTGCTGATCGGCTTGCCCTTCACTGAAAAATCAGCGTAAATCTGTGACCCTTTAGCTGTAGCCGACCTCCAGCTCCAGTCTCGATTCGTTTATTCGTTTCATATTTCGTGGTCGGCCCCTTCTGGCATTTCCGGCAAAATGGGCTAAAATCCAGACATACTTAAGTGTGGAGGAACTATGTCTAAGTCCAAGAAACGCACAGCAGCCAGGAAACATGCAAGCACGGCGCAAAAGCGCCCCAGCACGTCCTCATCAGCCAAGAAGACGCCCGCCACCAGGAAACCAGGCTCGTCCGCGATAAAAAAAGGCGCGCCTGCCAAAACGCAGAAATGGTGGTGGATCGCCGGCATCGCCGGGGTTGTGATCTTGCTGGTCGTCGTGCTGGTGTCGGTTTTGAAGCCCGGCAAAACCTCGGCACCGGAGACAACCGCGGTCCCGACCGCGGCTGCCCAATCGTCCGCCGCCAATCCTAATATGCCCACCGACCCGTCCTCGCGGAACGGCATGTACTCGGCAGCGCCTGAAATGACGATTGATCCGGCGAAAAAGTATATCGCCACCATCGAGACAGCGAAGGGCAACATCGTCGCTGAATTGTACGCTGACAAAGTCCCTAACACGGTGAACAACTTCGTCTTTCTCGCGCGCGAAGGCTTCTACGATAATACGACGTTCCATCGCGTGATTGAGGATTTTATGGCCCAGGCCGGTGATCCCACCGGTACGGGGATGGGTGGGCCGGGCTACAAGTTTGCCGATGAATTCGACGCCAGTCTGACGCACGACGGCCCCGGCGTGCTCTCAATGGCGAACGCCGGTGCGAACACCAACGGCAGCCAGTTCTTCATCACCTTCGCGGCGACGCCGCACCTCGATGGCCGGCACGCCGTCTTCGGGAAAGTCATCGAGGGGCTGGACGTGCTGCTGTCGATCAGCATCCGTGATCCTCAGACGGCGACCACGCCCGGCGATCTCATCAAAACCATCCGCATCGAGGAAAAATAGCGCCGATGAAAACATTATCTTTCCAGTACCGGGTCTTGATGGCTGTGTTCATTATGATGTTGGTCGCGGGTTGCACGGCGACCCCAAATACTGTCGCACCAACCGCTACCAATGTGCCGCCCACCGCGACGGCTGTGCCCGCTGAACCGACGCCCACTGTTGCCGTGGTGAATGAGGGTGCTCCGGGTGAGACCCAAGAGACAGAAATCATCTTTGCGGACACCGAGTCGTTCCTGGGGTTGACAGGGACGCCGTACAACGACGGTGAGACGACCGTGCGCTATCCTGGCCCTGCCGGAACCCGCTGGTTTCCTGCGTTAGGCCCAGAAGACGCCCCGGTCACGGTGATGGAGTTCAGCGAGATTTTCTGCGGGCACTGCCGCGCCTTCAACACCGACAACTTGGAGAGCCTTCTCCAGGATTACGTGGCGACGGGGAAAGTGCGCTACGTGGGTCACATGATGGCCTTCAACCGTGCTGAATCGCAAGAATACCTGGCGGCGGCGATGTGTGCCGCTGAGCAGGGGGGCTATTTCGCCTACGAACACGCCGTCTTTGCCGGGATTGGCGCTGGCGCGTTCGATCTTACCGCGTCGGCTAAGGAAGCCGGCCTGAACACAGTGCAGTTTGCCGCGTGCAAAGAAAGCGGCCGTTACGTCGATGCGGCCCTTGAGGCGTCGATGGTGGCGTACGAGCGAGGCGTCACTGCGACGCCCACCTTCTTCGTCAACGGGCAGCAAGTGATGGGCAATGATCCTGTTGCCATCCGGCGTCTTATTGAAGAAGCATTAAACGGTGGAACACCCACCCAATTCACTGAACAAGGAGCTATACCTATGCCTAAGAATCCAGCAGATCGTAACAATATGTACACCGCGCCTCCGGCGATGGTGATCGATCCGGCGAAGAAGTACATTGCCACCATCGAGACGGAGAAAGGCGACATCGTCGCCGAGTTGTACGCCGACAAAGTCCCCAACACGGTGAACAACTTCGTCTTCCTCGCGCGCGAAGGCTTCTATGACAACACCGCCTTCCACCGCGTCATCGAGGATTTCATGGCCCAAGCCGGCGATCCCACCGGAACCGGGCGCGGCGGGCCGGGCTACCGCTTTGCCGATGAGTTCGATGCCACCTTGCGCCACGACGGCCCCGGCGTGCTCTCGATGGCGAATGCCGGTGCGAACACCAACGGCAGCCAGTTCTTCATCACCTTCGCGGCGACACCGTGGCTGGATGGTCGGCACGCCATCTTCGGCAAAGTTACCGAAGGACTGGACGTGCTGCTGTCGATCAGCATCCGTGATCCTCAGACGGCGACCACGCCCGGCGACCTCATCAAGACCATCCGCATCGAGGAAAAATAACGGATATGCGATGAGTTCTCTCCCTGATCTCACCCGCTATGCTCCGCATAGCGCCAATGCGGAGCATGAGGGGAATCTCGCCTATTGGCTCGAGCGCCTGCTGCACTATCAGCCCGCGCTATTAGCCTACTTGCGGGATTTGCTGGAGGTCGTCACCGCCTACATTCCCATGGTCGTCGCCGCTCCGATGCTCGAAGCGCCGGCGCCCGGCCCAATCGCGCTGTCACTGGAGGGGACGGTGATGTTCGCCGATATCGACGGCTTTACCCCGTTGGCAGAGCGCTTCTCCCAGGCCGATTCGGACCAGGGTGCTGAGCAACTGACCGACCTGGTGGATCGCTTCCTGGAGATCCTGATCCGCATCACGGCTCAGTATGGCGGCGACTTGCAGAAGTTCGGCGGCGACGCGGGAATGCTGCTGTTCCAAGGCGAACAGCACGCACTGCGGGCCGTGGCGGCATCGCTCGAAGTCCAGGCCGCGATGAAGGCCGAAATGGGCGAAGTCGAAACCTCGTTCGGGCGGTTCCCACTGCGGGTCGCCATCGGATTGGGCAGCGGACGGATGCTTGGGTTGGGCCTCGGCGATCGCGCCGGGCGCGAGTTGCTGCCTGTCGGTCAGCCTCTGGCGGCTATGGGCCGCGCGCAATCCGCCGCGCCGCCCGCCGAGACGGTGCTGGATGTCAGCACTTTCCAGGCGTGCCAGAGGCAACTAGATTGCGTCCCACTCGGTGATGACCTCTATCAAGTGCTGGCCCTGCGCGAAGGGCCTTCCGTACATGGCATCGAACTGCTGCCGCAGCCCCCACAATTGGAGGAACAAGACCTGCTGGTGTGGTTCCTCTCCCGTCTGGATGCGCTGACCCCCTATCTGGCACCGCGCCTGCTCGAACGGCTGGTTGCTGCTCCCATCCTGGAGCGTGAAACCGCCAGCAGTTTGCGCATGTTGAGCGAGCGTCGTTGGGTGACAGTGATGATGCTCGCCGTAACTGGCTTGCCCGATCTGTTGCCCTATTGGGGCGACGACGCCAAATTGCAGCAAGCTATCGCCGGACCGAACGCGGCTTTCATCCAGATCCGTGACGCCACCCAACGCTACGACGGCATCGTGAACAAAATCGCCGTTGCGCCCGGTGGCGCGTACATTATGGCGCTTTTTGGCGCGCCGCTCGCCCACGAAGACGATCCCCTGCGGGCCGTTCTCGCTGCCCTTGAACTGCAGGAAATGTTCGGCGGGACACTCAGCTTCGGCATCAACACCGGTTACGTTTTTGCCGGGCATGTGGGCACACCGCGCCGCCGCGAGTACACGGTGATGGGCGACGAGGTGAACCTGGCTGCCCGCCTCATGTCCAAGTGCGCGCCCGGCGAGATCTGGTTGGGACCGAATACCTCAAGCCACCTCTCGGTGACGCGCCGTGTCGTTGGGGAATTTGGCGCGCCCACCCGCTTCAAAGGAAAAGCTGAGCCGCTGGCCCCCTTCATCGCGCGCGGGCTGCGCGAGGTCTTCCTGGGCGTGTCCGCGTCGGATATCCCTGTGGTCGGGCGTGATGAAGAGTTCGCCCAGCTCACGCGCGCGTTGCAAGCCGCACGCGCCGGCGAACCTCGCACCGTGCTGCTCCACGGAGACGCCGGTGTTGGCAAAAGCCGTCTGCTGCAGGAGCTAACTCGCCTGGCAGAGCAGTTTGGTTTCGCCGTCCACGTGGGTGTGACGCCATCGTATGCCGCGCACCTGCCGTTTGCCGGGTGGGATGCGGCGCTCACCTCGCTTCTGGGATTGGACACGGTTTCGCCAGAAACGCGCGAGGAAACGTTGGCGACAGCGTTGGAGCGCTACGGGGTCGCGCCATGGGCCGCCTTGCTCGCACCGTTGGTCGGCCTGACCGTTCCGCCCTCGGCGGACGTGCTCGCACTGCCGCCGGCCATGCGTGACACACAGCGTCAATCGATGTTCCTTGAACTGTGGCAGCAGGCTGCATGCGAACAACCGCGCTTGCTGATTCTTGACAACGTGCATTGGATGTCGCCCGCCTCATTGGACATGCTTGATATCCTGGTCAACTCACCGCTCAATGCGCCGCTGTTGCTCGTGGTGACGCACCGCGACGAAAGCGGGCCTTTCCACAGCGCGTCTTGGAAAGAAACTGCGGATTGCGCTCCCATATCGCAGCGCTGGACGGCAGTCGAGCGGGTGGTGGATCTGCCCCTCGGCCCGCTGAGCGACAGCGCGATGGAGACGCTGGTACAGCGTCTCTTCGAGGATATGCCGCTCCCCGAAGCCGTCATCCAGTGGGTGACACAACGTAGCAGCGGCCTGCCCCTGTTCGCCACGGAAGCCGTGCGCGCGTTGCTCAACTCCGGCGTGTTGCATCGCTGCGACCATTCCTGGGAACTGACCGGCTCGCTGGATGACTTCCCGCTGCCCGATATGGTCTACGGGTTGATCCAGAGCCGCATCGATCAACTATCCCCGCCTGACCGGCACCTGCTGCGTGCGGCGGCGGCGGTCGGCGACGAGATGCTGGTGCCCACGCTGGTCGCTGCCTACGGCGAGGAAAGCGACATTGCAGTGCGGCGGCGGATTCCGCAACTCTCTCCCTTCGGGCTGACACCGCGTGATATCGAATGGCTCATCTTCCACCAACCCCTGGTCCGCGAAGTAGCTTACCGGGGGCTATCTCACCGGGTTCAGCAACTCATCCACCGGCGGCTCACTGAGTATCTCGGCTATTACCGCGAGAAAGCTGCCCCGAACTGGCTCACTCTGATGGCCTACCACGCCTACGAAGCGCGTATGTGGGAGGAAGCGGTGGCGGTGAATCTGCAACTCGGACAGCAGGCCGTGCGCTCGTACCTGGCGGTGCAGGCGCGCCAGGCTCTCGAGCGCGTGTTGGAGGCTGCCGATGCCGGAGGTTTGGCTGTGCCGGAAGTGCGTTTCGAGGCGCATCACCTCCTGGGCGAAACGCTGACCAGCTTCGGCGAGTACGATAGCGCTCTGGCGCACCTCAACGCGGCCCGCGGCATGTTGCCCGCCGAGCCGGAGGCACCGGAAGACATCGCGCGGATGGCAGACCTGGACTATCACGAGGCCATGGCCTTGGAAGCGCGGGGTGACTACGCGCCTGCGTTGGCGGTGACCGAGCGTGGGCTGGCGCGTCCCGGGGCCGAACAAACCTTGGGCGGCGCGCGCCTGTATTTGATCGGCGCCGACCTCTATCGCCGACGGCAGGATTACGAGAAGGCGCGCGTGTGGGCCACCCACGCCATCACGCTCGCCACGCGTTTCTCTGATCAGGAAGGTCAGCAGGTGCGTTCACGGGCGACGTATATGGTGGCGTTGTTGGCGTCTTTGCAGCGGTTGAAGGGAGGTAAGGCGGATGAAAGCCTGGGGTAAGGGGACGCTATTGTGCGTGGGTCTGCTTGTGACGCTTTCGGCGTGCAATCTGCCGCAGGGGACGACACCGGAGGTGTCCCCGCGTCTGGTGGGGGTGCTGCTGGTGAGCCTGGTGGTCGCCGGTGTGTTAGCTCTCGCGGGACTTCTGTTCGTGCTGCTCAGATCTTCCAGGGCAGACCGCGTCAAGGACGCCTCCCCGGTATCCCGAATACCGGATGCTACATCCGCGAACGCGTTGCCGGAGCAGACACTGTTGGGCCAGGGCCGTTACCGGGTGCTCAGCGTCTATGCCGCGGCGGACACCCTGGATGAGCCGGACAACGTCTACGCGGTGCGCGGGACTACCCCGCTCAGCCGCTGTCCATATTGCGATACGCCGATTGTGGGAGAAGATGTGCAGTCCTGTGCCCACTGTGGGGGTGACCTGAGTGGGATTACGTTGATTTATCCAAAATTTCTGGCACGGGAGACCGGTGACGCGCGGGTATTCGAATCTTCTGTGCAGTTAGCCGCGCTGCGTCTGCACCATCCTGCCTTGATCGTGCCCGAGGACGTCTTCACGGAAACGACGCTCGATCCGCCGCGCTATTACCGGGTCGAACCGATTTTCCGGCGGGCGCAAGATCTGCCATCCCCACAACCTGCTGAGAAGGTGCTGCGGTGGGGAATCGCGCTGGCGCAGGGGATGGCGTATTTGCACCAACGTCACGTCGCATTGCAGAAGATTGACCTTGAGCACATCGTCATCAGCGATGGGATTGCGCGGCACGTCTGCATCGACAACGTCTTGATATTGCCACACGCGGACCGTGCCCAGGCCGACGTACACTTCGCTGAGAACGTCCGTACGTTAGCCGACACGCTGCTGGCGCTGTTAGAGCCTTTGCCCACCGGCACGCCACCCGATAGCGTGCCGGCCTCCGAAGGGGTGGTGGCCCTGCTCGAACGGGCGCAGCAAACGGGCCAGACGGCGAGCGTGTTCGCGGCAGTACTTGAGGGTGCGCTGCGTGGCTTGTACGCGCCGGAGAACGTGAAAGTGCAGGTCGGCGTACTCACTGACGTGGGTAGGGCGCGTTTGTTGAATGAGGACAGCGTGCTGACTCTCGATCTCACCGCGCGTTTTGCGACGCTGGGCCTGCCGGTAGGATTGTATGTGGTCGCCGACGGGATGGGCGGGCACGCTGCGGGCGACGTCGCCAGCCAGTTGACGATCCGCACCATCCAGGAGGCTGTAAACACCCTGCATCTGGAAGCCGATGGGAGACTGCCCGATGCGGCGGAATGGCTGGAGCAGCTCGTTACAGCGGCGAACCAGGCCGTGTATACCCAGCGCCGGGCCGCGGATAGCGACATGGGCTGTACCCTGGTGCTGGCGCTGATGTTTGGAGGCCACGCGACCATCGCCAACCTCGGCGACAGTCGCGCCTATTGGCTGATGACAGATGGCGCGGTGCAGATCACGACGGATCACTCGCTTGTTGAGCGGCTCGTCGCGGCAGGCCATATTACTCCGCAGGAGGCACGGCAACATCCGCAGCGCAACGTCATCTACCGGGTGGTCGGCGATAAGCCCAAGGCGGATTACGATCTGTTCGAGCAGGCGCTTGCGCCCGGCGAGGCGTTGCTTCTGTGTTCGGATGGGCTGAGCGGAATGGTCGCCGATGCGCGTATTTGGTCGTTGTGGCGCGCTGCGTCCTCCTCCCAGGCGGCTTGCGAACAGCTCGTCGAAGCGGCGAACCAAGCCGGCGGCGTCGATAACATCAGTGTGGTTATCGTTCAGGCTGGGTCGACAACGGAGTGAGCCTGTCATTCGCGCTCCACAATTGCGATGACAGTTGGTACAATATCGACTCCTCATCGCTGGTGTCTGTTTGGTGGCAGGAGGGTGATTGCCACGCGGCAGAAGTGAACTTTTGTTAAGATGTGATATAAGAAGGGTATGGTGCTGCGTGTGCGCCGTTATGTCTAATAACTGCAGGGCCTGGCATGGCCGGAGTGACGATGATTGAAGAAAAGTCGATTCGTCGAAAGGATATTCTGGTTGGTTTGGCAATAGGGCTGGGCGTTTTGCTCTTTGTCCTGGTTTCTGTATTCCTATTGTTGCGTCCTTCACCTGAACCTGAATCCGGCACACCGGTCGTTACGTTGACCTTTGTCCCATTGCCCACTGCGACGGGCATGTCGGCAGGGCCTGAGGACGCTGCGCTCTCTTTGCCGACCCCTACACCGGAGGTGGAACCATCACCCACATCGACCGCGGTCACGTACTACATCACCTACACCGTGAAATCCGGTGATACGCTTTCCGGCATTGCCTATAGCTATGGGATCTCCCCTGCTGCATTGGCTGCCGCGAACGACATCGCGGGGGATGTCATTTACCCGGATCAGGAACTGCGCATTCCCCTCGACGAACAGACGATGGCGGCGCTGACGGCTACGCCGACCCTGTCGCCCGATGAGAGCAACCGGGTCGTCTATACCGTGAAGGCCGGCGATACGCTGGGCGGGATTGCCAAAAGTTATGACGTCACCGTGGACGAAATCGTCACCGCTAACAGCTTAGACTCTGATATCATTTGGGTCGGCCAAAAACTGACGATCCCGGTGCCGCCGCCGCCCCCCACAGAAACCCCAACGGCTACCGCAACGCCGACGGCCACGCCTACCCCGACAATCACACCCACGCCGACATGGGGACCTACGTCACTGGAGGGCGATCTCAGCGTCGCCTACCCGGAGACGGGTGGCCCACAGCGTTTCACCTTGCACTATCGCGCGGGCATGTACGGGATAGAGGACATTGCGGCGGTACAGGCGATGGTCGTCAAAGGGATGGAGCATATCGAAGGGACTTTCCGCGCCACCCTTCCCGGAACCTTCGATGTTTACGTCGCTGGAACTGTCTTCGCTGCACCGTATTCGTTGCACCGTGGGCGTACCTTTGCGGAAGCGCGTCAGGTCTTCGTCTTGTACGATGGCACGGGCACGCCGGAGGATCAGCAGTACACCTTGACGCGCGAACTGACACAGCTCTTCGCGTGGCACGTCCTCAGCCCGCCGGCCTCCACGGTCTTGAGCGAGGGCCTTGCCATCTACGTGGGAATGACGTCGATTGCCGATTCCGATTACATCCCGCCGGAAACCTTCTGCGTGGCGTATCACCAGGCAGGGAAATTGCCGCGCATCTCGCGTCCCTTGCGCTTCGAGAATCACATCCTGGATTTGCAGAACTACTACGCGGCGGGCTGTTTCGTGCAGTACCTGATCGAAACGTATGGAATGGAGAAATTCCGCGCGCTCTATCGCAGCGGCGACTATGAAAGCGTGTACGCGCTGTCTCTGGAAGCGCTGGAAGAGGCGTGGATCGCGGAGCTTGAATCCGTCGACATGGATATGGCTTTCGAGCCTCAAGCATTGGTCAACGCCGTGGCGGCGGTGGGCCGGGTCTATACAACGTTGTTCGCCAACTTCCGTGGCACGCCAGCGCAACTCGCCACCTACCGGACATTGGATGCAGCTCGCATCGCCCTGCTCGAGGGCGACCTTACCACGGTAAACCAAAAGCTGGCCGAACTACGCTGATACGGTTGATATGGTGGTTGAGGGTCAGGGATTAGGGACCAGGAATCAGGCTGTCCGATCCCTAGTTCCATTTACTATTTCAAGGGGAATGACATGGATGATTTGAGCGGTCGCACCATCGGTGGCTACCGGTTGACGGAAAGGATCGGTTATGGCGATGCGGCGGTCGTCTATCGCGCGTTTCAGGCACAATTGGAGCGTTGGGTGGCGATCAAAGTCCTGCATATCGACGATGCGGGCGGACAGCAGTTCCTGCGACGCTTTCAGCGTGAGGCCCACGCCATTGCCAGCTTGCGACACCCGAATATTCTCAACATCTACGATTACGGCGAGGATCAGGGCTATGCCTTCATCGTCATGGAATACGTCGAAGGTGGTTCGTTGCAGGCCCGTCTGAACGGCACACCATGGAATGGCACCGAAGCGCTGAGCCTGATCATCCCGGTAGGCGAGGCGTTGTCTTACGCCCATTCCAAAGGCATTGTCCATCGTGATGTGAAACCCGGCAATATTCTGCTGGCGCGCCCGGATTGGCCGCTTTTAACCGATTTTGGCCTGGTCAAGGTCTCAGACGTGTCACAAAAACTGGCAGGCTCGAAAAGCCCTGCGGTGTCGCAGAAGCTCACAGCCCCCGGCTCTGTTTTGGGAACGCTGGCTTATCTCGCGCCGGAACAGGCTGCCGGGAAGGACGCCGATGCCCGTGCCGATATTTACAGTTTGGGCGTGACGTTGTACGAGCTTCTGGCTGGCCGTCTGCCCTTGCCCGCGCGAGCGCCTGAATCATCCGTCTCGCTACGGATGTACAATCCCAACCTTCCGGCATCGCTGGAGACGGTCCTGCTGCGTGCTCTGGATCATGACTTGGCGGTTCGTTATCCCCGTATGGACCTTTTCGTCAACGACCTCAAACAGGTAGTGCAGTCGCTCAAGCAAGCTGAACAGGCCGTTCACCCGGTGACGGCCCGTATGGAAACCATGCGTCTCGACGCGCAGGAGGCGGTGACCGGCCCGCGTTTGTTTATCGCCACATCGGGCGTGGCGCTTTCCATCCCTTTAGCGGACGAGGTGGTGGTCGGGCGGACTGATCCCATGCTGCCGCAGCCGCCAGACGTCGATCTCCAACCTTACGGGGGCGGCTCAGCCGGTGTTTCACGCCATCACGCGCGTTTCCTGCGCCGTTCCGAAGGGTGGTTCCTGGAGGACTTACAGAGCACCAACGGCACGTATCTGAACGAAGTCCGCCTTCTACCTCACCGTCCCGTGCGACTGAACTCCGGCGATCTTTTACGCTTTGGGCAGTTGACCTTGATCTTCGAGGAAGGCTGATCGTTTTAACCTGCAAACGCGTCGACAAAGACCTTTTGTTAGAATGAAGCCCATGGGAAACGTGGGCTTTTTGTTTGATCCAGTTTTTCTAACAGAATTTATACGCAAAAACCTAGAGAAGTCGCTTGCATTATTGCGTGATAGCGAGTAGAATAGTTTCTGGATATTGTTATAACCTGTCTGGTATGAGATTGTAACGGAGTGCGATAAATGACGCCTAGGCTGACTTTCTTTTGCGAACTGGACGCTGCTGCCCTGCAGGCGCTTTTCACTACCTCCCAGATAATCGAAGACCTGCGTGCTTTGGGCGCGGGTGTGAGTCTAGGGTTGCGCGACCTTAGCCCTGAGCGTGCTGAGATTGTACAACGCCTCAACGCTGCTGAGATCCCCGTCATCGCGTGGCTGCTCTTGCCGGAAGCGCAAGGATACTGGTTCAACCTCGATAATGCCCCAGAAGCCATTGCCTTCTACGCGGATTTTCGCGTATGGACGGAGATGCACGGCTTGCAGTGGAACGGCGTCGGCCTTGATATCGAACCGGACATGCGTGAGCTAAAGAAATTCATCGCCGGGGATCGCCGCGCGTTGCTCACGCTCTTCCGCCGCTTTACAGACGCGGAGCGGCTCAGGCGGGCGCAGCAGCACTACGCGGGATTGATCGCGCAGATTCGCGCCGACGGCTATCGCGTCGATGAGTACGCCATTCTTTTCGTCGTGGATGAGCGGCGGGCCGGCTCCCGGTTGATGCAGCGTTTCCTGGGATTGGTCGATTTGGAAGTCGACCGCGAAGTGTTGATGCTCTACAGCAGTTTTATGCGTCCGTTTGGTCCCGGTCTGCTGTGGAGTTATGCGCCGTCCGCCGGATCGGTGGCGGTGGGCAGCACAGGGGGTGGGGTTACCGTGGGCGGCGTCGATCAAATCCCGCCGCTGACGTGGGACGAATTTGCCCGCGACTTGCGCCTGGCCCACGCCTGGAGCGACGACATCCACATCTTCAGCCTCGAAGGTGCGGTCCGCCAGGAGTTTTTGTCCCGATTGCGAACTTTCGATTGGGATGCACCGGTTGCGCCGCCGTTGCGGGAGTTCGGGCAGGTCGAGCGCGTGCGTCAGGCCTGGCGTGCCGTCCTGTGGGCCAGCGCCCATCCCGGCGCGGTGTTGGCCGGGGTCATAGTCTTGTTCTGGCTGACTTCTCGTTTGGCGCGCAGGAAAACCTAATGGATTCGAAATTGACTCTCGACCTTTGACTTTTGACATTTTGGAGGTTTGCATGGCACAATTACCGATCACCCGGATGACCTTGTATAAGCACGGCGTGGGCTTTTTCGAGCGCCGGGCACAGTTGAGTGGCGAGGAAGTGGAACTCTCCTTCCGCGTGACGGAGATGAACGACATCCTGAAGAGCCTCACCGCCATCGACTGGGGCGGGGGACAGGTGCTCGGCGTCGATTATGCCACGCCGCAGAGCCGCGAGGAGCGCCTCGCCGGGTGCTCCATTCGCCTGGACGACGACCGCAGCCTGCGGGACTTACTGGCCTGCCTGCGGGGACGGCGCGTCGCGCTCTCGCTGGATCAGGGCGAAACGGTGACGGGCAAGCTACTCGGCCTCGACGAACCATCGGAGCGCCAGCCTTTGGCGTCGGCGATGGTCTCGCTGCTGCTTGACGAGACGGCAACGGTTCACACTGTAGCGTTGGAGCGCGTGCAGAACGTGGACATCCTCGACGAGCGCGGGGCGGCGGATTTGCGCTTCTTCCTGCAAACATCGCTCACGCAGGACGAGTATCGCAGCGTGACCGTCCGTATGTCGCCGGGCGAGCACGATCTCTCCGTCAGCTACATCGCGCCCGCGCCGACGTGGCGGGTGAGCTATCGCCTGGTGCTCGATCCAAAGGTGAAAGGCGGGCCGAAGGCGCTGCTCCTGGGGTGGGGCATCTTCGACAACCGGCTGGAAGAGGACTTGCAGGGGATCTCGCTCGCGCTCGTAGCAGGCATGCCGATCTCCTTTGTTTATGATCTCTACACGCCGTTCACGCCGGAGCGCCCGGAGGTGAAGGAAGAAGCGCGTGTCGCGGCTGCGCCGGTGGAATTTGAGGGCGCAGCTTTAGGCGCGGGCGTTGGAGAGACGGCAGTGCCGAGGGCGATGCGTGCGGCAATGGCCGCACCTGCTCCCGCCGCGATGCAAAAACTGGCGGCACGCGATGCTATCGCAGCCGCCCAGACCGTCACGACGAAGGGGGAGGCGTTGGGCGAACTCTTCCAGTACGTTATCCAAACGCCGGTGACGGTGGGGCGCGGCCAATCGGCAATGGTGCCGGTGGTGTCGGCGGATCTGGCGTACCAGAAGGATTTGCTCTACAACGGGCGTAAAATGGCGACGCACCCGGTCGCCACGTTACGGATGAAGAACGCAAGCGGCTTCACCCTGGAACGCGGCCCGGTGACGGTGCTCGACGATGGCGAGTACGTGGGCGAGGCCGTGTTGCCGTTCACGGCGGTGGGTGGCGAGGTCGTGGTCCCTTACGCGGTGGAGTTGGGTGTTAAGGTGCGCGAATCCAGCGGTTCGAGCCGGGAGATTTATCGGCTGTTCATCAAGGGCGGCTATCTGCATTTCGAGGAATGGGACGTGCGCTGGCAGGAGTATCGTCTTTCGAATCAAACGGCGGACCCGGTCACTGTGCTGGTGGAGCATCCGCGTTTGGCGCAGTATGAACTCCACGAGACGGCACCGCCCAAGGAACGCACCGACGAGTATCTGCGCTTCGAGACGCAGACGTCGGCCTGGGGTGAGAAGACGTTGAAAGTGCAGGAGCGCCGTCTCCTGAGCCGCTACGAGGAGGTGCACAAGCAGTCGCATCAAGCTCTTGAACGGTATCTCAAGCAGGGGTTGTTGGATCGTAAAGTTTACGACCAGATCAGTAAGTTGCTGATGCTCTATGACACCATCGCCGATTATGAAAAGCAGTTGAAGCAGCTTGAGGCCGAGCGGGACAAGATTTACAAGGCTCAACAGCAGGTCCAGGGGAACATGCAGGCACTGTCGCAGGTGGGCAAGGAGGGTGCGTTGCGCGCGCGCTACGTCGAGCAACTGGAAGAAACCGAAGCCCAACTCCGTGGACTGGAGAAGCGCGAAGCTGAGTTGAAGGCGGCAATTAAGCAGGTGGAGGACGAGACCGCTGGGCGGATCAAGGCCCTGGGATAACGCGCGAAGATTCGCGCCGCGAGGATTCGCGCAGCGTCGAACGCGTGACGCCTTTCATAACAGCCCGGAGGATCATCGATGCCGATTTGTCGAACGTGCAGGGGAGAGTATGAGGTAATTGTGCCGCTACGCTCCTCGTCTGGTGCATCTGCAGATAACGGTGCCGCCTCCCCGGTTCCGCAACGGAGGCTGTGCCCGCGTTGCGGAGGCGATGTGAGTGTGTGGGATCAACTCGATACGTCGTTGGCCGGGTTCATCATCTGGGAGGGCGGCATTTTGGCGCTGCTGCCGGCAACGGCAGCGTTGGCGGTATGGCTTTTTTGGATCCCACCGGAACAGTCGGGCAACTACTTCCCAGTTTTAACCTTTGTCTGTTTGGGCCTGTGCGCGTTGTTGTTCTTTTTGATCTATGACGCGCGCTTGTCCTGGTGGGAACATATATGGGCAGAACAGGTTTACCGAACTCCCCGTATCTCACTGACCTCATTGATAGTCATAACGGCTCTCGGCGGCTTGCTCTTCTCACCGCTTTGGGTGTTGTATTACACAAGTGTGGGCAGGCCCGATGATTTCGTTAGCAAAGTGCTCTTCGCCTTCATCTATGTTTCGTCTTTTGTGTGTTTGACAGCCGCGGTGACATTGGTCGTTGTGAGCGTGTACGTCGCGCGCCTCGAAAAGAACGCCCCACCGCCCATTTTCGTGAATACCGATCGCCTGTTGCAAGTGGTTGTGAAAGCGGGGATCTCCGTCATCAACTTACCCGGTCTGGCAGAGAACACCGCAACGAAGTGCGCTAACGCCGAAACGGCTTACGAGGTCTTGCAAACCCTGCGTTTTCCCGAGAACGGCGGCATTTTTGTGCTGCTCCGTGAATGCAAATGTGTCGAATATCCGAGCATCGATGGAAAGAAGCAAGGTAAACTGATGGAAATGTTGTGGCGCATCCAGGCCGACCGTTGGGGACGTATCCAGGTGCTTCGTCCGGGGACGCTGGAACCCTTTGATGGGGATAAGCGCATTTTCCGGGAGATCGGCCGATAATCCACTTGATCTGCTCGTCGTCGACTATGCCGCCCACACTATTTCTGTGTGGGCGGCGTTTCGTAGGCTGACTCACCTTACGAGTCGCGCTGTAAGTGCGATTCCTACACTGGCGAGCGCTCGTGAGACAGGTTTGACATATGCCGTCAAGTGGTAGAATGGCGATTCGAGGTGACAGATGAAAATTGACTTACACGTCCACAGTTCAGAACGTTCGCCCTGCGCCAAGTCGCGGGAGGAAGAACAAATCCAGGCTGCCATCGCATGTGGCCTGAACGCAATGGTGATGACCGATCACGGGCGGCTTGTGTTGCAGGCGCACCTGGACGCCCTGAATCAGAAATACGCGCCGTTTCGCATCTTCGGCGGGGTAGAGATCACCGTCGAAGAGAAGGAGGATGTGCTGGTGTTGGGTATCCACGACCCTGTTTTGGAATCGCGGAAGTGGACCTACCCAGAGCTGTATGCTTTTGTGCGGCGGTACGATGGGTGGATGGCAATTGCGCATCCGTTTCGCTATCGACCGACCATCAACGTTGATATAGAGCATTACCCGCCCGACGCACTGGAAGCGTGCTCGATGAACGTCCCACGGGGAGAACGGCAGCATATCCGTGAGATCGCGAAGTGGCTCGGCATCCAGGTGGTGTGCAACTCCGACGCGCACGTCACGCAATCGCTCGGCGTGGCGTACAATTGCCTGAACGAGATTCCGGCGGACGAAGCCGATTTGGTGCAGCTTTTGCGCAGCGGTATGTTTACTTGTGTCTGCACAATCTGATCTTTTTCAGCTATCCCAATGAAATGTATCCGGGTTCAATGAGATTTTTTGCACACGCCAGGTGGCTTTTTGTTTCAGTCGCGCAAAACTCAGCCGCACTCGGAATTCTTCGCCTAAAGTGGGCGCGTTGCGTCCAGCTATCCAGATCGTATCTTGTGCGGACGGATTGTAACGTTCTTGGAGTATCCCATTCGGCACTGCCGCGATAGTGATACTTTTCAGCGTGTTGATAGCGCCTTGCGTTTCGTAATTGTATTTGACGAACAGTGTGGTCGTCAGATAAGATTCGCCTTTGAGCGTGAGAATTGTGGGGAGTTTACCGGCGATTTCCAATGCTTGCCCGGCGCGAATCTGGCGCACAAGCATTGAAAACTGCGAAATCTGTAATGTAGCTGTGCCTTGACCTTCTACTTTTTCCGCCTTTGAATCCACAAACAACGCCTGCTTGAGCGCGTAATCAGGGTGAAACAAATAGCACGCGCGTTTGTAATCCACTTTACCGAACAGACGCTGGTCAATTTTCGACATTCCCAAACGATCCAAAGCCTCGCGCGTTATATCCTCGCCAATATCTGCCACCAAATCGCTTTCTTCTTGAAATATCTCCTGGGCGACAGTATGATAATCGTATACCGCTTGCGTCACCAGTCGTAGAGATACCTTTTCGATTTCTTCCAAACGATCAAGGTTTTGATTGAGTTCTTGCGGGTTTATCAACATAAGATTCTATTCCTGGTTCAGAAATTAAGTTTATTTGTATGCCGGATTTTATTTTAAGTCGACTAAGGTCAACATATTTTTCTTCAAGTTCGATGCCGATATAGTGTCTGCCGGTTTGAATCGCCGCGATAGCTGTTGTGCCGCTTCCCATAAAGCAGTCTAGCACAATGTCTTCCGGGTCGGTCAAAAGCTTTATTGTTCGTAATGGCAATTCCAGGGGGAATTTAGCTTCATGATCATCATTAGCTCTCACGGATGGGAATTGCCAGACACCCCGCGATCCCCACTCGATCCATTCTTCCGGCGATAAGCGTCCTCGGTCATATTTCGTGATGCCCGGTTTCCAAAAAAAGTATAGATACTCGGATTCATCTACAGAGCGATAAGACAAACTGGCCCAACGCGAGTTCTCCCAAGCGGCATCTTTGACCCAAATGCGACGGTCGTAAAGATAAAAGCCGGCTTCTATACCCAAAGTTTCGATCAGTCCGCCTACAATCTTTACTCTGGTTTGTGGCTCATACTTGCCGCCGCGAATATTGTTGCCGTGGAGACGGCGGTCAATGGTCTGTTCACTGCATTCCAATAATTTGGCCAGTTGATAGCGATTATAAGTGGGATGCTCTGTCATCGCCTGCAAAACATCCTCTTTCGTCACCGGAGAACGTTTTTTGTTGACTGCTTCGGCTTGTATGCGGGGCATATCGGGGTCTTTGAAGCACAAAATATCGGCAATGTTGATCACCAAAAATCCGCCCGGTTGGATAATGGGGAAATGTAGACGAATCACCGTGGCTAACAAATCTTGCCAGTCCTCAAAAGTGAGGTAGGCTTCGTAGTCTTTGCCGACAAAATAGGGTGGCGACCATACACTTAAAGCGATGCTGTTCGGTTCAATCTTAGGCAAGAGATCCCGCGCGTCGCCGTGATAAATTCTGTTGGGACGTAAATAGTCATCATGCCCATTTCCGTTCGTATACAACTCGCGGAATGTGCTTTGCAAACTCTTGGGCAGACGCTCTATTTTGAAATCAACCTGGGCTTGCTCGGTCATCATCGCACCACTATGACGGTATTCATTGGTCATCTATGCCTATTATACCTTGATTGCCCGTAATTGTTATCGTGTATGTTGTGTCGTGTATACAAAAAATCGTCGGGGTGGATTCAATCTTCATCCCGACGATTTTTGTGGTATGTCTCAGGCTATCCCGGCAATTCGCAGCTCAGTTCCGGTCCCTCCGGATGCAGCGCCAGGAAAATCTTCTCCGCCGAGAGCGGCAAATCGTTGAAGCGGACGCCGGTCGCCGCATACAAGGCGTTGGCGATGGCCGGTGCGGTGGGCACCATGACGTGTTCGCCGACGCCGCGCGCCCCCCACGGACCGTCCTCCAGCGGCGTCTCCACGATGTCGCCGTGGATCTCGCGCGGGGCGTCCAGCGCGGTGGCGATTTTGTAGTCCACGAAGCTGCCATTGAGCGGGCGGCCCTTCGCGTCGAAGCGCAGGCCCTCGAAGGCGGAACTCATCCCGTGGACTGCGCCGCCCTCGATCTGCGTCATTACCAAATCCGGGTTGATGGCTTTGCCCACGTCATACGCGCTGGCGACTTTCAGCACGTCCATCTGGCCGGTTTCCGTGTCCACTTCCACCTCCACCGCCTGCGCGCCGACAGTGTAGTGGACGACGGCCCGCGCACCCTGGCCCGTCTCGGGGTCGAGGCCGGTGACGTAGGTGGGCATAAACTTGCCGCTGCCCACGATCGGCCCGCCCTGCCAGCCCTCGAAACCCTCGTTGGGCAAGCCATAGACAACCATGTTTTTCAACGGCTGCTCACGCTCCGACTTGTATGAAACCACGACACCGTTCTTGATGTCCAGGTCGGCGGGGTCTTCGTCCCAATACTTCGCCACGGTGTCGAGAATTTTGCCGCGTGCGTCTTCTGCCGCCGCCTTGACCGCGTTCCCCATCGACCAGGTGAGGCGGCTGGCGACGGTCTGCCACTCGTAGGGGCTGTACTTGGTATCCACGGGGTTCGCGGAGACGCGCACCCACTCGTAGGGCACGCCGAGCGCCTCCGCCGCCATCTGCGCCATCACGGTGAACGCGCCCTGCCCGATCTCCTGCCCGCCGACGTAGACGTTGACCGTCGCATCCTCGTTGAAGCGTACGATGGCGGAACTGCCGGGGTTTGGCGGCATCGCGGGAGCTTTCCACATAATCGCCAGGCCCTTGCCGCGCACTTTCCCCGGACCGGCGGATTCCGGAGCCTTTTTCTCCCATCCAACCGCCTGCGTCACCTTATCAATACAGCTGACCAAATCCACTTGCGGCATCGTCATCCCGGTCAAAATCGTGTCGCCGGTGCGGACGCAGTTGCGACGTTTGAAGTCCGCCACGTCCATGCCGATTCTCTCGGCCAGTTTGTCCATCACCTGTTCCAGGCCCCAGTGGATTTCGGGCATGCCGAAGCCGCGCATGGCGCTGCCGATGGGGTGATTGGTATAAACGCAATAGGAATCGCCCTTGACGTGGGGCACATCGTAGGGGCCGGTACAGGAATAGCCTGCTGCCCGCGCGATGTTGACACCGTAGTCGTTGTACGCGCCGCCGCCGAAGTAGTAGGCCAGCTCCATCGCCAGCAAGTTGCCGTCGGCGTCGCAGCCGATCTTGTATGTGCCCACGAGGCTCTGACGCACGTTGGTGGCGACGAACTCCTCCTCGCGCGTCATCCGCACTTTGACCGGATGACCCTTGACCGCTTTCGCCATCAGCGCGACATTGGCCTCAATCGAGATGCCGGCCTTGCCGCCGAAGCCGCCGCCGACATAGGGCGAAATCACGCGGATGTTGCCGTGTGGCACGCCCAGGCTGTTCGACAGCAGATCGCGCTGCGCGAACGGCGATTGCGACGCCGCCCACAACGTCAATTGCCCATCCAAATCCCAGCGCGCCACGGCGATGTGTGTCTCGATGGGCGCGTGCTGGATTTGCGGCATGGCGTACGTCTCTTCGACAATCGCTGCGCATTGCGCCCAGACCGCGTCGCTCACACCCGCGTCCGAGACGTCGCCTTTGCGCAGCTTGAAATGCTCGGAGATGTTCGTCCCCGGCACCGGGAAGATAAAGTTGACGACCTCGTACTTGCCCAGGTCGGGATGGAGCAGCGGCGCGTCGGGTTGCGCGCCCGCGTAGGGGTCGAAGACCGGTTCCAGCAGCTCATATTCGACCTCCACCAGTTTGGCGGCGGCCTCCGCGATCTCCTCGCTCACGGCGACGACGCCCGCCACCGATTCGCCCACGTAGCGCACGCGGTCGTAGGCGAAGATGAAGCGATCTTTGAGGTACAGTCCCAGCCGGGTGGGGTTATCCTGGCCCGTCACCACGGCCTTCACGCCGGGCAAGGCCAGCGCCTTGCTCGTATCAATCTTCTTAATCAACGCGTGCGCCACCGGGCTGTGGACGATTTTCCCGTGGAGCAGCCCCGGCCCGAAAGCCATGTCATCCACGTACTTCGCCGCTCCGGTGACTTTCTCGAACGCATCCACGCGCGGGACGCTTTTACCGACGGGATTTGAAGTTTGGCTAGTCATCTTTCGTACCTCCCGCTACGTCTTGAATCGCTTCCACAATCCGCGTATACCCTGTACAGCGACATAGGTTACCGACGAGGGCGTGGCGGATTTCGTCTTCGGTGGGATGTGGGTTGTGGTCGAGCAGGGCTTTGGCAGACATCAGCATCCCCGGCGTGCAGAAGCCGCATTGGACAGCATTGTGTTCGATGAAGGCGGTTTGCAAGGGGTGTAGGTCACCGTCTTTGCTCAGGCCCTCGACGGTCTCGATGGTCGCGCCATCCGCTTCCACTGCGAGCACCTGGCACGAGTTGACCGCCAAGCCGTTCATAATCACCGTGCATGCCCCGCACTCACCGTTCTCACAGCCGATTTTGGGGCTGGTGATGCCGAGTTGTTCGCGCAGCACCTTGAGCAGCGTGTGATGCGATTGCACGGCGACGGTGTAGGCATCGTTATTGATGGTTAGTGTGATTTCGTGTAACATAATGACTCCTTTGCGTTCAAGCGCCTAAATGCAACAGCGTCAAAACGCGCTGAATTGCCCGCCGGCTGATGTTCACTACCATCATTTGCCGGTACTCGGCGCTGGCGCGGACGTCGTCGATCGGACTGCAGCAACCGTAGGCCGCAGCGGCGGCTTCGTCGATGTGGGCGGCGTCGTGGCCGGTGTTCAGAATCGCCTCGGCTTGTGGGGAGCGGATCGGCGTGGGGGCCACTGCGCCGAGCGCCATACGCCACCGGTAGCCACCGTCGTGAGGATAAGCCATCACCGCCACGCCGACGACGGCCAGATCACCGGCTTTGCGGCGGCTGAGCTTTTCGTAGACACCGACGCTGCCTGCCGGGGGTTTGGGGATGAGAATTCCCACAATCAACTCGCCTTTTTTCAGCGCGTTGCGCTTGGGTCCGGCGAAGAATTCGTCAACTGGAATTGAGCGATCGCCCTCCGGCCCCTTGACCAGCACGGACGCCTCCAGCACGAGTAGCGCGGGCGCGGAGTCGGCGGCGGGGGAAGCCGTGCCCAGGTTGCCGCCGAGCGTCGCGCGATTGCGGACCTGCTCGTTGCCCATCGCGGTGGCAGCCTGCGCCAGGATATCCCAATGCGAACGCACCAGCGTCGAGCGCGCAATCTCGTTCATCCGCACCGCCGCTCCGACGTAGAGACACTCACCGGGCGCGCAGCCGCAGCATGGTTCCAGCCCTTCGACCTTGAGATCACGCAGGCCGGGCAGCCCTTTGACATCTACCACACCGTCGGGCTTCCACGCCCCATCGCGGGTGTGAGGAATGAGATCGGTTGCCCCGGCCAATGGATACATCACCTTGCCGGGTAAAGTCAATAGCTTGAACGCATCATCGAAATCCTTCGGTTTGTAATACTCGAATGGTTGCATAGTCATCTCCTTTTTCAGCCACAGAGTTCACAGAGGACACAGAGTTTCTTTCTCTTTCTCTCTGTGAACTCTGTGTTGTCTGCGGAAAAACTACGCGATAATTCGTTTCACTCCATCTACCAGGCGCGAGACGCTGAAGTTGATGAGCAGACCGCGTTCCAAATTGGCGGCATGGAGGTAAGAAAGCACTTGCGCTGTAATCAAGTCTAAATTGGGTCGTGTGACCGCTTTAAGTTCGACGACCACTTCGTTTTCCACAAGCAGATCTAGTCGCTGTCCCTTGATGGTGTGGCCTTTGTAAATGACATCAACCTCGATCTGGCGCGCGTATTGAATGCCGCGTAAGTCGAACTCGACACACAGCGCCTCCTCGTAGATGGATTCCAGCAATCCAGGTCCCAAGTGCCGGTGTACCTCAATGGCCGCGCCGATGATCTTTTCTGTCAACGGGTCTGCCATAACCTTCCTTTCTGCCACAGAGTTCACAGAGAACACAGAGGTTTTTTCTTTTCCCCTCTGTGAACTCTGTGTCCTCTGCGGCCAAAACTCACTCGATGTTACTGCGTTCTTTGACGCCGAAGCGGGAGGGTGGGAGCAGGATGAAGATCAGGTTGATCAAGATACCGACGATGGCAGCGAAAACGATAGCGGGAATGCCATCTGGGAACAGCACGGGAACTTTGAACGGGAATAGCCCATTCGCCAGCCCCAGGTTGCCGCCGATGCCCAACACCAGAATTGTCGCGCCGATGGCGAGGTTCTTGGGATCGAAGAGATTGACCTTCTCGCTTTGCAGCAGCGCGATACCTTGCTTGCCGATGACGCCGAACAGGTAGATGGACAACCCACCGGTCACCGCGGTCGGGATCGTGTTGACCAAACCGGCCAGTTTGCCGATGAACCCCAAAGCGATGGCAATGCCGCCCGCAGTCATCAACACCGCCGACGAGTAGTTGCGCGTGATCGCCATCAGCGAGTTGTTCTCGCCGTAGTTCGTGCCCGCGCAGCCGCCAAAGAAACCATTGATCGCGTCACTGCATCCATCGGCGACCAGATTCAGGCCGATGAGGTTTTTGATCTCCAATGGTTTGCGCTTAAGATCTTTGGCGAGTTGGTCGATGTACAGGCTCATCTGGTAAAGGTGCGCTGTAGATTCGGGGATGGTCGCAATCGCAATCAACGCGATGCTGATCGCCATGCCCCACGCGCGCGCGTCGCCAAAGGCCGGGAGCGTAATATGGGGGAAGCGCAGCCAGGTTTCATTGGCCACTGGACTGAAATCCACAATCCCGAAAATCAACGCGAAGATGTACCCACCGATCGCGCCAAGTAGAATCGGAAGCATCCCGATCAGTCCCTTGCCTTGCAGGTAGACCGAGAACCCAATCGTCAGGATTAACGTAATGAAGGCAACCACCCAGTGCGTTGACGCCTGGGCCAGTGCGGTTCCGGCCAGGGCAATACCGATGATGATGGCGACATTACCGGTAACGATGGGCGGCAGGATTTTGTCCAGCCGCGCTTTACCGATACGCTGAACCAGCAGCCCGATCAGGATATTGAGCAGGCCGGTGCACAAAATGCCCACCTGGGCCAGTTTCACCCCATCCGGACAGTAAGTGGCTGTGGAGTTGAAGCAATCGGGCACATACTTGGACATCACGGTGATGATGACGGTGATGTAGCTGAACGAAGAACCGTAGTATAGCGGAATCCTGCGCTTGGAGACCAGCAGCGCAATAATTGTGCCCAATCCAGAGGTGAACAGCGTCACACCTACATCAAACTTGGTGAGGATGGCGACCAGCACTGTTGCCGGAAACATCGTCAGCACTTGCTGGAAGCCCAAACTCAGCATCGCGCCCCACGGTGGGACATCCTCAGGCATATAGCCGACGATGGGGGCATCTTCAGGTTTCTTAGCCATGCGACTTACTCCTTTCGTTATCTGAGATATTCAATTGACAAAGTGATTAACGTTTGAGACATCAGTCTTTCTCCAGAGCGTTTGGCAATAGGTCCTCCTCCTTCTGTTGAATTTTACGCACGCTTGAACAGCGCTTGTAATCCTCACTCCACCTGCGACACCCGCCGCGCCGGTTCGAAGCGGCTGCGCGCTGGCGTCAGCACGTCGCCGTAGGCCGCCAGGTTGCGATCCTCCAGGTGATCGAAGATCATTGGGCTGACCGAGCCGTAGCTGATGCGCTTAAGCGGCTCCGGGTCGAGTTCCGCCGCGATGATATCTTCCGTCCCTCGTCCCAGCGCCAACGTCTGGGCGATGGGGCTGACGATCATACTGTGGCCGAAGTAATAGTGTCCCCCCGCATCCGGGCCGATGGCGTTGCAGGCAGCGATGTAGACGTGATTGTCGTAAGCGCGGGCCTTGTTCGTCATCTCCCAAATCTCGAAGCTGCGCAACAGCGCCGAGGGGCGGACGATCACCTCCGCGCCGCGCACCGCCTCACAGCGATACAGTTCCGGGAAATCCCCATCGTAGCAGATCGTGAGGCCGATGGTCGCCAGGGGCGTCTCCACCACCACCGGTTCCACGCCTGGCGTGGACCATCCCCCGGCTGCCCGCCGCTCGACGGGGAACAGGTGTGTCTTGCGGTAAACGCCGAGCAGTCCTTCCGGGCCGAACAATGCCGCGCTATTGTAGACCACGTCCGGCGTCACGCCGCGCTCGTAGGTGGGGAAGACGATGTAGAGGTCGAGCGCCCGCGCCATCGCCGCGACCGGCTCCGTTAGCGGGCCGGGGAGCGTATCCACCCGCGCCCACAAGTCCTCGACCGGGCAGTCCGGCGTGAAGCCCGTGGTCACCGTTTCCGGCAGTACGATCAGGCGCGCGCCGGTTTCACGCGCTGCTCGCTCCGTCCACGCCAGCGCCTTTTCGACGTTCTCGCGCACGGCCATCGGTGCGACAGCAAACTGCGAACAGGCGACTGTAAAACGTTGCATAGTTCCTCCTCAAGTAGACGGTAGACGGTAGACGGGGGGGAGTATCCGCCGCTCCGCCCTTTAGCTTTCAACTCGCAACTCGTAACTCAAAGCGCCCCTTCAGTCCGCAATTCCGCAATCTGCTCCGCCGTGTAGCCGAGCAAGTCCCGCAACACCTCTTCGGTGTGTTGGCCCAGGGTGGGGGCGGGCATCCGCATAGCGCCGGGCGTCTCGCTGAGTTTGATCGGGATGCCGGCCATCGTCAGTTCCCCGGCTACCGGATGGACGAGCTTGACCAGCATCTCTCGCGCCAACACTTGCGGGTGTTCCATTACCTGGGGCACGTTGTTGATGGGACTGGCCGGAATCCCCACTGCATCGAGCAATGCCTGCCACTCGGCGTTTGTGCGGCTCTGGAAGATTTCGGCCAGGATCGGACGCAGCTCGGCATAGTGAGCGAGCCGCAACGGATTGGCCGTGAAGCGCGGATCGGCGGCCAGGTCGGGTCGCTCCAACGCTTCACAGAGCCGCACCCAGAGCGTGTCGTTACCCACCGCCACCATCAACTGCCCATCCAGCGTCTCGAACGGTTCGATGGGGACGACGGATGGGTGGCGGCTGCCGATGGGACGCGGGATTTCCCCAGTGACGCTGTACCGCGCGATGGCGTTCTCCAGAATGGCGACCTGGCAATCGAGCATCGCCACGTCTACCAACTGGCCCTGCCCGGTGCGCTCCCGCGCCGCCAGCGCGCTCAAGATACCGATGGCGGTGAAGATGCCCGCGATGATGTCGCCAATCGAAGTGCCGACCCGTGTGGGCGTCCCGTCCTCCGGCCCGGTGATGCTCATCACGCCACCCATCGCCTGCACCACACCGTCGTAAGCGGGACGCTGGCTGTACGGCCCGGTGCGCCCGAAGCCCGAGGAGGCCGCGTAAATCAGGCGCGGATTGATCTCGCGCAGCGTCTCGTAGCCAAGCCCTAGCCTCTCCAGTGTGCCAGGGCGGAAGTTCTCGACGACCACATCCACTTGCGCCGCCAGTTCGCGGATGATCTGCTTCCCATGCGGCGACTTGAGGTTCAGCGTCATGCTACGCTTGTTGCGATTGAGGCTCATAAAGTACGCGCTCTCGCCGTGCAGATACGGGCCGAAGTTCCGCGAGTCGTCACCCGTACCGGGCATCTCGATCTTGATCACGTCGGCCCCCAGGTCGGCCAGAATCATCGTCGCATAAGGCCCGGCCAACACGCGGGTCAAATCCAGGATACGAAGTCCTTCCAAAGCCATCATAATCTGGCTTTCACCTGCTGATTCAGGTTCTCGACGTGCTGTGGGTTGAACGCATCGCCGAATTTGGTCTTGGGAAGGCTATCCTTCTTCTTCATGAGATCGGCGTACTCGTCGTCGTCCAGGAAGGCGACGCAGCGCCCGATGCACGATTCGCCGTCCACAAAGCGCCAGGGGAAGAAACCGAGCTGCACTCGGCGGTTGATGAGCAGGTCAATCTCGCCGCCGATGCACTCTGCGTGGATGATGCCGGACGGGAACATCTCGATGTGCATCAGTTGGTACTTCGTGTCGTCGAAAACCTCCGCCAGCCCCTTGCCGTACTTCTTCTGGAAGTGCTTCTCGGCCTGCGCGGCCTGGCGCGGCATCCAGTTGCGGATGATCGTGTTCATCGGGTGATCTGCGCTGCCGCAGTCCACGCCGATCCAGCGCAGCTTCTTGCGTTTGGCCCACTCCGCGAACTCGCGATCTGGCCCCGGATGCTGAACCATGTAGCGGATTTCGTCGGCATGCGGCATGTCCCAGCCGAAGTGGTGGAAGCCGGTGTGGATGATGAGGATGTCGCCCTCTTTGATCTCGACTTTATCCTCGATCATCTCCGATGTGTAGATGTCGTAGTCGGCGACCACGTCCGAGAGATCGACAATGGCGGCCTCGTGGACGAGGAAGTCCATACCCAGGGACGCGATGTCCTTGCCGGCGGTGTAGAAGTGGATTTCGCCGTCGAGGTGCGTGCCCAGGTGATTGGAGTGGGTGACGAGCTGCCCGTTCGCGCCGTTGGGCGCCAGCCGCTTGAAGTATTTCACTTGCAGCGGCTCATACGTCGGCCACGGGGGCGTGGCGATACCGAGGGGAATGGTCAGGTCTAAGAGTTTCATAATCAAAACCTCCTATGGAAATAATCTTAGTTCAACGCTTAAGGTGGATCGCAATCCGCCGTTCCCACATGTCAGACTGTGATCCGGCGCAAGCATAATGTTCAATGGGTCATATCTGGTGAAAAGCCCGCCCTATGCAGGACGGGCTTTTCACGATTCCAGATCAAGAGTTGCGCATCGTCAGTGGCAGGAAAATCCTCCAGACTTGCCCTACCGCGAATGAGGCTTCGTCACTGCCGGGTCCTGCGTTGTCCGCGGTAAAGGTGGCGCTGTTGGTGATCGTCTGGTTGAACAGCGCCGTGCCCGTGTGCAGAGTGGCATTGAAGATGATGGTTAGGGTTTCGTCGGCCCCCAGGTCGCCACTCCAGGTGATGATGTCATTGGCCACAGTCGCGCCATTTTGCATAACCCAACCGCTGAAGTCCATTGCAATGGGCAGAACGTCGGTCAAGATCACGCCGCCGGTTACGCCTACCGGGTTGTACAGGACGAGGGTGTAGGTGACGGTATCGCCGGGGAGAACCGTAGCGGGCGTTGCTACCGCTTTGGTAAGTGTTGGCGCAGCGACACCGCCGAGGATGAACGTGGCTGATGCCGCCTCGCCGGGCATGCCGAAGACGGTATACGTGGCAGTGTTGACCACGGGCTGGGCGAGGAAGAACGAGTCGCTGCGCACGATGGCGCGGAAGCTGATGGTGAGGGTCTCGTTGCCTTCCAACTCGCCGTTCCAGGTGATCACGCCAGCGTTCTCGGCAGCGCTGCTCTGGTTTACCCAATCCACGAAGTAGACTTGCCAGGGCAGCGTATCGGTTAGCGCGATGCCGTTGACCGGCAGGGCGCCGTCGTTGTGAAGCGTGAGGGTGTACGTCACTTCATCGCCGGGGAAGACATTTGCATTTGGCGTCACGGTCTTCGTCAACGTGAGCTGCTCCATAGGTGTCAGGTTTAACCCTACAATGACCGGATCGTGATCCGAGGCGCGGTAGGGAGCGTCGTTGTAGAGGCTGCTGATCTGGCCCGGCGTCTTGTACTCGACGTTGTAATCCAGCACGATGGGTTCGTCGGCATTGATGTGCCATGCTGCGGCGTTGGTGACGTAGGGGAGTACACTGTGGCTGCCCATAGCGTAGTCCAGCGTTCCCCATTGGCCGTCGAAGACGTAGCCGTACACTTCGTCGGCGGCGTCACCGGCCATGTGCGCCATAAGGTTCGTATAGCCACCATCTTCCAGAGCAACGATCGGATCTTCTTTGGCGTAGGAGTTCAGATCACCGATGATGAGGTAGTGATCGCTGCCGACCTCGGTGGGGTCTCCGTCAAGCCAGTCTACCAGAGCCTCAGCTGCTGCGGTGCGGGTGAGATTGCAGTTGCCTTGTCCGTCACCCGTGTCGGGATCGCCGGTACAGGCCGAGCCTTTGGATTTTAGGTGGTTAACGATGACGGTGAAAACCTTGCCGGTAATAGGATCTTCGAACGATTGTGCCAGCGCCGGGCGGTTCCCGCCAAGGAACGTGGGATCGACACTGCTATCCAGCACGGCGGTCGTGCCGGTCAGGATTACCGTAGCGGGTTTGTAAAGCAATCCCACTTTGATGGCATCCGTGCCGAGGACGTTGACGTCGCCGGTGCGTGTATCGACATCTACGTAGGCATAGGTCCCCGCTCCGGCGATGGCGTTAAGGCCATCCACCAGATCGTCAATGGCACTGGCTTCGTCCGCGTAGCCGTCGTTCTCGATCTCCATCAGCCCGAAAACATCGGCGTTAATCATCAGCATTGCGTTGATAATCTTGTCGCGCTGACGGTTAAACTCTTCCAGGTTATTCGCCCCGCGGCAGTCAGTGGACGCCCCGCCGACCCCGGCAGTGCAGCCCGTAAATGTATCGAAGTAGTTTAGTACGTTGAAGCTGGCGATGTGCAACATCCCGCCTACATCGGGCGGTTCGGTGGGGCGCGGGTTGGTGTGGGTGATGGTAGGCATCTCAATGGGATGGATACGATACGCATCGGTGCCGCTCCAACCGGAATAACTATAGCTCAACACGCCCACGATGTTGGCGACGGTATCCCCGCCGCGCACGGTGTTGGTGGCGCTCAGGAAGGGGCTGGGGTAGATGACAGGATCGGGGTTTTGCCGCAAACTGCCGTCGTCCAGGATGATTTTGTTGAGGTTAATGGTCGCCTGCAGGTCGATGGCGGGTTGGCCGGGGGTGATGACCTGTGTGGGGTTCATCAGCCGTGCGTCCGCCGAGAGCAGCAGTTGGCCGCCGCGCCCCAGGTTGTAAATCTCCGTCACGTACAGGGATTGGGGCATACTGACCAACATACCTTCGTAGCGTTCCAGATAGGTCGTTTCGGAGAAGGGGAGAGTGAGTGATGCAGCAGTGGGTAGAGCATTGTCGCCGCTGACGATGCTGACGTCGGTAACGTTGCCCAGTTGTGTCATGTCGTAGTATTCTTGTACCGTGCCGCTCACACGCACGAGATCACCCACACTCACATCGGTCGCGTTGTGATAGACGAAGATGCCTTCGGAAGTTAGGAGGTTATCATCTGTATCGGTATCTTCTTCCTGCACGAAGAATCCGCGAATGGACTCGGTGGCGGGTTGGAAATCGCCCACCACAATGCCTTCGATGGTGTGCGTTTGTCCCAGGAGTGGGCTGGTCAGGCTATCGCCCTGGATGGTGTGGATTTTGCTGACGTCGATTGTGGTGAAGCTCGCTTCTGCGGTTCCCGATTGTTCCGCGCTGCTGAACTCGGCGGTGTTGACGACGGTACCGCTGTTTACCAGGTTGGTGACGGCGAATGTGAAGGTGAGACTATCCTGGCTGGGCATGATGCCATTCCACGTAATTTCATCATCGTCTTCGGCTGCGTCTTCGGGTTGTTCAATCCAGTAAGCGAAGTTTACCTCACTGGGCAGGGTATCGGTGAAATATACATCTGAAATGGAAACGTCGCCGATGTTCATCAGGCTGATGGTATATGTGATGACCTCACCTTCGATGGCGAGGGGTGGATCAGCCGTCTTGGCGATGGACAGGGGCGAGCGCTCGTACATCATGAAGTTGTCCACACGCCATGAGCTTGTCGAGTTCGATCCGGTCCCGGAAGAGACGTACTGGAAGGCAAAGTAGACCTGCGCGCTGTCGATGCCGGAGACATCGACCTCACCGGAGGATGTCCATTGTTCTGAATTTGCCGGCGAGAAGGTTGCGCCCGTCAAATCGGTCCACGTCGCCAGCGTGGGGACGCCGCTACCGTTGTAATCGGTGGAGTATTTGACGGAAAGTTGGGGCCAGGGCGCACCACTGTCGGCGTATCGCGTCCACGTATCGAAGGTGAGGGTTTCAAGGCCGGTCTGCGTGAAGTCGAACGCCGGCGAGATGAGCCAGTCGTTGGAAGCTTCGTTGCCGCCAAAGCCGTTGGCCTCCATATAACCGCTGCCGCAGACCCAGTCGCGGTTGCTGGCGACGCTGTAAATTAGCCACTCCGCCGCCGGGCAGGTATCAAACCCCTGGCTGTAGGGCGGCGTGAACAGGGTTGCGTACGTGGCGCTGTCGCTGCCGGTTTGAAGTGTGCCGCTGAACTCGGCGGTGTTGACCACGGTCATATTGATGCCCACCAAATGGGTGACGGCGAAGGTGAAGGTGATGCTCGTGTCGCTAGCGACCGCGCCGTTCCACGTGAGTTCATCGGCGCTCATAACCGCGCCTGCAGGTTCCTCGATCCAGTAGGCGAAGTCCACAGCGCTCGGCAGTGCGTCGGTGAGGGTGACGTTTGTATCGCTGATTGTGCCGTTGTTGGCCAGAACGATGGTGTATGTGACTAAATCACCTACCGCCACACCTGCAGCGGGCACAGCATCTTTGACGATAGCGAGTGCCGGGGTATCCACGCCACACAAATGGGTGGGCGAAGCCGTGTTTCGCGGCGTGGGTGCGCCTACGGTGAAATCGGCAGCGTTATTATCTGTGTCGGTACAGCCGCCATTGGCACGCAGCGCGGCGGTGGTGTTGCTCAGGGCCGGCGCGGCGCCGCTGCCTTCGTAATAGTTGGCATTCCCATATCCAATCAAATCAATGATTCGGGCTATCGCGTCAGCGGGACAGGGTGTTGACCCCCCATTGCACCCCAATGAAGTTGTCCCATTCACTAGAGCCACTTTGCCATTGCTCGCAGAGAGGCTGATAGGCGTTGGGTCGGTATAGTCCGGGGTCGGCAATGCAATACCGCCCGTTCCGCTCGCTTGTTGTACCAGGAAATACTTCCCTGGCTCTAGCGTCACAGCCGGGAGTTCTGTGAGTTGGGTGTTAGTTGCCCCGAAGTTCCCGGTTCCGGTCGCGCTGGCATATTGTATAGACAGGTTATTTAATGAAATTGCTATCGTGCCAGCGTTGAATAACTCGATATAGTCATGGGTGTAGGACCCGCCACCACCGCCGTACACCTGGCTGATGCGTAAATCGTTCGCCAGAGGTGCTTGCGGCGCGCCCATCACGCTCGCCGCACCTCGTAATGATGATAATGTGCCGGTCAAGACCAACGCAAAAACCACCAATAGATTTATGATTCGCCGGACTCTCCAATGAGATTTAACTTTTGTCTGCATCTTTCCTCCAAATATGTTTTTAGTTGCTGTCTGATAACACTTTTACTCTATCTGCCACACGTGTACCACCGGTTTGGCTCCATCCGCATACAACTCTAGCACGTACAGTCGACTATTGGTGCGGTCATACGTCACAGCACCGACGCGCATCCGGCGCTGGTCGCCGCGTCCCAGCATGTCCAGTTCCCACTCGGGCGGGTTGAGGTATAGCGCCCTGTTGATGTTCAGGCTGGCGTAGGGCTGTGGTTGCCAGGGTTCTAACGTCCCGGCGGCGACTTGCGCCAGTTCCGCCGGATCGTAGAGGATGAATTGCGCCGCGAAGCGGGTACTCCACCACCCGCGATAGTCGTTGTGGCCTGCGCATCCCTTCAAATCTTCCGGTGGGCACGGTGTTCCATTAGCCAGACGGCAGAGGGTGAACTGCCCGGCTAAATCTACCTCCACACACGGCATCTCAGGCCCGGCCGGATTGCCCCAGCCATACCAGTATTTCGCACCAGTGGCTTTGGTCCCGGCGAACAGCACCGCGCTCTTGCTGCTGGCTGTTGTCAGCCATGCTGCACCTTCCCACTCGTCGGGGTGTTGGTAGCCATCCAGCGCGCGTTCGATGACCTCTGTCTCCTGCGAACTGGCGTACAGCAACAACGGGGTTTCGTCCAGGTGCGTGCCCGTTGGCGGCGGCAATCCATCCGGCAACCAGGGGCGGTAGGCAAAGAGCGCCGGCCCTATCCCCGACCAGCCACCATCGCGGCGCGGTAGCGGCCTGTCGCCAGATAGCGGCCCTGCACGTGCATGTCGGCCCAGGGGGCGGGGATCTCGAACAAGTAGCCATTGACGCTGTTAAAGTCCTGCGCGCCGATAAACCATGCACCTTGGAAATCGGCGCGCGCCAGGTCTGGATTGAACCAGCCGTGCGTCGGGACGGGGGCGTCCGGTGGAAGATGCTGCCCCCATCCCAGGTGAATTTTAGCCCCGGTTGTGGAATGGTCAAGGTAGGCCATCCCCACACGCGGGATTCCATCTGGATCGTGAAAATGCCCGGCGGGCTATGACTCAGTACACCTCACTTTGATTTCCGTGACGACCGTTCGCGCCGTTAGGCGCCAGCCGCTTGAAGTATTTCACTTGCAGCGGCTCGTAGGTCGGCTACGGGGGTGTGGCAATGCCGAGGGGAATCGTCAAGTCTAACAGTTTCATAGTCAAAGCCTCCTAAAGTGATTTGAACACTATTTTTGAAAGATGTAGTTATTCGTTAGTTGCGGATAGGTGCGTTATCCTCAACGAGGTCACCACCTCATCCAAAGCTGCTAAATTCGGCTCAAAGTCGCTTTCACGCGCTGCCGCAAGCAATGCTTGCGCCTCTTGGTTATACGCCTCACAACATTCCCCGTTGCTTTCGCACTTTTCCGGCAATGGCGGCCAACTCGCCGCATCCACAGGAAGGGTCACAGCAACATAATAGCGGTTTTCATCATCCAGTCCTCGAAATGCATAGAATAGCCGTTCATTTGAGAGGGGGTACAAGTCCTGGCCCCAGGCGATAACGGCGCGCACCCCTGAGACGTTCTGGAAATGTAGATACTCAGTTTGAACCTGAAGAACGATACAGGCGGGCCTATCAACTGGAAAATAGTCGGTCGCTTGAGTAAAGATGGCCGCGCGCAGTTCCCCCGCGATGGTCTCCCAGTGGTCTGCCTCGAACCATCTATCTACCGATTGCACCGGATACACGATGATGCTCCCGAATTTCTCATACCCAGATGGATCGGCGGAAAACTGGACATACTGTACAAACGCCGTGTCCGGGTGATATCCCCTATTTTCTAATGTTCGAGAGATTGCCTCAACGTAGACGCCATTATCCCAAGCCGGTGGAATTCGCAGGCTGACGCCTCCATACGTCACCTCGGGACCTTGCAAAATGATGGGCGTGGCCGCAGGCGCCGGGGTGGGCCAGGACGTAGATGTGGGTTCTTGGGCGGGTACCTCTGGGGTGGCAGCAGGAGTTGAAAGCGGCGTCTGCGGCAGAACAGGGGTTTCTGCTCCTACCTGCCACACATGCACCACCGGCTTTGCCTCGTCCGCGAACAACTCCAACACGTACAGTCGCCCCCTCTCACGGTCATACGCCACGTCGCCGATGCGCATCCGGCGCTGGTCGCCGCGCCCCAGGTTGTCCAGCTCCCACGCTGGTGGGTTGAGGTACAAATAGTCGTCAAGGTCCAGCGTCGCGTAGGGTTGGGGGTTCCACGCTTCCAGTGTCCCGGCAGCTACCTGCGCCAGATCGTCCGGGTTGTAGAAGATGATCTGTGCGTCGAAGTGAGTGCTCCACCAGCCGCGATAGTCGTTATGCCTATTGCAGCCCTTCAAGTCTTCCGGCGGGCACGGTGTCCCATCCGCCAGACGGCACAGAGTGAACTGATCCACCAGCTTCACCTCCACGCACGGCAGGTCTGGCCCGGCGGGATTGGCCCAGCCATACCAATACTTCGCGCCGGTCGCCTTCGTCCCGGCGAGGATGACGGCGGACTTGCCACTGCGCATCGTGAGCCACGCCCCGCCTTCCCACTCATCGGGGTGCTGGTAGCCATTGAGCGCGCGCTCGATGGCGTCCGTCTCTTCCGAAGTGGCGTAGTGCAGCAACACGGTCTCTTCCAGGCGCGTTCCCGATGGCGGCGGCGAGCCGTCGTCCTCCCATGGACGATAGGTGAAGAGCGCCGGCCCCATCCCCGACCAGCCGCCATCCCGGTAACGCCCGGTGGCGAGTACACGGCCCTGCGCGTGTGCGTCGGCCCAAGCAGCGGGGATTTCAAAGAGGTACCCGTTCACGCTGTTAAAGTCCTGATTGCCAATGAACCACACGCCATGGACATCGCTGTTGGCCAGATCGGGGGTAAACCAGCCGTGTGTCGGCACCGATGTGTCGGGCGGGAGGTGTTGTCCCCATCCTAGGTGAATTTTAGGCCCGGTTGCCGGATGGTCAAGATAGGCCATCCCCACGCGCGGGATTTCGTCCAGGTCGGTGAAGCGATCGGCGAGGACGTTGTGAAAGCCCTGGCGGAATTCGGCGGTGGGCAAGTCATCGAGGGTGCGCGAGTTGACTGGCTCAGGGACGCTGATTTCAGCGACCTGGTTGCCGTCCGGCACAGCTCCATACGCGACACGGTCGTGACCCATCACGAACAGTGTACCGTGATCCGGGTTGAACGTCATCGCGTTGCCGCCGTAGGCGAACGTGCGCGGCGGATCGTCACCGCCGGGCAGACGAAACGCGCCCAGGTAGGTGAAGTCATCCGGGCCGAGGAGATCGCCGGACGGCGGCGCAGCAAAGGGGGTGGGGGACGCAGGCAGGTTCACCGGCGCAGGCGTCTCGGTGACCACGCCGGGCGTTTCCGTCGCGGGTGCGTTGCACGCGAGCAGCACGCTGAGCAAGGCCACGGCCAGGCTGTAGCTCAGATATCGCTTCACTTCGATTTCCGCAAAGACCGTTCGCGCACGAGGCCGACCACGAGCAGCATCAGGGCAAACGGGGCCGAGGCACACAATCCACCACGAGGCTCTTCGATGGGTTCGGCGGGCGGCGCGGGCGGTTGTTCTTCGACGGCGGGGACCTCCATCGGTTGCTCTGGCGTGGGTGGTTCAGTGGGCGGCGTCTCGCCGGAATAACGGACGATGTCGTCCACCCACAGGTTCCCCTGACTCTCGCCGAGGCTGAAGGCAATGCTATTGACGCGCGCCGGATCGAGTTCTGCCAGTCCGCCTTCATCTGCCCATGAAGCGCGCGCGAATTCGTTCCAGGGGATGAAAATGGAGTTCCAGTCGGTCGTCACCTCAAAGCCAAACTCAAAGGGTGTAGCACCTTCAGAGTCGCCAGAATAGAGGATCGCCGTGACCCAAAGGCCGGGCGTATCGGTGCGCAGCCAGAGGTAAAGGCCGGCTCCGTCGCTCCAATCCTGGGCCGCGTCATAATAGCGCCCGCAGCCACCCCAACTGTCGGCGGGGATGGTGTAGGCCATCTGCAGGGCCGCCGCGCCGCCGTGTGCATCGCCGTCCACGCGACATTCAAGGGCCGCGCCTTCGCCGATATCGGCGTACCACTGAAAATCACCTTCGAAGTCATCGATGACACTGCTTGTGGCTGTTGTCGAGTGGGCGGTGTCGGCTTCTGGCAGCGCTTCGGTCGCTTCTTCTGGCGGTGTTTCCGTTGCTTCTTTCGGCGGCGATGTGGTCGGTTCGACAGGCGGCGGGGCTACGAATCCCTCGGTTTGCCAGCGATTGTAGAACACGTTGAGCAGTGGCACGAATTCGGCGGTGGCTTTAGTGTGCCCTTCCGTCGAAGGATGGCTGTCGCCGCTCGGGTAGTTTGAGAAGTCCGTGTCTTTCGCTTGGATATGCTCGATCTCGCTGCCATTCCAGCGGTGATGGTTGTCCGGCGCGGTGAGCACGTTGTAGTAGTCGAAGACGGCGACGTTGGCGTAGGCGTAATCCACCAGCCACTCGTTGACCAGCCAGTTGTTAAAGGCGCGCGCGTTGGCGGCGCGGTCGCGGGACGTGTCACTTTTTATCAGCGGTGGCGCGGTGATGACGACGAAAAGCTTGTCCTGGCGCGTCTCGAAGTACGTCAGCAGTGCGTTGTAGACGGCTTTGGCGTTGGCGACGGTGTAATCGTAGTCGTTCGGCTCGTCCAGCGGTGGATCGTCGGGATCGCCATACAGATCGGAGTTGGGGAAGCACGATTTGAACATGATAATGGCATTTTCGCCGCCGGGATCATTGGGCATGCGCGACCAATCGCCGAAATCGCCAACGTTTTGCCCGCTCTCGTTGTAGAGCGCGTCGAGGTAAACGTCGCGCTGGGGGCCGGTGAACCATTCCGGCCAGTTGGGGATGTCTGTGCGGTCGCCGATGCCGTCTGGTCCCCAGCCGTAGTTCGTCGCGCTGACGAAGTAGTTGTTCTCCATCAGCGTGTGGCCCAAACCGCCGTGGGGCTGATCGTTGTTCGGGTCGGCCAGCCAGTTGCCGCCGGTGGAGTGGTGGATGAAGATGAGTTTGACCGGCGCGGTCGGCGGGTCGGTGGAGTCGTGAAGCGAACTGGGGGGAGACATCGGGCGAGTGGGCGAGGCAGCGACGGTTCCTGCAATGACTAACAAACTTGATAACGCACACAGAATACAAGTGATGCGTTTCATTGGAAAACCTCCATATTATGGGCACGGATAACTGCCGTTGTAAACCGTGATCTCCTCGCGGCCCTTTTTGAGCCATACGCCTAACGATTCACCGACGGGCGTGCGATAAAACTGCGCCTGAATCCGCGCGCGGCCTTTGGGACCGGAGAACGTGGTGGAGAATTGCCCTTGCCGCAGACCGCCGCCGCTCTCGAAGTAGGACGTCCAGGCGAACAATCCCGGTATTAGTGGCTCGCCGGTCAAGACGATGACGTCTTCACTCTGTTCGACGATGCCGAGCACACAGGCGTATTCCTCGGTCGTCTTGGCCGAGAAGCCGAAGACATACAGCAAAATCAATGGCACGATGGCGACCAGCGCGAGGGTACCGAGGATGCCCCACCATCTGCGTAACATACCCTGGAACGCAGGCAGGTTTGCGTTATCGTCCGTATTCATACCACATCCGCTGCCATGTGCTATTCGCCATTGGCTATTGCCTTGAATGCTGCCTCGAAACACGGCCGGGGCGCGCGCACCAGTCCCGCGCCGACCATTCCCACACCCGGCTCCTTGTGCGCGATGCCGGTGTTAATGAACGGCAGGATGCCCGTCGCCATCACCTTGCGCACGTCGATGCCCAGCGGCGTTCCTCTGAAGTTCAGCGCGGGCACGGTGAAGAACTCGTGCTCGCCCGCCGTGATTTCATACATCTCCTGCGTCACCTGCAGTGCCAGCGCCGACGTCCCGCCGACGAAGCGCACAATCGCCGGAGCCGCGGCCATCGCAAAGCCACCCACGCCGCCCGTCTCCGTGATCGCCGAATCGCCGATGTCGGGGTTAGCGTCCTTCTCGGAGAAGCCCGGCAGCCACAGCCCCTGCACGATGGGCGCGGGCGCGGTGAACCATTGTCCCGGCATCCCCGCCACGCGGATGCCGAAATCCGTGCCGTTGCGCGCCATCACCGTGAGGATGGAGCTGCCCGCGATCCCCTCCGCCGGTTCCAGCATCGCCTTCACCGCCGCCATCGAGAGGTTGAGGAAAAAGTGATCGTTGCCGTCGATGAACTTTAGCACTTCGACGGCGACTTTTTTCGTTGCCCTCTCGATCAACGTGGGGGCGAGCTGGCGGATGAGCAGCGACGTCCCCGCGCGGTTGCGATTGTGGCCTTCGTCGCCCATGTGGAGCGCCTGGGCGAGCAGGCTGCGCAGGTCGATGGGGCCGGTGGCTTGGAGGACGGCTTTGAGCGCGGGGTAGAGCGTCGTCTCCATCCACTTGAGCCGGGCGAGCACTTCGTCGCCGTACGCGCCGTAGCGCAGCACGCGACCCAGGCCCTCGTTTTGCGTGCTGTAGGTCGTGTTGCCGAACGTTTCGTTGCGCACGATGAAGACCGGCATCGAGGGCGACACGATCCCCGCCATCGGCCCGACGGCGTGGAAGTGGTGGCATGGCGCGAATGTGAATTCGCCCGCCGCCGCCATCGCCGCCGCTTCTTCGTAAGAGGAAGCCCAACCCTCGTAGACGGCGGCGCCCATCACCGCGCCGCGCTGTGGCCCGCACATGCGATCCCACGTGATGGGCGGCCCGGCGTGCAAGATCATCCGTTCCCCCAAACCGGGGATCACGTCGCGGGCGATGCCCATCCCCACGAGCAGGGGCCGTCCGCTGCGGATGCGCGCTACGGCTTCGGCGTTCGCCGCGTCGATGTCGACACCGTCTGGTGTATGTGTGATGGCGACGTACCCTTCCAGCGGCGGACGCCAGTCTACGTGGATGACTTCCACGCCCTGGTCACGCAGGCTTCCTGCGAAACTCTCCAATCCAACATTGACTGCCTTGAGCGGTTGACCGAATATGTCTTGAATCGCCATAGTTTTCTCCCAAAATCTAAAACCTAAAATCTAAAATATGTCCCGCCAACCGGGTGGCTGCCGCGTTAGATTCGAGCACAATCACGCCCGCCTCACGAAGTTTTTCTTCCTGTGTTTCAACATTCTGCGGATCGCCCACTGTGCCGCACACCGAGGCGAGGAACAATACCTCGCGTCTTTCATCCTTGAGCCACGCCTGCGCTTCGCGGATGGCTTCCACGGCAGCGCCGGCCGGATCGGGATGGACGCCATAGCCGAGCACGATATCCAGGAAGATAATGGCGGTCTCCGGGTCGCGCGCCTCGTGGAGGATACGGCGGTTGCGCAGCGCCGGATCGAGCATCGGGTGCAGCCGCCCGACGGTGAACTCGTCCTCGCCCAGGTCGACGCTGGTGTGCCCTACGCTTTTGTTCGCGTCTGCCAGACGGTGCTTTTTCTTCACCGGCGCGTTGGAATTGACTGCGCCTTTGCTCAACATCGCGTTCAGGATGAGTTGGCTCTCGTAGCAGAACGTGCCGCCGCTGAACAGGCCGCGGAAGTAATTCTGCTTCATCTGCAAGCGCCCGACGAGTTTTTTCGCCATCTTTTTCAGCTCCTGATGGTGGGCGCGCAGGTTTTTCAGGGCTTCGTCTGGTGACTGTCCACGTGTGAGGGCGGCGGCAAGATGCGCGGCCTCTTCGAGCGTCGCCGCGGGGATGCCGCCGGCCTCGCGGATCATTTTGGCTTTTCCACCCAGGAAACCCACCACGGTGGGTTTGTGGCTGGCTTTCAATTGTTTTAGCACCTGCTCGGCGACGGTCGGTGTGGGGGGTTTGGAAACCAGGAGCAGTACGGCAGTGGCCGGATCAGCCTGGAGCGCCTTCAGCCCTTCGAGCATCATTATCCCGCCGACCGCCTCGGAGAGATCGCGCCCGCCGGTGCCGATGGCTTGCGTGATGCCCACGCCCATCCGCGTGAGATAGCTGGTGACGGCTTGCAGTCCCGTGCCGGATGCCGCCACCACGCCCACCGGTCCGGGGATGACGGCGTTGGCAAAGCCGAGCGCCGCGTTGTTGAGGATCGCGGTCCCGGCGTCCGGTCCCATCACCAGCAGTCCTTTCTCGCGCCCCAACGTTTTCAGCGCGATTTCATCCTCAACGCTGACGTTGTCGCTGAAGAGGAAGACGTGCAGCCCTCGGTCGAGCGCTTCATGAGCGACGCCCGCCGCATACCGGCCGGCGACCGACACCAGCGCGATATTGGCGCCGGCGAGTTGTTGCGCGGCAGCGGACACAGTCCTGGGCGCTGCGGCTGCGCCGCTTTCGGCTTTGGGCGCGCGGGATGCTTTGAGCAGTTCGTCGACGCGCGCAGCTAGATCGACTTTCGCCTTGGCTGCCACCTTTGCTGCAATAATGAGATCGTCGGCGAAGGCTGCATCCGCTTCCGGTGTGAGCATCCCGGCGTCTTTGAGGATGCCTTTGTTGGCGGGCGTGCCCATCACCACGGCGGCATCTTCCACGCCAGCCAGTTTTGAAAGTCCCTGCGCTACTTGCAGCAGGGTGATGGAATCATAATATTCACCGCTTTTGACAATGATTTGGATCATCCAGTGACCTCCTCGAAAAGGCTTGGTTCGTTGTGGACGCTTCTGCGTCAGATTGACTATGCATCTACTGCTCATTGAAGGTAAAATGACCGCCATGGTCTTGTTTGTTGGGTATGGAGAAGAGAAGCTATTTCATTGTATGGACGATGAAGGTATTTGTCAAGGTTACGAAAGAATGCTTGACGCGGGATGGATTTCCCTATATTGAGTTGACACTTTTCCCGCTTGTGTTACAATCGCGCCCAATCGCACATTAAGTTCAAAGAGTAAACTCTTATCCAGAGAGGCGGAGGGACCGGCCCTGTGAAGCCTCGGCAACCAGGATTAACCTATGGTGCCAATTCCGGCAGACCCCCAGAGGGTTCTGGAAGATGAGAACAGTATACGATGCTGCTTAAAGCCTCTTCAGCCAGGATGCCTGCTGAGGAGGCTTTTTTGTTGCTAGGAGACCCTATGTCACAACCCACATCCACGCAAGCCGTGCACGCGGGGGAGGAGAAGCGCAAGCCGTTTGGCGCGCTGACCACTCCGGTTTATCAGACTTCGACGTATACATTTGCGGATACGGCGGATGTGTTGGCCTTTATGGAAAGTAAAGCCGAGCGAAAGGCGGCGCGTGAGGCCGGCGGCGATCTCGCGGTGCGTGACGAATACGGGCGCTACAGCAACCCGACGGTGGCTGTTGTCGAGGGCAAACTGGCGGCCCTCGAGGGCGGGGACCGCGCGGTGCTCTTCGCCAGCGGGATGAACGCGATCACGACCACGCTGCTGGCCCTGCTCTCCACTGGGGATCACGTCATCGTGGTGGCGGACTGCTACCGGCGCACGCGCGAGTTCGCCGAGAAATTCCTGCCGCGCTGGGGTGTCGAAACGACGCTTGTGCCCGTGGATAACCAAGAAGCTCTATCCGCCGCAGTGCGGCCTACGACACGCCTGATTTTCACCGAGACGCCGACCAATCCCTACCTGCGGATCGCCGACCTGGCGCGGATCGCTGAATTCGCCCGGCCTCGCGGGATCACCACTGCGGTGGATAGCACCTTCGCCACGCCGGTCAACGTGCAGCCGCTGGTGCTCGGCATCGACCTGGTCATCCACAGCGCCACGAAGTACCTGGGGGGGCACAATGATGTGCTCGCGGGGGCTGTGATCGGTTCTCACCGGCTGTTGTCGAAGATCGAGGATACGCGCGGTGTGCTCGGCGGCATCGGCAGCCCGCACGACGCTTACCTGCTGCTGCGCGGCCTGAAGACGCTGGACTTGCGCGTCCGCCGCCAAAACGAGAACGGGATGCGCGTGGCGCAGTTTTTGGAGCAGCATCCGGCCATCGAACGCGTTTACTATCCCGGCCTGTCGAGCCATCCCGACTACGAAACGGCGCAGCGGCTGATGGCGGGCTTCGGCGGCGTCGTCAGCTTCGAGGTGGCGGGCGGCAAGGAGACCACGAGCCGTTTTGTCGATCGCCTGCAACTGCCCTACATCGGCCCGACGCTGGGTGGGGTGGAGGGCATTGTCCAGCAGCAGGCGCTCTTCGTCTCGCTCGACCCGGTGGAGCGCGCCGCTTCCGGCGTGAAAGACACACTCGTCCGCTACGCCCTCGGCATCGAAGACGTGGAGGATATTATTGCCGATTTGGCACAGGCATTGAAGGAATAAAGATGCAAGACGCAAGAAGCAAGAATCCTGCATCTTGCATCCCGCATCCTTAACTGACCCACAAATCGACGAAATCGAATTTCTCCACATCCACCAGCCCTTGATCGGTGAGCTTGAGTTTGGGGATGACTTCCAAAGCCAGGAAGCCGAGGTGCATGAAGGGGTCGTGGTGGGGGGAGCCGAGTTCCTTAACATGGTCCAATAGCATATCCATTTGCGTGCGGACGACTTCGACTGGCTGGTCGGACATCAGCCCGGCGATGGGGAGCGGCACGCTGGCGATGACTTTGCCATCGAGGACGGCGACGAGGCCGCCGCCCAGGTCTTTCACAGCGCGGACGGCGGCGCGCATCTCGGTGTCGCTCACCCCCGCCACGGTGACGTTGTGGCAGTCGTGGCCCACACTCCCAGCAATCGCGCCGCGCTTGAGGCCCAACCCGTGCACGAAGCCCAGGCCGACCTTGCCCGTGTGATTGTGCCGTTCGATGGTCGCCATCTTGACCAGGTCGCGCGCAACGTCGGAGGTCGCTTCACCGTTGACGATGGTCGCGTCCATCACGCGTTCGTCGGTCACAATCTGTTCGGGGATGACGCCGATGGCGCGGATGCGCGTTCCCTCCGCGGGGATGCGGAACGAGAGCGCCTCGACGTCCACGTGGATGCTGCCGCGCACACGGCGTTCGTCCGCCTGGGGCAGAGGCCACTCGCCCACGGGGACGCCGTCCGCCGCGACGAGCTTCCCTCCAGCGAAGACCTTGACCGCGCGGAAATCCGCCAAAGACGGTGTGACGACCAGATCGGCGCGGCGGCCCGGCCCGATGGCTCCGCGGTCCGTCAGTCCGAACGTCTCGGCGGCGTTGAGTGTCGCCATGCGCAGCGCCATCATGGGCGGCAGGCCCGCTGCAATCGCCAGGCGCAGGCTGTGGTCGATGCTGCCCTCCTCGATGAGGTCGGCGGGATGGCGGTCGTCGGTGGCGAAGGCGAAGCGGCGCGCGTTCTCCGGCGTGATGACGGGGAGCAGCGCGTGCAGGTTGCGGGCAGCGGTGGCCTCGCGGACGAGCACGTGCATCCCCAGGCGCGCTTTTTCGAGCGCCTCTTCCGCCGTCATGCTTTCGTGGTCGGTGGAGGGACCTGCGGCGATGTAGGCTTGCAGCCATGGCCCGCTCACGCCGGGCGCGTGCCCGTCGATGTGGCCGTCGCCAAAGACGAGGATCTTCTCCAGCGCGCCGGGCAGGCCGAGCACTGCGCCGGGCACGTTCATAAATTCCGCCAGGCCCAGGATGCGCGGTAGGTCGCGCAGTGCCAGCAGGTCGTTGGCGTTCAGCGTGGCGCCTGCCGTGCCCATGTGCGTTGCGGGGACGCAGGACGGCAGGTTGACGAAGACGGTCAGCGGCAGGCCCTCGGAGGCCGTGATCATATAGCGGATGCCGTCCGCGCCGGCGACGTTGGCGATCTCGTGGGGGTCGGAGACGACGGCGGTGACGCCGTGCGGCACGACGGCGCGGGCAAACTGCGCGGGGATCGCCATCGACGATTCGACGTGTACGTGCGTGTCGATGAGGCCGGGGACGAGGTACTGCCCGCCCAAATCGAGCGTCGTCTTGCCGGTGTAGCCCGTTCCTACGGCGGCGATGGTCTCTCCGGCGATGGCCACGTCTACATCCAGCACTTCGCCGGTGAAGACGTTGACCACGCGGGCATTGGTAAGCAATAAATCGGCGGGTTCGTCGCTCCGCGCGACGGCGAGGGTATGCAGCAAAGTTTCACGGTTTATCATAGTTCTCCTTTCATTATCGCAAAAAAGGGAGGGGTGGGGGTTTGGGGGGCGGGTGTGCCCGCCCCCAAACCCCCTACCCAATGTTAAGAAGGTGCTAACTCTCAAGGCGATTATATACCGTGATGCGTGAAACGTGAAATATGCGAAGAGTGCGGTGCAAAATCGGGTATAATCAGCCCGGTTGGTCTGTGGGTAGTCCAGGTTAACTTTCAACCTGTAACGTGTAACTTTCAACTTTAATGAGGAGGTTTATTTCAATGACAACAACGTTTATGCAGTCACCTAAGTTCTACTTCACGTCGGAGTCGGTGACCGAGGGCCATCCTGACAAGATGTGCGATCAGATCTCCGATGCAGTTCTGGACGCGATCATCGCCGATGATCCCGATGCCCGCGTAGCGTGCGAGGTCTCGACGACGACCGGTCTGGTGCTCGTCGCCGGTGAGATTACGACCAGCACCTACGTGGACATCGCGCAGTTGACGCGCGACGTGGTCACAGGGATTGGCTATAACCGCGCTAAGTACGGCTTCGATGGCGAAACGTGCGGCGTGCTCGTCAGCATCAAGGAGCAATCTACCGACATCGCGCTCGGAGTCGACAAGGCGCTTGAGGCCAAGACCGGCGAGATGAGCGACGCGGAGATCGAGGCCACTGGTGCCGGCGATCAGGGTATGATGATCGGTTTTGCCTGCAACGAGACACCGGAGCTGATGCCGCTGACGATTTCGCTGGCGCACAAGTTGTGCAAGCGTCTGGCCGAAGTCCGCAGGGACGGCACGTTGCTCTACCTGCGCCCCGACGGCAAGAGCCAGGTGACGGTGGAGTACGCCTACGGGAAGCCGCAGCGGGTGGACACCATCGTCGTGAGCACGCAGCATGCCCCAGAAGTGACCCAGGAGCAGATTCGCACCGACGTGATCGAGTACGTAATCAAGCATGTCGTACCCGCTGAATTGCTCGACGACGCGACGCGAATTTACGTGAATCCCACGGGGCGCTTTGTCATCGGTGGGCCAGCGGGTGATGCCGGGCTGACCGGTCGCAAGATCATCGTCGATACGTACGGCGGTGTGGCACGTCACGGTGGCGGCGCGTTCTCTGGCAAAGATCCGACGAAGGTCGACCGCTCGGCTGCGTATATGGCGCGCTATATCGCCAAGAACCTCGTAGCGGCAGGCATCGCCGACCGGCTAGAGTTGCAAATCTCCTATGCGATCGGTGTAGCGCAACCGCTATCGCTGGCGGTGGAAACCTTCGGCACCGGCAAGATTTCTGAGGAAAAGATCGTTGAGCTGATTCAAACGCACTTCGATTTGCGGCCGGCGGCGATTATCCGCGATCTGAACCTGCGCCGTCCGATTTACCGGGCGACGGCAGCCTACGGGCACTTTGGCCGCACGGACATCGATGCGCCGTGGGAGAATACCGACAAGGCCGAGGCGTTGCGCAAGGCTGCGGGGCTTTAAGATAGACGGCAGACGGCAGACAGTAGACAGGGTGTTTTGCCTGTGGATGCATTCCGCAGGGCAAAACACCCTTTTCCTTTTATATCGTTGTTGACAGAATTGCGCGAGGGTGATACATTGGTTGTAGTGGCAATCATCTGCAGGAGGTTTGTATGGGGGAGAACAAGCAAATTCTCATCGTGGACGATGAGGCGTTCATTCGAGTTTTATTGAAGCAAACGTTGGAAGATCTGGAGGATATGGGAGTGGATATCCTGGTGGCGGCAGATGGTGAAGAGGGTGTGGAGATTGCGTTGCGTCGTCGCCCCAACCTGATCTTCCTGGATGTGATGATGCCAAAGATGAACGGCTACGAGGTGTGCCAGCGCGTCAAAGAAGTTGATAGCCAGACCTACATTATGCTTCTAACCGCCAAGGGACAGGCCGTTGACAAGGAAAAGGGCTTCGCCGTTGGGGCAAACGAGTATGTGACTAAACCCTTTGATCCTGATTACGTTCTCGAAAGGGCCGCCGAAGTCTTGGGGATTCGCCTTTTTGCCTGATAGAGCGCATCGATGACGTTATTTAGCTCGCTTCGCAACTTGCGAAAATACTCCATGCCCCTGGTTTTACTGCTTGTGGGCGTGTTCAGCTTGGGGTATGTCGCCTTGTCGCTTTCGATTCAGGCGCGACTGCCCTCAGATGGCTTCTTGTTGACGGAGTTTCTGGCTGCGGAACTGCGTGTGGCTACCCGTCTCGAAACTGCGTCGGGCGAGTTGTTGATTGGGGATGAAATTGTCGCGATAGACGGCTTGTCTCTCGCGGAGTGGGGGGAGCGCGCCTGGCAGGGGGGGCGTTGGCCGGGATGGAAGGTGGGGCAAACCATCGTTTACCAGGTGCGGCGCGCACAGAAGACGCTCGACATACCGGTTACACTTCGCGCATTCCCGATCGAGCGGCTGCCTCTGGTGCGCTTTGGCGTCTACACACTGGTGATTACTGTCATGATCGTGGGATGTTACATGCTGTTGCGCCATCCCGAAGAAGAAGCATCCCGATTGATCTTTGTCATCGTTTTGTGTTTGACGGTGAACCTGGTGTTGCATTTCCAGGTGATGACGTTGGTGGTCCCCACGTTGTTCATCACCGAAAGTGTGCTAAAGTTTTTGGCACGGGCGTTTCTCTTCAGTACCGTTCATCATTTTCTGCTTGTTTTCCCGGTCAATAAGGTGCGCAACCCTGCTGTGGCTAAATCCCTACCGTGGTTTCACTTTATCAATCCGGTAGTCTCTTTGATTTGCGGACTGATATATGGAGCTACCCCTTTACGCATATGGCTGCTGGCTTCACAGGTGTCGGCGTGGCTTGGATTGGCAATGTTGGTGGGTGGTGTGGTGAGTATCCTGCACACGGCGGTCACCGAGCGCCAGCCGGCTGTGGTCGGCCAGATTCGTTGGATTGCCTGGGGCGCTGCCGTCAGCATTTTGCCCTATCTGCTGCTTACCGGGTTGCCGGAACTCCTGCAAGGACAGGCCATTCTTGCTATCGAGGTCACCGCCTTTTTCCTGGTGGTAATGCCGATCTCGGTGGCTATTGCAGTGGTGCGGTACCGGCTTTTTGATGTGGATACACTAATCCTACAGACCTTTGCGCATCTTCTTTTTGGTCTTGTGCTGGTTGGCGGCTATTTCTTGCTTAAGAATGTCCTGCGTGGATTGTTTGCACTGTTTTTCAACTCGCGTAACGAGAACTACGTTATTTTCGCGGCAACGCTTTTGCTGACTTCGGTGTTTTGGATATTCCGCGCGCGCATATCGACATACTCTAGGAAATTGATCTTCCGCGACGTGCTGGATGCACCGGAATTATTGCAGCGGATGACGGGTAAACTCACCAGTGCCCTCCGTCTTGACCAGTTAACGACATTGTTGACCGAGGACTTGCCCGTTCAGATGGCGGCTGAGCAGGGGGTGCTACTGCTGCTCAGTGAGGATGGTGAGTCCTTGATGTCGGTGTCATCCAGCGATGATAGCCGTGTGTTGCTCTTACGTTCTGGGGTGGCAGAATGGCTATTACAGGCTCGGACCCTGCCCCGTGGCAGCGCGTCGATTCTGCGCTCGGCACCTCCGGATTGGGCATCTCGTGATTTGCTCGATTTTATGGCAGAGCGGCACATCGAATTGGCTGTGTTGCTGCGGGTGGGTGAGCGGCCCGTGGGCCTGTGGGGGTTGGGACCACGCAAAGGGCGTCTATCCTATACGACGGCTGAGGTACGGTTGATCGATACCCTGGCGTTGCAGGCGGCGTTGGCTGTCGAGAACGTGCAGTTGGTCCAGCGGATGCAAGCCGATCAACACAATCTGGAGGAAGAAATCGAGCGGCGCGCTGCGGTGATGGTCAACGATCGCAACCGCCTGAGCGCCATCTTGCAGAACATGGCAGATGCGCTTTTGGTCACCGATCTGTCGGGTCGCATTCAACTGGCGAATCCCGCTTTTGAGCGGTTAGTGCGGCTGGCTTCACGTTCTTTCCTGGGGCAAAACGTGACCGAGGTGTTGCCTCTGCCGAAATTGTCCGAGGTGTTAGGGTTGGCGGAGGCCAACCCGGGAATGGTTCATACTGCAGACATCTTGATGGTTGCGCCGCGTCTTTCCGGATCGAACAACGTCGCGCTAACCAAATACGTCTTGCGCGTGTCAGCAACGGCTTTGGGCGACAAGAGCGCGGTTGTCTTCATTTTGCGGGATATCACCCACGAGGTCGAGGTAGATCGGATGAAATCGGAGTTCGTCTCGGCCGTCTCCCATGAACTGCGCACGCCGCTAACGTCCATCGTGGGATTTGCCAAGCTCATCACGCGGGCTTTTGAACGTTCGATCAAACCGGCGTTGCCTGTTGATGATGAAGATATCCAACACGTTGTTGAACAGGTCGATCACAATCTCAAAATCATGGTTGTGGAGGGCGAACACCTGACAACGATTATCAACGATGTGCTGGACATCTCTGCTCTGGATGCCGGTACGCTCATCTGGAATGACTGCTCGTGTGATTTGCGCACATTGGCACAGGACATTGTGGTGGAATCACGCGCCCTGGCCGACGCCAAGGGTTTAGCCCTGATCACCGATTTCGAGGCGACTGCTTTGCCGCTTGTTGCCGACTGCGAGCGTATCCGGCAGGTCCTCAACAATCTCCTCTCCAATGCCATCAAGTTCACGCAGCATGGGAAGATTACCGTCATCCTCAGACGCCTTGAGCCAGGTGCGACCCAACATGGGTGGGATGCACCGGAGACGGGCGCGGCGCTGGCGATGATCAGGGACACCGGCCTGGGGATTACGTCTGAGGGCTTGCGCCACATCTTCCAACGTTTTCATCAGGGGGTTGACGCCTTTCACGGTAAGCCGAAGGGAACTGGATTGGGTCTGGCTATTTGTTACGAAATTATCACCCATTACGGTGGGAAAATATGGGTTGAATCTACAGTGGGGCAAGGGTCAACTTTCTATTTTACATTGCCGTTGACCGAACAGGGTGGAGGATGAAACCATGGAACAATTGTCAGTGCGTCGTCTGTTGAATCGCCGCGTTATATCCGGTTACCTGGCGCGTTTTGCCCAAATGTTGCCGGATGTGCTGGTCGCACTGCTTGACATCGACGGGAGTGTGGTCGCCGAAGGTTATCATAGTGCCAGCGATAGCCCGCGCCCATCAGCGACAGAACCGTGGACCTGGACAGCATCTGTAGCCTACGGCAGTTCTCAGACCGGGACATTGGTTGCCCGTGGCGATGGGATGGCGCAGCCCGATACCAACGTGCATCTGGACTTCTTGCTTGACACACTGACAATGCTCGTGGAACGGGCGTTGGAAAGCCGCTCATTAGCCGAAGAAACGCTCGGACGCTACCGCGAAATCAACCTGCTCTACAACATCGGTCAAACCATCGGTGCCTCATTGGATCCCGACGCCATCCCTGACCTGGTTATGGCCGAGGCCACGCGCATCATTCCGGTGCAGGGCGGCATCGTGCTATTGCTGGATCAAGACAACACCTGGGCGATGCGCAGCAGCTTCGGCGTCGAAGATTTCGGGCAACAGGTGTACGAAGCCGCACGCCCGTTGCTCCGAGCGGTACTGGCCTCTGCCGATCCCCATATCTGGACGAACAGCCAGTTGGATGACCCGTCTGGCGCTATTGCCTCGATCCTGGAAGCGCCCCTTAAGGCGCGCGAGGAGCTTCTGGGCTTTGTCTTACTGGGACGTGGACCCGGCGAGGACATTTTCACCGCTGACGATCAGAAACTGCTTGCCGCGCTCGCCTCCCAGGCTGCCATCGCCATGGAGAACGCGCGCCTCTTTGCTGACGTCAAAAACCAACGCGATGCCATCGCCGCGATGAAGAACTACATGGACAACATCTTCGCCAGTATCGCCAGTGGCGTTATCACCACCGACACCCAAGACTTGGTGACGTTGATGAACCGCTCCGCCGAACGCATTCTGGGGGTGCCTGCCTCTGCGGCGGTAGGACGGCTTTACACCGAGGCTTTGCTGGAGATTGGACCCAAGATCGTCCCGTTGATGGATGTTGTCAAGCAGAAGGATGAATCGCTGGTAGGCCACGAGATGGAGCCGGTGCTGCCGAAGCGCGGTCCGGTGGTGCTGCGCCTTAACCTCAGCCCGTTGAAGGACAACCGCGAGCAAACTAACGGCATTGCCATTGTGGTGGACGATCTCACCGAGCGGCGACAGTTGGAAGTGCAGGCCCGGCGCATCCGGCAGACGTTTGAGCAGTATGTAGTACCGCACGTCGTTGAGCAACTGCTCTCCGACCCCGACAGCGTTCGTCTGGGCGGCGCGCGGCGCGAGATCACGACACTGTTTGCCGACATTCGGGGCTTTACCGCGTTTAGCGAGAAACTGGAGCCGGAGACGACGGTGGAAGTGTTGAACCGCTATCTGACCCTGGCGTCGGAGGCCATCCTCTCCGAAGAGGGCACGCTGGACAAGTTCTTTGGGGACGGCGTGATGGCGCTTTTCAACGCGCCGCTTTCCCAGGCCGATCACACGCTGCGCGCGGTGCGCTCGGCGCTCAAACTCCTCGACACGCTCAGGGACACCTACGCTGAACTTGCGCCGGAGAACCGCTTGGCGTTTGGCATCGGTATCACCACCGGTTATGCTGTCGTCGGCAGCATTGGCTCGCATACCATCAAAAACTACACTGCCATTGGTGACTGCGTAAGTTTGGCTTCACGCCTGCAAACGCACGCTGCCCCCTTGCAAATCTTGCTCAACACGACGGCCTACGACAACGTGTACATGCACGTGCGCGCGCGTGAACTGGGGTACATCCAGGTGAAGGGGCACAGTGAACCCGACCTGGTCTTCGAGGTTTTAGGCCTGCGCTAACCATCCTTCGACGAGGCTTGAAAGCAGCGTCAGTGCGTGGTCGATGACGGTGGGGGCGTTCTCGTCGCTGGCGGGATTGCCGCTGTACAGCAGATTCTGCGCGACAGTGTGCAGCACAGCGAGAATCTGCCGGGCTAATACGTCTCGCGCTTGTTCATCTGCCGTTCCTGCCTCTGTGCCACGCATATAACGCGCGTACAACGTTGCGTCGATGGGGCACCACACAGGATAACGTGCGTCAAACGTGCAACGCATATCCAGCACCCCGTTTAGGCGCTGCCTGGCCCCATCTACGGCGATGGTCTTCCCCTGCCATACCGGCGTCCGCTGTACGAAGAAGCGTGCACTGGCGTGAGTGATCAGCTTGTGTTTCAGCCCGCCATCGAGGCCCGCGCACCCCTTGTCGAGCAGTTCGCTCTCCAGTGGTGGGTCAACCTCCGCCATCTTCAAAGCGCCGACGCGTCGCGTGCGCAAAGTTCCGCTTTTGTGCAGCGCGAAGTGCGGGCGCGCGCCCTGCTGTGTGCCAACGACCGCGTAGATATTCGTGAACGCGGTCCAATAGCAGAGATAGGCGCTGGCGCGCTGCTCTGGACGCTGCGCCGCCTGCCGCGCCAGTTCCGCAATCGCCTTTGCAATTCCGACCTCAGATCGTTGCTCCATCCCTTTGCCTCACCCTTTTTATACAAACCACGCATCCGCACCCATATTCACGAATAAAGGAGAGAGATTAGTGGAAATTCGCGAAGATTCGTGGTAAAAATCCCAGGCGTTTACAGTGCAGAGTCGTTGCTCTGCGTTCGCCGGTACAGCGATGCGCGCCCGCGTTTGCCTGTTTGTGTGATGAGGCCCATCGCGCGCAGGCAATAGATCATTTTCTGTGCGCGGCGTAGATTGCCGGGAATGAGGCGGGCGAGATCGGATGCGGTGAATGGTTCTACCAGCGACGCAGGCATCAACGCGCGCATATCTTCAGGGGACGTGAAAAATTGCTGTTCCACAACCTTGACCAGCCGGCGTTCGTGCGTTACCCAGCCCTTACGCCGCCACCCGCGCCGTGCGTCGTGATGGCGGATTTCCTCTTCATGGATGAATACCACTTCCAGCGTGAAGTTGGGCTGCGCCAGCAGGTGTGGGATGCTCACCAGCTCGTCGAAAATTTGCTCGACACAGCCGCGTTTGGGAGACTTGCGGCGGCTCGCTTCACTTTTTCCATCCTCCGCCAGCTTGACAATCCACTTTTCCTGAGCAATCGGATAGACCAACCGTACCGGATGCGCGCGCGTCAATGCCGCCAGCTTATCCTTGAGCGCCGTGAAGCCGCGCGTCTGAAATTCCACCAGCAGTTCGCCGCGCACGAGATCGATAATGTAGCCATCCACGGGGACTTCGAGGGCATCTCCGGGCTGCGCGTACCACGCCTTGAGCGCCGCGTGGAGCGGACCTTCGTTCCAGGTATTGATGCCGGGGACGGTGTGGCCTGGGATTTCTTCTGTCATTGAGGGTTACAGCGCAAACTCCGCCACCACAAACGTATGATCCGACGGACGCTCCGCTTTGCGCGCTTCCACATCGATCCACGCGCGCGTGGACTTGGCGGCGAGCGGTTTGGTGGCCCAAATGTGGTCGATGCGCCAACCGATGCCCCGCTCGATGGGGTTGTTGGCGCGATAGTCGAAGTAGCTGAATTGCTTTGGCTCGCCGGCGTGGTACTGGCGAAAGACGTCTACCAGTCCCCACTGCCGCACATTTTCCAAGGCGGCCTGTGCGTCGGGGTGGAAGTCTACGTGGTTGCGCAGCCCTTTTGGATCGTACACATCAATGTCTTCCGGGGCGACATTGAGATCGCCCACCCACACCAGCAGGTCGTCGGGCGAGTAGTGACGCTCGAAGAGCGCGCGCAGCCGGGCGAGCCAGTGCAGCTTGTACTGGAAGTGCTCTGAATCCACATCGCGGCCTTGGGGGACGTAGGTGTTCACCACCGTGACACCGTGGTAGACGCCGCGGAGCAAACGCGGCGCATCGGTATCCTCTTCGCCATCGTCGAATCCGGCGATGACGTGTTCCGGCGTGGTTCGGCTGAGAATGGCGACGCCGGAGTAGGCCTTTTGCCCGCTAAAGATCACGTGGTACCCGGCGTCTTCAATGGGCTGCGCCGGGAAATCTTTATCTTGCACTTTGGTCTCCTGCACGCAGAGGACGTCCGGGTGCTCGCGGTTGAGCCAGTCGAGGATTTGATCAAGACGGCTGCGGATGGAATTGGCATTAAAGGTCGCGATTTTGAAATTCGTCATCGTTGGTTGTCATTCCTCAATTTCGTGAATAGCTTCCGCCGGGGTCTTGTTCCCATACATCACGCCGAGCAGACCGGGTAGATAGAGATCCATTGTGTGGACGGCAGGATACATCGCATTCTTGATCAACGTGGGTGTCAGGTGTTCGCCCTCGAAGTCGAAGCTGCTCTTGTAACGGACCTCACCGTCGGAGTAATCCATTTCGAAGTTGCCGATACGCAGGCCGTAGTTGGCGCGGGTGATGTATTCGGCCACATGGGTAAACATCGGCTCCGGCGTTTTAACCGGCGCAATGACGTAGAAGAGGAACTGCTCCAAATCCACGCGAACCTGGGCATAACAGCGTAGTTCCCCGTTTTTGCCCGCAAAGTAGACGCGATGGATGGTCTTCTCATCTAGCTGCTGCGGGTACCAACCATCGTCTTTAAGAAATTGGGTGAGGGTCGCAAATGCGTGCCAGCCATTGCCCTGGCCTTCCTGTGATAATGGCGTGCCGTTATGCCCTTTGGGAGCAGGTTGCTCTGACATCGTTCCTCCTTAGCCAGGGATAGACCAGAATTCGAACAACGATCCCACCGATTCGCCCTGCACGTTGCGGCGGATGACTTCACCGAAGATGGAGCCGACCGAAAGCACGCGCAGGCGTTGCGGGCGTTGGTCCTCCTTGAGCGGTACGGTATCGGTGACAATGATCTCGTCGATTTCCTCGATCTCGTTGAGCCGCTCCACGGCCGGGCCGGTGAACAGGCCATGCGTGCCGATCACTGTGAATTTGTGGACGTTGCACGTCTTCAGGTATTTGATCGTTTCGATGATCGTGCCGGCGGTGGCGATTTCGTCATCCAGCAGGATCACGTCCTTGCCCCACACATCGCCCATCATCCCGGTGATGGCGACCGAGTCGTCGGTGAGGCGCTGCTTCTCACCGGCGGCGACGGGGAGCTTGAGCGCTCGTCCCAGCTTAGTGGCGCGTTTAGCGTGCCCAATGTCGGGCGCAACGATGACGCTATTGTTGAGGTCTTTCGTCTTCAAATGCTCGACGAAGACTGAGTGGGCGGTGAGGTGATCGGTAGGCACGCGGAAGAAACCGTGGACCTGCGGCGAGTGCAGCGTCATCGTGATGACGTGGGTCGCTCCGGCAGTGACCAGCAGGTCGGCGACCAGCCGCCCGGCGATGGAGATACGCGGCGCGTCCTTCTTGTCCGAGCGGGCGTAGGAATAATAGGGGATCACCGCATGGACGCCAGCCGCCCCGGCGCTGCGAGCCACGTCCAACATCAACATCAGTTCGACTAAATTGTCGCTGCACGGCGGAGAGAGGGGCTGGACGATGAAAACTTGTTTCGACCGCACGCTGACGCCCAGATGGACAAAATAATTGTCGTTGGAGAATTTGCGGCTAATGGAGGGGCTGACTTCCAGCCCCAGATAATGCGCGATGTTCGATGCGAGTTGGGGGTGCGCGAGGCCGCTGAAAATTGTCGTCCCTTCCAAGGGCGTCACCGTTGTCCGCTCCGGCAACACAAAAATTTCCTGGTCAGTTTGTCTCTCAGTCAAATTGAACTCCTTCTGATCCTCTGAATAAAACCGTATTCACATACTCTGGCCGTTCGCCCTGGGCTGCGTTGGGACGCGCTAAGCTCGATGCTGCGGGCGTGGGGTAGCCTGCTCCTATTTTATCCATACTCCGTTTAGGGTCAAATGCGCTTGTGCTTCAGATTACAAAAGTCTCAACCTCACTGCGTTTGGCAGACCTTGTGTTCGGCGCAGCCATTCCCTTAATCAGGTATCTTGTGAGACTTTTGTAGCCTTTTCTTCATAGATTCTTTATTTCCACCGGCTCGACAGGCTCGCCCAGTTCGAAGCCGAAGATGCGACCGTAAAAATACAGTTCGGCATCAAGCGTGCGTTTGATATTCTCCGCGCGGCGGAAGCCGTGTTGCTCGCCCTCGAAGGGCAAGTAAGCCACCGGGATACCTTTAATACGCAATGCCTCGACCATTGTTTCAGCTTGCGGCGGTGGTACAACTTTATCCTCCAATCCCTGGAAGAAGATCACCGGGCAGTTGAGCTGCGCCACATGGTGGATGGGCGAGCGCGCCACGTACAAATCGCGCCGCTCCGGATACGGCCCGACGAGGCGATCCAGATAGCGCGACTCGAATTTGTGCGTGTCGGTTGCCAATCCTTCCAGGTCGCTCACGCCGAAGTGGCTCGCGCCCGCATGGAACACGTCGTGGAAGGTCAGCGCGCAGAGCGTAGTGTAACCGCCCGCGCTGCCCCCGCGAATCGCCAGTCGCCCCGGATCGACCAGACCCCGATCCGCCAGATAACGTGCACCGTTGGCGCAGTCGTCTACATCGACGATGCCCCATTGCCCGTTGAGCCGCTCGCGGTAAGCGCGCCCGTAGCCGGTGCTGCCGCCGTAGTTCACGTCGAGCACGGCGAAACCGCGGCTGGTCCAGTATTGGATGCCCAGACTTAGCGCGCTGGACGTCGCGCTCGTCGGCCCACCGTGGCTGAGGACGAGCAGCGGCGGTTTTTCGCCCTCTGGCGCGGCGTAGTCCTGGTTCTGCGGCGGGTAGAAGATGCCGTGCGCCGTCAATTCTCCGGTGGTGGGGAATTCGATAGGTTGCGGCGTGGAGAGATAACCGGGATCGATTTCTATAGCGTTGGCGCGTTTGAGGATCGTCTGCTGTCCCGTGGCTAGGTCTAAAAGTACGAGGGAGGTCGCCTGGGTGGGCGATGCGCCGCGCAACAGTGCTTTTCCCGGCGCAGCCTGGATGCTGCCGATGCTGGTGTAGGGGACATCCAGCGGCGTGAGGCTCTTGCTCTTAGTGTCCAGGCGTGCCAGATAGTCGATGCCGTCTTTTGTATAGATGCAGATAATCCGTTCGGCGGACTCGAAGACGTAGGTAGTCATACCGAAGGCCCACTGCGGGGCGCCGAATTCCGCTTCCATCGTGACGAGCCGTTCGATGCCTTCGTTGCCCAGCCGGTAGAGATTCCACCATCCGCTGCGATCCGAGGCGAAGTAGAGCCGTCCGTCGGGTGACCATGTTGGTTGGAAAATCGACTCGTTCTCGCCACCGGCGACAAGCGCGGCGTTGGCCAGCGTCCCATCGGGTCGCACCTCGGTGATCCATAGCTCGGTGCCGTCCCACGGCATGTTGGGATGCCGCCAGGTGAGCCAGGCGAGTGTGTTCCCGTCAGGACTGAGGCGCGGTGTGGCGTAGAAATCGTTGCCGGAGATGAGGACGTGTTGCGCCTGGCTGCCATCGAGTGCAAGGGCGGCGATGGTGTTCACCGCCTCACCGTGGGCTGCCGCTGCCTCACCGTGATCCTCGCGGACGCAGATCAGGCGGTTGCGCGCCGCATCGACAACGCAATCGGCGTAGCGCAGTGGCGCTTCCGGCGTGATCGCCTCCGGCGTTTGCCCAGGAACCACGCGATACAGCCGCTGGTCGGCGAAGTTGCTGAAAATCACGACGCCGCGATCCACCAACACCGCGCCGCCGCCGTACTCGTGGACGCGGGTGCGCGCGTTGAACGGCGCGGGGTTGATGTCATGAGTTGTTCCATCCGACGTGCGTCGCACGATGACGTTGCGCCCGGCCTCGGCGGGGCGGCCTTCCAGCCAGTACACGTCATCGCCGTTGAATGTGCCGCCGCCCAGACCGATGGACTGCGAGATGATTAAGTCTGATGTGATGGGAGACTTCCATGCGCCATAAGGCGCCACATGTTGAGTTGTCACTGCGCCACCTCCTGCCTGTGTTAGGTATGGGGGAAGTGTACTCCAGTTTGTCGAATTTGTCTATCACTAATCCTGTTTCGACTTCGCGCGTGGCGTGGACAGAGTATGCTATAATGAAAGTGGTTACAGGTTTTCGCAAAGCAAAGAGGATACAACTTTCGTGAATTCTTCAACCCTTGAAACCCGCGAGCGCGAATTGAAAAAGCGCTGGGCCTATCCCTACCGTTGGGGCCGGGTGCAGAACAATCTCTTCGACGCGCAGACGCGCTTTGTCTACGATGAGCCATCTTTTGAGCCGTTGCTGGTGGAGTTGGAGCGCCGCTTCGGAGCGGCGCCGCAGCGCGAGGCGTTCTTCGATTATGCGCTGAACCGCTGGTACAATTTCTGGTCGGCGCGGGGGGTGGAGGAGATGTTCGCCGCGCTGGACGGTGTGATCCCGGCGGAGAATCAGCGGGATCGACTGGTGGATTTCACGCTCAAGGGCGTGCGCTTCGATCACAAGACCTCGGTGTTTCCGCGTGGGTTCGGGCACAATCTCACCTACGCGGTCAATCATCCGGCGGCGCTGATCGAGTGGCTGTACCGCGCGCAGAGCCAGGAACAGCGCCAGCATTACGCCAACAGGCTGTTCATCGTGTTATACGCGGCGGGCGGCGCGCACTGGAAACTCAAGGCGGAGTTGACGTGGCTGAGCGGCATTATCAGCGACTACGTGGCGACGTTCGCCCCCGCGCGCCTGCACCGGTTTGCCTTCACGCCGGAGCAGGAAACGCTGTCCGACATCATCTGGGCGATTCGGTGTTGAGTGAATGACAAACAACGACGCTGACGACGATACCAACATCATCCTGAACCGTTTTGACTTCCTTGCGCAACTGGACGCCTGCCTGGCTGACGCTGACCTGGACGTCGTGCGCGCGCGCATCGCCGAATTGCGCGCGCAGGTCGCGGTGTGGGAACCGGGCGGGATATGGGACACAATGCCATTCCATGGCGCGCCGGCTGAAGATGCGAGTGTAACCTTCCCCCGCGACGTGCTGCTGGCCGACCTAGACCAAATCCTCGCCACGCGCACGCTGCAACGCACGCACTACTACATCGCGCGCTTGCGCAAAGCCACCGCCGAAGTCCGCACAGGCAAGATCAATGATATCAATCTCAACCGCTGGAAGGAGTATGACGAGATCATCACCGACAGCCTGTGGGTGATGGAGCGGCGCGACAACTCCGGCGCGCACAAGGCCTGGTATTGGGGCAACTTCATCCCGCAGATTCCGCACCAGATGCTCCTGCGCTATACTAAACAGGGCGATTGGGTGCTGGACACCTTCGTCGGCAGCGGCACGACGCTGTTGGAATGCCAGCGCCTGGGACGCAATGGCATCGGTATCGAACTGAATGCGGACATCGCAGCGCGTACCCGCGAGATCGTGGCCGCAGCGTCGAATCCGCACGGCATCGTTGCGGATGTGGTGGAGGGCGACAGCCGTGTGGTGGATTACACGGCAGTGCTGGCGGAGCGCGGCATCGCGCAGGTGCAGTTGGTGTTGATGCATCCGCCCTACCATGATATTATCCGCTTCAGCGAGGACGATCGCGATCTCTCCAACGCAGCTTCGGTGGAGGCCTTCGTAACGCAGTTCACAGAGATCGTGACGCGTGTGACGCCTTTTCTGGAGCGCGGGCGCTATTTGGCAATTGTCATCGGTGACAAATACGTGAAGGGCGAGTGGATTCCGCTCGGCTTCTACCTGATGCAGGCGGTGCAGGTGCAGGGCTACACGCTTAAAAGCATCATTGTCAAGAATTTCGACGAGACGCGGGCCAAACGCGAGCAGAAGGAGCTATGGCGTTACCGCGCGCTCGTTGGTGGATTTTACATCTTCAAACATGAGTATATACTCTTGTTCCAGAAATGATGTCGGTGGACATAATGGAAAAAGTGAAGACGATCCTGATTATGGAAGATGACCCGTACCAGTCGCGGCTGATGCAGCGATTGCTCGAACGCGCCGACTACCGTATTCTGATTGAGTCGGACGGCGAAAGCGGTTTGCGTGCGGCGATGCTGTCACATCCTGATCTCATTCTGTTGGATATGGGCTTGCCCGACCTTGACGGACAGACGGTCGCCGGGCTGCTCAAAGCCTCCGACACGCTGTCCAAAATCCCGGTGATAGTGGTAACGGCGTGGCCCCAGGATACTGCAGCGGCGATTGTCAAAGCGTATGGCTGCGATGGTTACATCTCCAAACCGGTTCACGCGCGCGAGTTTGCCGCTCAGGTGGCAAGCTTCTTGACATAAAAACCGGCGTCGTAACTGATGCCGGTTTTTGACAACGACTATAAAAGTCTTAGCACGTACTGCATCTTGAAAACCTGTGGTTCGGCGCAGAGATTGGCTCAATCACGTACCTCGTGAGACTTTTGTAGTCTGGTTCCTGCTTACACAACAAGCGCGGCCATATCGTGGCCGAAAATTCCCAATCGATCCCCTGGTTTTAAGACGATGTCCGTTTCCCGCTGATGTACGTTCGCCTGCGCCTGCCGGTAGCCGAGCCACGGCGCCATGCTGTTGTGCGTTGAAAAGAGTGAGCCGTTGAGGAAGACGTGACAGACTTCTTCCTCGCTGATGTCGGTGCGCGCTAAAACGTCGCGAATTGTTTCCCCGGGATTGAGTGTGAATCGCAGCACGTTCTCGCGGTCGGCGCGTGGGTCCGGCGCGTACTTGCGCAGCTTGCCGTACAGGTGGATTTCGACGGGCGTGTCCATTTATGCCTCATCGTTCAACAACCGCCGCTCGCCTTCGAGCGCGCGCAGCGGGGCGATATTCTGTGTGACCTCAATCGTGCCGCGATAAGTACCGCTCGCGTCGCGCAGCGCGAAGTAGCGGATGTGGACGAACATCCCGTGCATCGAAATCCAGAACTCTGCCACATCGCGCACGCCCGCGCGAAAATCGTCGAGGATACGCTGCACCCGGTCGAAGCTCTGCGGCGGGTGGCAATTCTGCACCTTGCGCCCGATAATGGCGGGCGATCGCGGGAAAACGCGCTCGCGCGTCTGCGAGAAGAAGCGTACTGCGTCGTGCTCATCGACGAAGGTGATGTCCACCGGTAGCGCGCTTAGCATCATGCTGATCTGCTCCGCCGATAGTGCGCCGACATTCAGCGGGATCAGGCCGTCTGGTGCAACACCAGATTCGACCTGCGCCTCCGCCTCGCGCGGATCGACGCGGGCCTGCCACTGGCGGCCAGCCGCGATGTAACAAAAGCCGATCTCGCCTTCCTGCGCGCGAATCTCGCCCCAGTCTTTCTCACTCAAGCGTGCCATTGCAGCGGGAAACAGGATTTTGTGCTCTTTGTAGATCATATCGCGCAGCGTTTGATCCAACAGCACGAACGTTTCATCCAGCTGTGCGGTGAACGCGACGATATCCTCACCCGGCCCGGCGTCGAGCAGCGCGGTCAATCGCTTCCACCCGGCGCGGATGTCATCGTGGACGGCCCACATCACCTTCGAAGGACCGGAGAAGTCGTAGCGTTCCAGGTAGGCGAAGAGGATGTTCTCCTTGCGTAGGTAGTGTTTCTCGTACTCGCGCAGTTTGCGGACGCTCTCCTGCGCCGCTTGCAACGTCGCCTCGCCCGGCGTGGCCTTGTAGTTGTCTAGCGCCGCGCGGACATTGTCCAACACGCGTCCCACCGCCAGATTTTCCGCGCGGAAGGTGAATATGGGATGGCCGGGAATCGTTTGCGGATCGGTCTGATCGTCCAGCGACTCGCGGAAGACGGCCACGTGCACGTCACACAGCGGCTTGATCTCCTCTGGTTCCAGGCCCTCGGCGACCAGCGCCTGCTCGATGCGCGCGATCTCGTCGCCGCCGACGCCGGCCAATAGCTCGGCAAACTGCGCCTTGACGTCCTCCACGCTCGCCCCCGCGTGCAATTGCCGGATGATATTTTTCAGCGTTTCCTGGCGCTGTGTCTGATTGTTGATATATTCACTCATCGTAACGCTCCTTATTTTTTTTCTGGTGTTTTGTCAAAAACGGAGAGAGTGGGGGCATTGGGGGCGGTGCGCCCGCCCCCAAACCCCCACCTCACTCTGCTGTATGGATGTCCCACGTGATCTCGAAGGCGCATGTGATAGTGCCCGCCGGGCAGACGGCTTCGCAGATGGTACAGTAGGTGCAGTCTACCGGGCGGACGATAACCGGCCCCACCGCCTGCATCTCGACAGCCTGGGTAGGGCATTGGATGACGCACTGCCCGCAGCGCGTACACGCCGCCAGATCGATTTCGGGTAACGTCCACTGTTCCGCCATAACAAACCGCCTTTCTGATTTCTATGCCCAGCATAGCAGAAAGGCGGTCATCGCGCTACGACAAAAGTCACACTGGACGCAGATTTTCGCAGATTCACGCAGATTGAGTCACTCTGCTTGTTTTATCTGCGAAAATCGGCGTCAATCTGCGTCCCGAAAAATCAGTTCTGCGCCTCCACCTCCAACGCGGCGCGGTCGAGCAACAAGATGCGCCCGCGGTCGATGCGGATCATCCGCTCATCGGTCAGCGCCCGCAGCGAGCGCCCAATCATATCGCGCACCGTGCCCAGATACGCGGCCATGTCATCCTGTGTCCATTTGTGTGTAACGGCGCTGCCGTCCGCATGTTGCACAAGGAAGCGCGCCAGTCGCCCGCGCACCGAGCGCAGCGCCAGGTCTTCCACCAAATCGGTGAGGTGTGCCAGCCGGTCCGCAAAGTCTTGCAGAATCACGAGCGCCAGGTCCGGGCAATCGCGGAGCGCGCCTGGAAAGTCCTCTTTGCGCAGTACGTAGAGGGTGACATCGGTGCGCGCGCTGGCGCTGGCGTGGTTACGTCCATCCGCCTGGAAGAGCGGCACAGTGTTGAACGCCTGGCCTGGCCCGAGTCGCGCCAGCACTTGTTGTCGCCCCTGGAACGACATCCGGTAAACCTCGACGTTCCCTTCAATGATTAAATACGCTGCTTCGCACGGTTCCCTTTCGACCACAATCATCGTCTCGGCGGGATACGTGCGCGGCGTGACGACACCCGCGATACAGGCTAACGCGCTCTCCGCGAGCGTCACATTTGGAGAATGTGACGCAAACAGTTGAAGGTCACGCAGAGTATGGGCGCGCGCGTGTTGGCGATCGGGCATTGGTTCTATTGCTTGCCCACCATACGCAGGTGAGCGAGCGCGTTGAGAATGATCTGGACGGCGTCCTCGGTTTCCCATTTGCCCGTGTTGATGATGAGGTGGTAGAGCATAGGATTGTCCCAATCGATGTCGTAGAAGCGCTCCAGATAAGCGGCGGCAGCCTCGTCGCCGCGTTTAACCCGCGCTGTGGCCTCGTCCAGGCCGACGTTCTCTGCCGATTGGACGCGCAGCACGCGCGCGCCGAGTGGCGCGATGATGCGCACGTGCAGGACGCCCGGCTGCTCGCGCAGGATTGCCTGTCCGCCGCGCCCGACGATAACGACGTTGCTGTGCTTGTGCGCTTCAAGAATCGTGTCCTTGATCAGGCTGATGCTGCGCGCCTCGTCGAGCGCCTCGACCGGCATGAGCTGGCGTGCCGTGGCGTCCGTCCAGGCCTCGGTCGCCGGACGCCGCCGCCCAAACAGCTTGTCGAAAAATCCGCGCATCTTGTAGGCATGTTCGGGCAGATCGACGATGTCGCTCTCTGAAATGCCTGCCTCGGAAGCAACGTGCGCTATGAGGCTCTTGTCGAAGTAGCTGTACCCTAGCGCCTCACACACGTGCTTCCCGATGGCGTCCCCGCCGCTGCCATATTGCCGTGAAATCGTAATGACTGGCATTGCCGACCTCCTTTCGAAAACAGTTACAGGTTGAAAGTTAGAAAATCCGTTAAAATCTGTTCAATCCGTTGACAAAACTAGCCGAGGTGTAAGGCCGGTTCGACAGGTTGGTGTGGCCTGGTGTGTCCTAATGATACCAGATTCCAGGGTGTTTTGCAATCTAGTTGATCGCTGAAAGCTGATGGCTGATCGCTCATCAGTGTTATAATGGCGCGAAAAATGAGGTGGGGTATGAGAATTCGTTCGATCACCGTTTTTGCCGATGCCGCTGTGATTGAGGCGCGTGCGCGTCTGGCCAAATTGAGTGCCTTTGCTCAAACCGCGCGCCAGGCCTACATCGATGCCGGTTTCGAAGTACAGACGACGCGACTGGCGCTGGATGGCGTTCCGGCGCTCCAGGCTGATCCTGTCAGTTATGCAGTTACAGTGGAGGCGCTGGCCCGCGAGTACGGCTTTGAGTTTGTCTCGCTTGGCCCTGCGCCTGTGGGAATGTTGCCGCATGTGCCGGAGATGTTCGCCGCGACACAGGCGGTTTTCGCCACGGCGCACATCGTCGACCCGGCGAGCAGCATCATCGATGGTGCAGCCGTGCGCGGTGCGGCGCGGGTGATCCGCGAGGCGTCCCACATCGACGCGGGTTTCGGCAATTTGCGCTTTGCGGCATTGGCGCACGTGCTGCCCGGCACGCCCTTCTTCCCGGCGGCGTATCACGATGGCGGCGCGCCGGCCTTCGCCGTGGCGACGGAAGCCGCGGATCTGGCGCTCACCGCGGGTGAGGCGGCCTCCGACCTGGCGGACGCGCATCGCCGCCTGCGCGACCGTATCGAGGCCGAAGCCGCGCGGCTGGTTGCCGTCGCGGACCGGCTTGCTGCGCAACAGTTTATGCGCTTCCACGGGATCGATTTCTCGCTCGCGCCATTTCCGACGTTGGCGTGCAGCATCGGTGCGGCGTTGGAGGCGCTCACCGGACAGCCGCTCGGCGCTGCCGGATCGTTGGCGGCGGCGGCGACGCTGACCGACGCCATTGGGCAGGCGCGTTTCCCGCGGGTGGGGTTCTGCGGTCTGATGCTGCCGGTGCTGGAAGACAGCGTGCTGGCGCAGCGTGCTGCCGAAGGACGTTTGAATATCGGGGAACTGTTGCAGTGGTCTGCTGTGTGCGGGACGGGGCTGGATACCGTGCCGCTGCCCGGCGATGTCAGCGAGGGCACGCTTGCCAGGCTGCTTTTCGATGTGGCGGCGCTATCCGTGCGTCTGCACAAACCGCTGACAGCGCGGTTGATGCCATTGCCGGGCAAAGTGGCCGGAGACCCGGTGCATTTCGACTTTGCTTACTTCGCCGATGGGGGTGTGCTTTCTGTGGACGGCGCTGCGGGCGAGGGTCGGATGGAGCACACGGCGGCGCTGCATTTGTTACAATATCACACCTGACAGGTCTCAGGCAAACCCAAGGTTTGCACGACCTGTCAGGTGTGGGCGTGGCTATTTATCGAACAGAGCTGCTGCGTCTGTGTTGAGCAGGGAGATAAGGGTATAGATACCGAACACTGTCCCTTGGGGAACGGCAAGCAGGTTGAAGAACGCCAGAATCAACGCCAGCACCCGCGCCCACGAACGATATTGCAGCAGTCCAATCCCGGCGACGATGCCCGGCGCTGACAACAGCATCGTCAGCGCAACTGCGATCGTGGCGATGATGGTGAGGACGCCTATCGCAGTCCGATCGCCGGAGAACAGACCGGCGCTCATCATAATCGCGACAACAAAACAACCGATCAGCAATCCTAAAATCCCCAAGACGATATGCAGCCAGCCCAGAACTTTTACATTGGTTTGCATTTTTCTTTCTCCTTATATGCGTGTTTATTTATTCTACGTGGGCCTTGGGGAAAGGTTGCACATATGGGTGATCATAAAACCTCCCCTGTTTTGGCGCAGGGGAGGTTCGAGGAAAGTGATTTATACCGATTGTGGCGCGGGCAAGCGCACGATGAATCTGGCGAGGTCATCCTTACGCTGTTCCGGCGTCATACTGCCGCCCAACTCTTCACAGAAACGCCGGCTGGTGATCAGCGCGATGTCGGTATCTTCCGCCGCTTTGTCTTCCCAGAAATCGACGCCTTCTGACGGCTGTTCTGGTTTCGCCACGCTGATGGTGAAGAGGAGCCAGTCTTTGTCTTGGACGGTTTCGCGGGTGACGGAGAGCGAAACCGTGCTGTTGGTTGTACGGCGGGCCACAAAGTACAGCAGCCCGAGCAGCGTCCATCGTGCGCGAGAAGCATCGAGGTTCATCATGCCCAATTCACCCTGGCAGCGGACGACCAGCGTGTGACCGTGCCGCGCGAGGATGGGCTGACTCACGTGCAGCACATCGCCCATCAATGCTGCGACATCGAACTCATCGTTGTACAGACGTGTCTTTCCGGCATCGGTTTTGGCCGTGCGGAAGATTTCGTCGATCATGGTGAGCAGCTTTTGCCCGGCATCGTGGATTGAGGTCAGGTCTTGCTGCTGGAACTCGGTGATGGGGCCATCGATGCCCTTGAGGATGACCTTCGAGAAGCCGGTGATGGCGTTGATGGGCGTTTTGAGATCGTGTCCCATAACCGACATCGCATTCATATCGAAGGTTTTCGCGCGCTCGGCCTTGCCGACCGCGCATCCCAGTCCTAAAGCGCCGATCAGACTAATCATACGAGGATACAGCAGTGTAATTTGTTCTGTGGTCAGTCCGACGATCAACTCTCGCGCCAGCAATTCATAGAACTGGAGCAGAGCGTCTGGCTGTACATTGTCCAGCGTGTCCAGCATGGCGCCAACTGTTAGGGCTGGTTCAGCATGGAAGGGTTCGGCAATCAGTAACTTCAGTAGTTGTTCGGTCGCATGTAGGAATTTAGGAGGAAGGTCGGCAGCTTCTGCGAGTGTGGGGTTTAGCGTAGTCATCAACTTGCTCCAGGCGTCGGCGATTTCTTGCCGGCGCGGATGCAGGGTCTGGTAGATTTGCGACTGCTCTTCAGGGTTCATGCGCTCTCCACGTTATGAACAGGTTAACCTTTGGGTATTGTGATACCGTCATGCTTCTATCATATCACGTTCTGAGGGGAAAGCGAATGGCAAAAATCACCCGGTTGCATTGTACTGTGTCTGCGATTATAATACGATGTATCAGAGATCTAACACGCGGCTGGCAGCCGCGGCACAGGAGCAGGAGGCGAATTAATGCACATTAATGTGGTGACGGGGGCACTGCAAACGGTGACAGCGCAGGCGATTGTGATCAACCTCTTCGAGGGGGTGACCGTTCCAGGTGGTGCAACGGGTGCGGTGGATCAGGCACTTGGCGGGCAGATTCAGACGCTCATTGCCGGGGGCGACTTCCGCGGCAAGTGTAACGAGATAGCGGTACTCTATCCCAACGGGGCGCTCCCCGCGCAAAGGGTGATCTTGGTGGGTTTGGGCAAGCGCGAGAAGTTTACGCCGGACGTGATCCGGCAGGCTGCTGGGACGGCGGCGAAGAAAGCACGCGATCTGGGTGTGACGCACCTGCACACGATTATCCATGGGGCCGGAATCGGCGGTTTTGCGCCGGAACTGGCGGCAGAGGTTACGGTCGAGGGGACACTCCTGGGACTGTACCGTTTTCACGAGTTGAAGACGCAGCTAGAAGAGGCGCGGCCAGATCTGGAGGCGCTCACCCTGGTGGAATTGGACGCCGGGCGTGTGCCTGCGTTCGAAGCCGGCGCGCGTGCCGGGCAGATCGTGGCCGAGTCCACGCTGCTGACCCGGAATCTGGTGAACCGCCCGGCGAACATCGCCACGCCGACGCATATTGCCGAAGCGGCAGTGCGTATGGCTGCAGAAACCGGCCTGCGCTGCGAGGTGTTGGACAAGGCTGCGTTGGAGGCGTTGGGAATGCACTTGCTGCTCAGCGTCAATCGGGGTGGCGACGAACCGGCCCGCATGGTCGTCCTGGAACACAATACCGGTCGCGAAGATCTGCCGGTCGTGGTACTGGTGGGCAAGGGTATTACCTTTGATACCGGCGGCATCTCGTTGAAACCGGGCGCGGACATGCACCGCATGAAGGGCGACATGGGTGGCGCGGCGGCCATCATTGGTGCGCTGCGGGCGGCGGCGCTGTTGGCTGTACCGCTGCGTGTGATTGGTTTGGCGCCGTTGACGGAGAATATGCCTGACGCCCAGGCGACCAAGCCGGGTGATGTGGTGCGGTCGCTCAAGGGGCTGACCGTCGAAATCCTTAACACCGATGCGGAAGGCCGTCTGGTCCTGGCGGATGCGCTCACTTACGCGGGAACGTTCGGGCCGGTGGCCGTGTTCGACATTGCGACGCTAACCGGCGCGCGGGTGGTCGCTCTGGGCGATCACGCGGCGGCGGTAATGGGTGATGAGGCGCTGATCGCGCGTTTGCGCGCTGCCGGTGATGCCACTTACGAGCGCGTCTGGCCGCTGCCGCTCTTCGAGGAGTACGGTGAGCAGCTCAAAAGCGGCGTAGCGGATGTGGCGAATATCGGTGGGCGCGCGGGCGGCAGCATTACCGCGGGATATTTCCTGAGCAAATTCGCGCCTGATGACACACCGTGGGTGCACATCGATATTGCCGGTCTGGATCAGATTGAGAAGGATTTGCCCTACACCCCCAAAGGCGCGACAGGTTTTGGGGTGCGGCTGCTGGTGGAAACCTTGCGCCGCTGGTAGTCCATAGATTTCTGTGAAACGTAAAGCGTGAAACGTGAATTTCTCACGTTTCACGCTTTGCGTTTTTATTTGTTCGCGAAACGAATGGTTGCAACCGGGCCGTTGTCGTTGTGTAGAGTGACTGTCCCATCCAGGCCGCGTTCCACGAGGGTTTTGACCAGATAAAGCCCCAGGTTGTGGCGGGTCAGGTCTACGACGTCGTCCGGATAGTCCGGCCCGTCGTTGGAGAACTCGAACAGCGTCGTCCCCTCATCCTCCGCGACGATACGCACCCGGATCTCCGTCTTGTCGCGACCATCCAGGGCGTATTTTATCGTGTTAGTGGTCAGTTCGTTGATAACGAGCGCCATGTTAGTGGCGTATTTGGCCGCGATTCGCACCGGGGTTGGTGTGACGGAGACACCCACTTTGATGTCTTGTGGGAGGGTGCGCAATGTCGTTGTGATGATCTGGCGCGTCAGCTCGTCGAGGGGCAGCGGCGCCCATTCGGTTTCTGAGAGCATCGCGTGGACTTGGGCAATGCCCTGGATGCGCTGGATGAGGTCTTGGATGAGTGCCTGACGATCTCCGCTAGTGCCGTAACGCTGCTCGCTGTAGAGCAGCCCGATGATCGCGGCCAGATTGTTCTTGACCCGGTGGTTGATTTCGTAGAGCAGGGTGGTTTTCGTCTCCGCATCGCGCAGCACTTGCTCGAACAACCGCGCGTTTTCGATGGCGATCGCCGCTGTGGTGGCCAGAGACTCCATAATCGGGACATCTTCCTGGCTGAAGCAATCGACTTCGGTGTCCACTACCTGGAGCGCGCCGATGATGTGTTGTTTGACCTTGAGCGGTACGCTGAGGATGCAACGGATTTCTACTCCGATTTCGTCATCGATGCCTTTGTAGTGTCGCTGATCGAGCCGGGTGTCCGGCACGATCACGCTTTCCGCATGCTGTACCGTCCAGCCGACAATGCCCTGTCCATACGCGACGCGGTGCCCGCGGATGAGCCATTGTTCTGAGGATTCCCGACAGATCACGGCATCGGAGGTTTCATCCACCAGCCAGATGGAAGCTGCGCGCACGCCCATAATCTGCCGTACCTGGTCGAGGATAGCACAGAGCACGGCATCCAGGTCCAGGCTAGAACTAAAGACCTGCCCGGCCTGGTTGAGCAAATAGAGGGCGCGGTTGCGGCGCTGGAGCGTTTCCTCGATTTCTTCGTATTGAAGGATTTCCTTTCTTAGTTGCGCGATTGTCTTGGCCCGTGCGGCGTTCTGTGCCTGGGCTGCCGCGAGGGCGGCCTGACACTTTTCGAGTGCGGAATCGGTCATACGATAATTTTTCCCCTTGGGTCTATTGAACCGTTATTTGTTCGTACATTTGATAGGCGTTGCCGTCAAGGTCTTCGACGATGAAACCGACAAGATACTCGCCGGCCGGGGCATCCAGTTCTGTCCAGGTGAACATCTGCGAGCCAAAGGTGAGCGTATCGCCGGCTTGCCGTGAGACCTGTGTGACCTGCCCTTGCGCGTTTAGATCGAGCCATTTATCCAGCACGGTGAAGGTATCTCCGCTGCTGGGAAGAATCTCACGCGGCGCACCATTGCCATCTTCACCGGTGAAGCCGAGCACGTGCTGCAGCACACCGTTGGCGAAGTAGAGACGCGCGTAGCGCGTTTCACCGCTATCGCCATAAGTGTACGTACCATCGACGGTGTAGACGGCCTCTTCATACGTCGCGCCGTAGCTCTGTGGTTCGAAGTTGGCGATCACGTTGTTGACGCCGTCGCTGATGGCGAAGAAAATGGGTTCCCATTCGAACTCCATCGTGAAGACGTCGTTGTCGCTCCACACCGGATAGTAAACGCCGTTGACTTCACGGGTTTCGCCGCTTTCCAGATAGTCCGAGTCGGCCACAAAAATGGAGCTGGAACCCTGGTCGTAGAATCCCACGAACAGTTTAATGTAGCCGATAGTTTCGCCGAGAATGTCCATGCTGAGCAGAACCGGTTTCCCCGGCGCTGCTACGTCGCTGGACAGGGTAATAGGTGATACCTGGATGCTGGACTTGCCCGGCGGATTGAGCGTAGCGCCACGGTCTGGTATGACGAGGGCGCTGGTCGCCGGTTGGAACGCCCGCCCGGTGTAGTGGAAGGCCAGGAAATCGTCCCACAAAGAAGCTTGTGCAAACTGACCCGCCACGATATTGTACGATTGGTAGCCGGTGACGGGCGAGGCGTAGAGCTGTGAGTTGGGGAAGTAGAACGAGATGCCGGTAGCACCCGGCTTTTTCGCGCCATGCTTTTCGGCGATGACGGCTTGTTGCAGCGCGGCAAGCATCTCATCGGCGGCCTGGCTGATGGCCTGACTACCGCTTTCGCGCTTGAGCAAATAGGCGAAGTGACCCAGATCAATGTATGCTGGCGGGACATTGTCCCCGAAGATGTTGGTGAACGATTGGGCGTAGCTGCGTGCCTGCGCGACGGTGCGCTGGTTGGCAGATTGCAGAGCATAGGCGAAGGTGTTGAGGCTGTCGATGATCGCCGGAACCTTCGAAAGGTCAACGGCCGTCAGGGTGACGCTTTGTTCGAACTGTTGTGTCACCTGCTGAGCCGATGGGGCCATCCCGAAGAAGCCGCCCATCGGCATACTCTGGCGCAGCAACTCGGCGCGAGCCTGGTCATCGACGATGCGTTGGTCATCCTGGATGTAGCTTTGCACGATCAATTGCCCCAGCTCGGAACCGCTGATGGAGGGATAGGCTTTTAAAGATTCGAGGAAGGCCGTGTAAGCCCAGCCGAGGGCTGGTTCGGTCTCCTGCGAGGCCACGGCGTAGCGCGCGTGTGCTGCCAGAACGCTAAAGACTTCCAGGTGACCCATCAAGCAGGCGTCCATGCCAATCAATTCGAATTTGTCGATGCCGGTCTGGCTGCGGATTGCGCCTAGCGCTTCATCCAACGCGTGCAAGTAGAGTTGGTTGCCGAGTGCAGAGCCGAGGGGGAAGGATGTGTCGCCGCGCACGCGCGGATCGGGATCGCTCCACCCCCCAGGCCAGCCCATGCCGTGATCTGACATAATTAACGCATACTTGTCTGCTGGGAAAGTGGCGGCGGCCCAGGTGACAAAGTCGACAAGCGTGTTGCCGTCGGCCATGTTGACTTCGCCGAGGTCGGCGAGTTCTTGGGAACCGACCCGCTGCAAGTCGTTGTCTTGTGTGACGTAGAACCGCTTTGTCGAAGTCCAGTCGCCATCGGCGTAGTAGCCGCCACGATAGCGGTCCATTTGCGCGACAATGTGGACGTTATCGCTGGAACCGATGCGCTCGGCCTCGTTCAGGTCGATGTAGATGTCTTGTTCCAGGATTTTGTCGTCAGCATCCTGATAAAGCATGACCAGCCAGGTATCCCCATCGCCGGATGCTGCTGGAGGGACGAAGGGTATGGCCGTGGGCTTTGCCGGGGCGGTGGTGGGTCTCACTGGAGCGGCGGTGGGATAGTCATAGGTATATTCATCCGACGGCTCCGGCAACGAGATGCTACTCAGATCACCCAACCCGCCTGAGATGAAGTAGATGAGGGCGCACACCACACACAGGACGATGCCACCCAGAATAACGAGGGGTAGCAGTTTGGGTTTGCCACCGCCGCGAGTGCCACCACCCAGCAGTTGGCTGAGAAGAGACAGAATGGGTAAGCCCCCCTGACTACTGCCACCGTATGATTGGCCTCCTGTGCTGCTATAGGGTTGCGAGGTTCCACTGGAACTAGGAGGGCGTGTGGTTGCTCCGCCTAGACTGGACGATGGCATGCCGGTCTGACTGCTTGGCCTTTGTCGTCGCGGAGCTTCGGCGCGTTCGCGTTCGCCAGTATCGCCTGGACCGGGCCGCCGTCGCCGCTGTGCGCGGATGGTTTCTTTATTATCGTTGCTCATTCAATATTCTCCTTTTTGAACTTTCATTACGGGTCCAATAATATAATCCAACCGTTATCGATTCGTATTTTGCCTTGCCGGCGCAGCGTTGCCAGCGCGCGATTGACGCTTTCGCGGCTCGTCCCGACGAGCGCCGCTAGCTCCTGCTGCGTCATGGGCAAGGTGATACGCACCCCGCCCGGTACAGGTCGTCCCGACCACTCCGCCAGCCGTCGCAGCCGCGCGATAAGCCGGTCGGACACCGTTAGCGAAGCCAGTCCTTCGGCATCTTCCGTCATGTGGCGCAACCGCGCGCTCAGGGCGCGTAACAAGCTGCGTGCCAGGGTGGGGGAGTGTTCCAGGCCGTGGAGCAGCACGTTCTGATGCAATTCTAGCGTGGTGGTTGGTTCGATGGTTTCTACGCTGGCCGAGCGTGGCAAATTCTCGAAGAGCGCCATCTCGCCGACGATCTCCCCTGGTCCAAACATGCTGACCGACAACTCCCGCCCATCCTCTCCAATGACGTAGACACGCACTCTGCCTTTGGTGATGATGTGGCAAGTGTGTCCTTGCTCCCCGGCATGAAAGATGACCGTCCCGCTTCCGTATTCCCGCATTTGTGCTTCCCCCGCCAGGAAGCGCAGTTCCTCACCGGTCAGCCCGGAAAACAGCGGGATAGACCTTAAAAAGGCAATCCGCTCTGCGAGTGGATCCTGTCCGTCGTGATCGTCCATCATCACTGGTTTCATTGTCGATTTATGATGTTGAGTGTGCGTTGTTGTCGTTGGATAATACCTCCATTGTAATCCTATCCCGTTCATGTGCAACCTCCTTTCTACCCGCCTTTTATGACAATACGCAGGATTAGGCCTATACCTACAGCCAAAAGTACGCTCAGTAACGTCTCGGCCCAATGACCAGTCAATTGCATCAGGATGCCCAGCCCGTTGTTTTGTACGCGGACAGCCATCAAGCGGCGCGGCAGCAGCACCAGGGGAACGAGTGTGATCTGCCCGGTGAGGATGAAACTGGCGATGAGCACTCGTTCAATCATCGGCTCGTACTTCTCACCGGTGCCCAGATGCGGCGCGGCCTCCGGTCCCCAAATACCGCGCACGATGAAACGCAGCAGCACCCACGCCGGTTGGAGCAGCAGCAGATAGCCGATGACGAGGACCAGCATTTTGGGCGCGAGCGCATACACGCCGATCACATTCGCCGGGCGCAGTATAACGGTGAGGATGATGATGCCAATGTGGATGGCCTGATCAAGCAAGTAATAAAGCAGATCCCCGGTGGTGTTCTGCGTGTGGATTAGACGCGCTCTGACGATGTCGATAAGCGTATGCGTGACGCCGATAAGCGCCGCGTAGCGCCACCATCCCGGATCGACCAGGCTGGAGCAGGCCACCGTCGTCAGGGTGACAATCCCGCCATGAGCTGCCACACCCCAGAGTGAGCGCGCCTTCCACCGTGCCAGAAAGTTGAATTGCAAAAGATAATCACCGAGCAAGTGTGCAAAGATCAACATTGCCAACATGTCACACCTCCTTCATCTTTCTATCTCAAGCATAGCAGACCGAGCACCGAGCGGCAATGACGTTCGTCACACCCTTCGTTTAAGTCTGAAGTCCCAGCACGAAGCTGCGCGCGTCAAAACACATCTCTTGATTTCCCAGGGGAATGGACGTGTTCCACTCAACCATAGCTGGGGAATATGTGCATTCAAATGCGCTAGCCCTGGAGATAGGTTTTTGTCGTTTGGCCTGTGTGGTGGTAGAATATAGAGGTAGCATATCAATGTTTTTCGGCCATGGATGAGGCGTGAAAGGCAGGGTAGCAATGAAAGAGGCAGAACTTAGAAAACAACTGGCGTTTAACGAGAAGGCTTTGGATGTTGTGCTGTCGATTGACCGGATTCGTGACGTGTCGCCTGGACCGGCGGCTATCTTCTCTGGCCTGGCTCATGTGATATGCGATCACTTCCATGTGGACGTGTGCCTGTTGTATGTGAAGGACCGCGAAACAGGCGCGTTTGATCTGAAAGTGGTGCAGGAGCGCGATCAGGCCTGGCGCGACACCGCTGCGGCGCTCTCCGAAACTCGTATCCAGGAGGCGATGCGCGACGGTGAGATTTCTCTGTGGGAGGCGGCGGACGTGTTGCCGTTCGATCTGGCGCGCGGGTTCCCCTCTACGTTTCGTATGGCGACGCTCCCAGTTTTTATGGACGAAAAACCGCTTGGCCTCATTTTGATGGCGCGTAGCGCGCCCGTATTTGACGATCAGGAAATCGAACTGATGCATATCGCGGAAAGTCAGATCGATTCGGCCATTGTGCAGGCGTACACGCACCACGATCTCACACAGCGCAACAAGGAACTGGAAACCATCTACAACTTTGATCGCATCCGGGACCGCTATCTGCCTTTCGATGAGATGCTGGACGTGGTTTTGCAGGAATTGTGCCGCGTGGTCGAAGCCGAGATGGGCTTTGTGATGCTGTACAATCAGCAGGGCCGGCAGTTGGAAATGCGCGCCGTGACGCACGACGATTTGCTGCACAAGGTGGCCTATTACGAGACGATGACCCAGGTGGCCAACACGGCCATCCGCCGTGCGCAGTTGGTATGCGAGGAACAGGAGTCACCGCAATGTACGATTATAGCCGTCCCGTTGATCCTGCGCAACGAGATCATCGGCGTGTTCGGCACGGTCAACCGCGATCCGCAACGCCGCTTTACCGGCGATCATCGACGGCTGCTGAAGGCCATCGTCAGCCAGATGGATACCGCCATCTTCGAGAGCCTGGAACAGCGGCGCTTGCGGCGTGTCCTAGGGCGCTCTGTCGATTCTCACGTGCTGGGCCGTATGCTGGCGAACCCCAACGTCGATATTCTCAAGGGCGAGCGGATGGTGCTGACTGTGCTCTACGGCGACCTGCGCGGTTCGACGGAATTGGCCCAACAGCTCAGACCGGAGATGCTGGTAGAGTTTATCAACGACTACCTGAGCCGGATGACCCAAGTCCTGTACGCCTACGAGGGTACGCTGGACAAGTTCATTGGCGATGAAGTGATGGCATTGTTCGGTGCGCCGCTGCCGCAACCGGATCACGCCTTGCGCGCGGTGCGCGTGGGGCTGGCGATGCAGAGCGCGCATGAGCGGCTGATGGCGGACTGGACGGCGCGCGGCATTGTGCCCGCCGCGTTGGGGATCGGTATTGCCACTGGGGAAGTGACCGTAGGGGAATTCGGCTGCGAACAACGCACCGACTACACGATCATCGGACACACCGCGAACCTGGGCGCGCGCATCTGCGGCGTGGCCAAAGCGGGTCAGGTGTTGGTCAGCCAGGAAACCTACGACTTGATCAAAGACTCGGTCGAGGCTTCGCCGGTGTCAGGGGTGCATCTCAAAGGCATCGATGCTGCGGTGACGGTCTACGCCGTGAGCCGTGTGCTGGATTAGGTGTTTATCTCCGTTCCATCGCCGTCTGGTAGCTTTTGCGCACGAAGCTCATAATCCGCCCGATGGCAGCGGGGTCGGCGATGAACACCTTTGTCCAACGTTTGATGACCCGTTCCCCGGCCTTGAAGGGTTCAGTCTGGTTGTCTTGCGCCAACGTCTCGATGTCCTTGTGCCGCAACTGCGTGATGACCACACCGTCCGTCACCAAAAAGGCGAAGAGCCGCCCATCGGCGACGTAGGCCGGACAGCCGAACATCCGCCGGGTGATCACGTCAGGCCATAGCAGCACTTCCTTCTCGAAGGCCTGCCGCAGCGCGCGCGCGTCGTCCTCAACATAATAAGGCATCGCTTACTCCACCTTCTCCAGTAAATAGCTGACCTCGCCGTTATCATAACGCACCAACGTGTGCGGCGCGTCGACGTCATACCAGGCGCTCAACGTCGTCTCCTCATCGTCGAGGGTGTACGTGACGGTGACTTTCCATGTGACGAAGTGGCCTGCCGGAGTCCATGTTGGCTCGCTGCCTGCGACGACGATGAAGGCATCCACGATGTCGACATACCCCTGCCGATTGACCAGGACGAGCGGCTGCGTGCTCCCATAGGCGATGGCGAAGGGGAGCGCCGAGAGCCGCCAGGGCCACTCGCCATCGAGGAATGCGCCAGCCGGTAGGGGCGCTGTCTGCGTTGCGCCGTTGCCGGCGACTTGCAGCGTTGCGCCGTCCACGGAAGCTATGTGCGTGAGCGTCAGGCTGGTACTCTCCGATGCGCGCGTGCTGTCCAGCGCCTGCACCGACAAATCTGTCTTGGCCCAGACGATGCGCTCCATACTCTCGAAGGCGGCCCCGGCCAGGCTGTACCCCGGCAGTGAAATCCCCTCGAAGTTTTCCGGCAGGGTGATGGGCAGGTCGGCTTCGAAGGCGTCTTGATCGATGCGACACGTCAGTGCCACGCTGTCGCTCTGTGGGGTCAGATCACATTCCGCCTCACCTACCGTCTGGTTTAGTCCGCCCTGGATGACGTAGCGCCACCGCGTGGGAACGTCCCAGGCGGACGGCGGCTCCAGCATTAATTCCTCCACCGCCAGCTTTTCAGGGAAGCGCCCCACGATGATTTCGCTGTAGGCCGCGTACCCGTAGATACCGCCCATCACGACGAGCGGCGCAAGCCACGCCCACGCGCGCCATCCTACCAGTCGCGGTAGGACCACCCGTGCCGGCGGGATGCCCCAACGCCAGATCAACCACAGCAGGACCGCCATTACCGGAGCCATCAAAAGGCCCAGGCAGATCATGGCCATCATCAACCCACCCACCACCGGCATGGGGAAAAAGCTGCTGGCAATGAGGATAATCGTGGCAATGCTGTTGTACGCGGCATGCAACACAATGCCGGGGAAGAGGCTATTGCTGCGCCAGGCCACGAATCCCAGGACGAATGCTACCGGGACGAGTGCCATCGCGCCCTGGAAGCGCAGGTGATACAGCGCGAAGATGACACCGCCGACGGCAATGCCGATCCACGGGCTGCGCCGCTCGTAGGCGCGTTGGACGTAGCCACGGAACATGATTTCCTCGCACAGTGGCGCGACGATGACGGTGGAGGTGAACAACAAGAGCGCCTCTATGACGGTGCGCGGAAACATCGATGGCGGCACGGGGGTGGTGTAGCCAAAGAGGACCGTTGTCGTCAGATTGAGTATCACACCGATTATCCACAGTCCCAGGGCCAGCGCCCCGCCCAGGCCGACAAGCCGCCACCCGGGCCAGCGCCAGCGCAGCGTCGCGCGGATCGAGAGCTTTCCGAGCCGCATGAAGAGCAGCGCCCCCAGCGCCAGCGCTACCTCAACGGCGATGCCCACGATGTAGCGCACGCCGATATCGGGCAGCGAGGTGCCCCACAACAGCAGAGCCAGACCGAGCAACAGGTAGATGTTGGCAGCGAGTAAGGATGGCCTCTTGCCGGGCAAGTTTGTCCCGCCCAGCACGCTTGTTTCGCCCGGCGAATGCGTCTCGTTGTGCTGCGGTGTGGTGTCGATAATCATCATCTGTGACGTTTCCCTGCTTGTTTAGTCTTTATTCGGTGTCGGTTATCGTGTCTCTTCTACGTTCTTTCTACGTGAAAAATGGGTGGCAGCGCGCGCTTGTGCGCCGCTGCGGCGATCATCCGCCGCACGCGAGCGACGACGGCTTCCGGCGCGTCGGGCGCGCGATCCTCTGCCATCGCCGCCAGAATCGCATCCAGTTCCGCGTAGGTGATGCCCAGTTCGCCCTCGTCGGTTTGACCGGGCCACAGCCCCGCCGTGGGCGCGCGCGCAATCACCGGTTCCGGCACGCCGAGCACGCGCGCGAGTGCCTGCACCTCGTGTTTGTACAGCTCGCCGAGCGGTTCGATGTCCACGCCGCCGTCGCCGTACTTGGTGAAGTAGCCCACCAGCATCTCCGACCGGTTGCCCGTCCCGGCGACCAGGCAGTTGTGCGATTGTGCCAGGTAGTACCAGGCCGTCATCCGCAGGCGCGGTTTGACGTTGGCGCGCGCTATATCGCTGCCGGGCGGAAGCGCCGCCATCAGTGCCTCGCAGGCTGCGTTCAGGTCGACGGTGTGCAGTTTCAGCCCGAGTGCCTGCGCCGTCATCCGGGCATACGCCTCATCCTCCGGCAGGCTGTGACACGGCAGCCAGACGGCGAGGGTGTGCTCGGCCCCCACAGCGCGCGTCGCCAGCGCCGCCGTGACCGCCGAATCCACGCCGCCGCTGAGTCCCACCACGAAGCCATCTGCCCTGGCTTGTCCTGCGTAATCCCGCATCCACGCGGCAATCGCGTCCGCTAAAGCTGTATACTCCATACCTTTGTTCCTCCAAAATAAACCGCGAATCCCGCTAATCAGTTTGAATATAGCCTTGAGTGGTTGAAAGTCAACTAGTGACTGTTCAAAAGCTGAGAACACTTTTGCACAGTCACTCTGGGTTTGACAACTGCCCCTCCCGTGCTATACTATGGCGCGCGTGGGTCGTTAGCTCAGTCCGGCAGAGCAGGGGCCTTTTAAGCCCAGGGCCACAGGTTCGAATCCTGTACGACCCATTGGAGAAGCGGTTTGGTCGAGAGACCAGACCGCTTTTTTGTGTTTGGTGGGGGTGGGGGTATACTTGGGGTGTGGTATGCAAAAGTAGCGATAGCTGAACTATTGGGAGGCGTGAGATGACTACAAATGCAGAAACGCTGATGCCCTCTACGCAATTTGCCAGGATTTTTAAAAGCGTTAAGCAGCTTACCGTAAGAGAACAGTTGACGTTGGCGAAACTGGTCTTGGAAAGTGTGCTGAATGCGAAACCAGGAGAGCAGGATGAGTGGCCGGCCGGTTTCTTTGAGGCGACCGCCGGGGCGTGGGCTGGCGCGCGGTTGGTGCGGGAACCGCAAGGCGAGTATGAAGAGCGACTTGGCTGCAATGGGTAAAATACAAAACCTGCAAGCGATTCAAGTTTTAGTCAACCGGTTTAGTCAAAACCGGGACGCATACATTCGGGCAGACTCAGACTACAATGAAACGCAACTACGTACCGACTTCCTCAATCCGTTTTTAGCAACTCTGGGCTGGGATGTATTCAATGAGAAGCAAGCCCCGCAATATCTTCGCGAGGTTGTTCATGAAGATATAGTGGAAGTCGCGGATGACGGGGAGATTTTTACCAAGAAACCTGATTATGCGCTGCGACTTGGCGCTGCCCGTAAGTTCTTTGTAGAAGCAAAACGACCTTCTGTGCCTATTGCAAACAGTGATGCGGCCGCGTTCCAGGTACGTCGGTATGGTTGGAATGCTCGTTTGCCGATTTCCGTTTTGACCAACTTTGACCAGCTCGTTATCTACGACTGCCGCGTGCGTCCTCAGGCTGGCGATGACGCCCGCGTGGCGCGGTTCAGAGTTTATGATTATTCTGAGTATGTTGCCAGGTTCGATGAAATCTACGCACAGCTTTCTCGTGAGGCCGTCTATACTGGTAGCTTCGATGCGCAGTTTGGTGTCGAGCAAGAACGTGTTGGTATAGAACCCTTTGATGCGTATTTCCTGGGCCAGATAGAAACCTGGCGCTTGCAGTTGGCCCAAGACATCGTTCAACAGAATCCCGCATTGACCGAGGGCGAGGTAAATTTCCTCGTGCAACGTTTGCTCAACCGCATTATCTTCTTGCGGATTTGCGAAGACCGCGAACTAGAGCGTTACCAATTGCTTCAGTTTGTGCAAACGTATGATGACCTCAAAGCGTTATTTCATCAGGCCGACAGGCGCTACAATTCCGGTTTGTTCGACTTTATCGAGGACCAACTTTCTCTCAGTATTGTTGTCAGCAGCACCGTCTTGATTGATATTTTCCGGGAACTCTATTATCCGGCCAGCCCGTATGCTTTCTCGGTGGTCGAGTCCGGGATACTGGGTGAAATTTATGAACGTTTCCTGGCCAAGCATATCGTGGTGGCCGAGCAGCAGATTTCTGTTATTGACAAAGATGAAGTTGCCGCATCGCAAGGGGTTGTGCCCACTCCGCAATACATCGTAGATGCGATTATCGAAAAGACACTGTCCCCTTTGTGTGTTGGCAAATCCCCGGCTCAACTAGCGTCTCTTCGTTTAGCCGATATTGCCTGTGGTTCCGGAGCGTTTCTCGTTGCCGCGTATCAATATTTGCTCAATGCTTATCTGGGAGCCTACCTGTGTGAAGGTGTTGATTGTCATCGGGATAAAGTCTATGAGGGCGCGCAGAACACGTGGTATCTTACCCTCGCAGAGCGGCAGCGTATTCTCTGTACGCATATCTTTGGCGTGGATATTGACCCGCAAGCGGTCGAAATTACACGGTTTAGTCTCCTGCTTAAAGTGTTGGAAGATGTGCCTTCCACCGCGATAGCGGCCCATTGGCAAGCGCAGCACACTCGCGCGTTGCCTAGCTTGCAAGGAAACATTCAATGTGGCAACAGTTTGGTAGATAGTGCCTATTTTGACTATGACCAAGACGCGCTGACCGATACAGAGCATTATGCGCAGCTTAATCCACTGGATTGGGCAATGGCCTTTCCTACAGTGTTTGCTTCTGGTGGTTTTGACGCGCTGATCGGCAATCCCCCTTACATCCGTATTCAAAATATGGTGCGTTACTCGCTCCGTGAAGTGCAATACTATCAGAGCAACGTTTCCCCTTATACCTGCGCGCAAAGCGACAACTTCGATAAGTACGCGCTTTTCATTGAACGCGGCCTGTCTTTACTCAAACCAACCGGGCGGCTTGGCTATATCGTGCCCCACAAATTCTTCAGTCTCAAATCGGGTCAGGCGCTCCGCCAGTTGTTATCTGAACGACAACATGTCGCCGAAATCGTCCACTTTGGCGTGCAGCAGGTCTTCGGCCAGCGTCGCACGACGTACACGTGTATTTTGATGTTGTCCGGGGCCGCTATGCCCCGTTTTACGGTTGAGCACGTTAGCGATTTGTCGGCGTGGCGGCGTGGTAAGTCGGATGAGATTGCCGAGTATCAAGCAGATTATCTGACAGAAGCGCTATGGGAATTTGTCTCTCCCGCCGCCCGTCGGGTTTTTGAACGCTTGCGCGTAGACTATCCGACAACGCTTGGGCAGGTCGCCGACATTTTCGTAGGCGTGCAGACCAGCGCCGATAAACTCTACATCGTTACGCCTGTCGCTGAGACAGAGGCCGACGTTACTTTTGTTGATGTTGCCGGCGCGACATGGACTATCGAAAAGGCGATTGTACGCCCATGCTTGAAAGATGTTGCGCTGCCCGCTTATAGCCGTCCACAGGCTAACACGTATGTCATTTTCCCTTATACAATTGGCGAGGATGGAGCGCGCCTTTACACCCCTGAGGAAATGCAAGTGCGTTTTCCACAGTGTTGGGCTTATCTCAATGCGCACCAGCACACTTTGTCGCAGCGCAGTATTCAGGGTCGAACGCCGGAGACGTGGTATCGTTACGGGCGTTCGCAAAGTCTTACCAAATTCGATGGTGCGCTGAAACTTATCTGGCCGGTGCTTTCTCTTGAAGCACGCTACGCTTACGACGATCAGAATATTATCTTTACCGGCGGCGGCAATGGCCCGTATTATGGTTTGCGCCCTCGTCCAGATACCGAGCTCTCGATTCACTACTTACAGGCGGTATTATCACATCCGGTTATCGAGGCAATGGTGCGCGCTATCGGCAGCGCTTTCCGGGGTGGGTACCGTTCTCACGGCAAGCAGTTTGTTAGAGACTTGCCCATTCGCCAGATTGATTTTGCCGACGCAGGAGAAAAAGCAGTTCATGACAGTGTAGTAGACCTGGTCAAAGCATTGATTCAAGCCACCGAGCGTGCAGCGACTACAACCGTCCCCGCGCAACGACAGCAGGCTGAACAACAAGCGTATCGTTTGCGCCAGGCTATCGAACGCAAAATCAGTGACCTCTACCATATTACCGCTACGGATTTGGCCGCTGTCGGTGCGATTTTGGAGTGGGAATGACACAACCCTCCTACCAGAAATTGCGCGGCGGTTATTACACGCCTCAGCCTATCGCCGACTTTTTGGCGGATTGGGCCATTCGCTCGCCAACAGATGAGGTCTTGGAGCCAAGCTGCGGCGATGGCAACGTTCTGCTTTCGGCTGCCCGGCGTTTGTTGGCGCAGGGCGTGCCGGTGGAAATTCTGAGTCGGCAACTTCACGGCGTCGAGTTAGACCCGCGTGAGGCCGCCAAATCGACCCAACGCTTGGCTGCGCTTGGCTTGTCGTTAACTTCCGATAACACTATCCACGTTGGGGATTTCTTCGCGCATTGTCAGCAGCATCTTTTTGGTGAAAATATCTTGACATTGGTGCTTAAGGAACGCCAATATTTCGATGCGGTCATCGGTAATCCCCCATTTGTGCGGTATCAGCATTTCCCGGAAGAACATCGCCAAATCGCCTTCAGCATGATGGAACAAGCCGGATTACACCCCAACCGTCTGACCAACGCCTGGTTGCCTTTCCTGGTCGTGGGCAGCCTGCTACTCAAGGAAGATGGTCGCCTGGGGATGGTCATTCCGGCGGAGCTGTTCCAGGTCAACTATGCCGCCGAAGTCCGGCAATTTCTCAGCGACTATTTCAGCCGGGTGACGCTGGTCACGTTCCGGCAATTAGTTTTCCAGGATATCCAGCAAGAAATCGTTTTGCTCCTGGCCGAGCGCAATCACAATCCCAACAGCGGCATCCGTGTGGTTGAGTTAGGCGGCATCGAGGATTTGAATACATTGACAACCGCACAACTGGATGCGGCAACACTCAAACCGATGGATCATTCCACCGAGAAGTGGACGCAATACTTCCTCGATCCTGAAGAAATCCATTTGTTGCGCGAGATGCGCGCGCATCCCGGCGTCACGTTGGCCGGTCAGGTGTTCAATGTGGATGTGGGCATCGTCACCGGACGCAACGACTTCTTTGTCCTTTCTCAAGACGAGGTCAAGCGTCATGGCCTTGAGCCTTACCTGGAGCGGATGGTTAGCCGGTCAGCGCATCTTACTGGCGCGATTTTTAGCGCGACGGATTGGCAAGACAATGTTGCGGCGCAGTTACCGGCATTCTTGTTCACGCCCGATGATACATTTATCGAAGAACTTCCAGAAACTTTACAACGCTATATCGCGCTAGGGGAAGCAAAGGCGTACCACGAGGGCTACAAGTGCCGGATTCGTCAACGGTGGTACATTGTGCCTTCGGTGTGGATTCCCGATGCTTTTATGCTGCGGCAGGTTCACGCTTATCCCAAGTTGACGCTCAACGCCGCCCAGGCCGTATGCACCGATACGATTCATCGCGTGCGCTTTCGCAAGGGCGTCAATGGCGAAGCTGTGACTGCGACTTACCTCAATTCTCTCACCTTTGCCTTTGCCGAAGTCACCGGGCGCAGCTACGGCGGCGGCGTGCTCACCTTCGAGCCGAGCGAAGCCGAGCGATTGCCCCTGCCATTGAACAACGCTGAACGACTTGACTTGACGCACTTCGATCAATTGCTGCGTCAGAACGATATTGAGATGGTATTGGATATAACCGACAAAGTCTTGTTGCAAGAAGGGCTGGGATTGAGTGTTGAGCAAACCAGGATACTGCGCGGGGTTTGGGTCAAGTTGCGAGATCGTAGGATTAATCGAAAGTAGTATACCTCAGAGGGATTGAAATGCCGCTCTGCCTTCAGTTAGAGCGGCATTTTGCTTTTCTATAGTTGCCTTCTCTTCTTGTAATTTTTCCCTTGACAAATCCCAATACTATAGTATTCTAATACTAGAATACTACGAGGTGAGAATAGATGACAACCCAATCAGAACTAGCGCTCTTATCCCTGCTCGCCGAGCAGCCCTATCACGGCTACGAACTCGAACACGTCATCGAGGCGCGCGGGATGCGGGAATGGACGGAGATCGGGTTCTCGTCGATCTACTACCTGTTGAAGAAGCTGGAAGGCGACGGCTGGATCGAGAGCCGGCTGGAGGAAGGCGGTCGCGGACCGGCGCGCAAGGTCTACGCGGTCACGCCCGCCGGGCGGGAGCAGTTGCGGGCGGCGATTGTGGAGGCGCTCACGACGCCGCAGCAGTGTTATACCCCGCTGCTGTTGGGGATCGCGAACTTGCCGGCAGTCCCGCCGGCAGAGGCGGCGGCGGCGCTGCAGCAGTACATTGCGGCATTGGACGAGCGGTTGGCGCACATGCGCGAGCGTTGGGAAGCGCAGAAACCACTCCCGTACTTTGTAGAGGCGATGTTTGCGTACAGCGACACGATGATACAAGCAGAGCGAAACTGGATAGAGCAATTCATCAAACAAGTGGAGGCACACAATGGATAAAGCGGTACAACCTTTGGCGGGATTCAAACATTTAACGACGCATCACTGCGTCACCGGCTCGATGCGCCACATCTACGTCTTCAATGGCTACGAGATTAGTGAGGACTTGCTGTTGGGACTGGGAGCGGGCGTCAGCTTTAGCTATTTCCACTACAAGGGCCAGCCTCCCTTTATGGGCGGGCGCGGCGCGCCTAAGCCGAGTATGGAGGAACTCGCCGGGCAGCGCACCGGCGTCCAGATTACGCCGCACACCACGACCAGCGCGCGCAAGGCGCGGGAAGCGCTGCTGGCGATCCTGGAGGCCGGACAGCCGGTGATGCTCCAGGTGGATATGGGCTTCCTGCCCTACTTCGACTTCGGCGGGGAGGAGTACCATTTTGGCGGGCACGCGATTGTGGTCTGCGGCTACGACCCGGAGACGGAGCAGGTGTTGATCGCCGACCGCGAGGACGGGCTGCACCCCGTGGCGATGGCCGATCTGGAGAAGGCGCGCGGTTCGACCTTCAAACCGTTCCCGCCGAAAAATGGTTGGTGGACGTTCGACTTCAGCGCCATGCGCCCGCCATCCGCCGCCGAGGTGCGCCAGGCGATTGTGGAGCAGGCCGACTTGATGTTGCAGCTGCCGATCAGCAACATCGGCGTCAAAGGCATCCGCAAGGCTGCCGAAGCGGTTCCGGCATGGCCTCAAAGTATGGACGCCGACGCGCTGAAATGGGCGTTGTTCAACAGCTACATCTTTATCAGCCCGGTGGGCGGCTCGGGTGGGGGGAACTTCCGCTATATGTTCACCCGCTTCCTGCGCGAGGCCGCCGTGCTCGCGGACAATCCGCGCCTGGATGCCGCCGCCGCCGACTTCGCCGCCGTCGCCGATGCGTGGGCAGAGTTGGGGGAGTGGTTTCACGCGACTTCGGAACTACCAGATCCCGCCGCACGGTTGGATGAAGCTGCCGCGCACCTTCACGCCTTGGCCGACCGGGAAGCGGCAGCGTGGGCGCGCCTGCGCGAGTCTGCCGCCTGACGTAAAGGCATATTCGTACTAGTAGAGCAACCAACGAGGGCAAGAATTTGTCAACAGATTGAACGGATTTTTCTTTCCAATCCGTTTCATCTGTTGAATCCGTTGACAGTACATTCAGGAGAAGGCAATGGATAAGATTGATTTCAAAAAGGAGTTGCAGCATTTGTACAATCCGCCATCGCGGGACTTCTCTGTCATCGAGGTGCCGGAGATGCAGTTCTTGATGGTGGACGGGCATGGCGATCCGAACACGGAACTGGCTTACCAGGAGGCTGTGGAGGCGCTCTATGCGGTGGCATACAAGCTCAAGTTTATGAGCAAGCAGCAACTGGAGAAGGATTACACCGTCCCGCCGTTGGAAGGGCTGTGGTGGGCCGCCGACATAGACACGTTCACCGTCAACCTGGACAAAAGCGCGTGGGATTGGACGATGATGATCATGCAGCCGGAGTGGATCACGCCGGAGCTATTCGCGCAGGCCGTCGCCGAGGTGCAGAAAAGCAAGGCATTGCCCGCATTGTCCATAATGCGGTTGGAGCGATATGCCGAGGGCCTGGCCGTGCAAATCCTCCACATCGGCTCGTATGACGATGAAGCGCCGACGCTGGCGCGGATGCACCGCGAGTTCATCCCGCAAAACGGGTACGTTGAGGCCGGGAAGCATCACGAAATCTACCTGGGCGACCCGCGCAAGACCGCGCCGGAAAAGCTCAAGACGGTGCTGCGGCAACCGGTGGTGCGGCGATGAGCGCGAAGTTGATACACTTGCCCCACAGAGTTTGCGGGCTGACCTGTATGATCAACGGGGTGGAGGACCTCTACGAACAGAAGACCGGAGTGCGCCTGCCTGAGCGATTGCTGTTCTTTCTGAGCGGTATGGCGGGATTCGTCTACATCAAAAATCGGAACGCGCCGACGCCGCGCATGGTCTTCTGGGGGATGCAGGTCGCCAAGTATCAGTATGCGGCGCTGGCGGATGTGGTGGGATTCACGTGGCAGATGGTGGAGAACCGCAGCTTTGCCTTCACCCTCGACCGGGCCAAGGAGGCCGTCGATCAGGGAACTCCGCCGCTTCTGGGGGCGCTGGATATGTATCACTTGCCCTACTACGAGAAGTTCTACCACAACTTTCACGTGCCCATCCACCACGTGTTGATGGTGGGTTACGACGATGACCGGGAAGCCGTGCTTGTCCTCGACTGTGACCGGCCCGATGTCCAGACCGTTCCTTATGCTGACCTGGAACCGGCGTGGGACGTCACGATTCCCGGCATGGGCAAAAAGAACACGTTCTACACCTTCAACTTCGATGATCAGGTTGCCGATGTCGAAACGATCGCCCGCAAAGGGTTGGCGAAACAGGCCGCCGCGATGTTGGACGCGCCCGTGAGTATGCTGGGACTCAAGGGAATGCGCAAGCTGGCCCGCGAGCTGCCCGCCTGGCCGCGAGAACTGAGCGCCGCACAAGTGGACATTTCCCTGCGCCATCTGGTCGAGTTCACCGGATATCCGCCGATCCCACCCAATCGCCTCACCGGATATGGCGCTCCCGACAATCACGCCGCCGGCAGGGATGTTTTCGCCGGTCTGCTGCGCGGTCTGGCAGAGACGTATGCGATGCCAGCCTGGACAGAGGCCGCGGGCTTGTTCGAACAATCGGGGCGGAAGTTGGTGGCGTTGACCGACACCGTGGTGGACTTTTTACTGGGACAGTGCGATACTTTGGAGCCGGCCTCGGTTTTACTTACCGAGATCGCGAATCTGGAGGAGTCGGCCTTTCGTATTATAGGGCGGGCTTCAGGTTTGGAAAGTGACTGTTCAGACTTTGGGAAGAGGGGTACAATCGTGGGTGGAGGGAAAGAAGATGCGCATCCAAGTGAACTTGCCCAAAGTGGAACCGGATCGTTATGATATGCCGGGGACTT
>Ga0209723_1000280_pt1 | contig 99083 bp, 71 predicted proteins | sample BiotimSIPDNA_2_FD_185750 | JGI IMG/M metagenome (GOLD analysis project Ga0209723, IMG submission 185750) | Anaerobic biogas reactor microbial communites from Washington, USA - Biogas_R2 time_0 SIP DNA (SPAdes) (version 2) | ecosystem: Engineered > Bioreactor > Anaerobic > Unclassified | place... | reverse complement strand
TCACCCCCTGAACTGCTACCGGAACGGAGATCAGAAGAGGCCACCGGTACTTCGCCCCCATGCCACCGAAGCAACAATCCACCGTTTACCCCGATTGTTTGTCCATCAATTACCTCCCTTGCGCTCACGCGACAAGAACGGCACCCAGCAGACCCTATGATACCGCGATTGCTGCCCACGCTCCAGGATGTCTGTGATGATAATGAAGATCACTCACGCGTCTTGCCATCGCTTGCCTCTTTCTCGCAGCGTTCCCGCCGCTTGGCTTCCAACCGCTGCTCCCAGGGGACCGCAAATCCCGAGTTCTTGGCGAGCACGCAACCCGGACGTCCTGGCACGCACAGGTCGCCGACCCGTTGGCACGTCTCGTGCTCGTCGTCGTACTGAGGGCAGGAAAAAGAACTCATCGCGTCTCGACCTCAACAGGCCGATCCCAACGACCGATGCAACAAAGGACCCGACGACGGCGAACCGCCCCGAAGGCTTCTGTTCGTCTTTCGATAAATGGCGAACCTATCCGATTCGCCGAAGCCGTCAAGGCTTCGGCGTCTGGGGCAACGTCCCGCCGCCGTCAGGTCCTGGAAAAGCGGCCGCGATCAGTTGGCCGTACTGGAGATGCACTGTCTCCGCACGTACTGCCTGTCCTTGTTCTTAACAGGCTGCTCGGTCGATTGCCCACGGCAGGTGTCCGCCGTACGGGTGTCGCACGGGCAAGGCTTTTCACAATTGCAGGTGCTGGCCGGGCACTTGGCGCAGCAGGCCTTGGGCTGGCAGCAGATGCAGTCGGGGCACTTGCAGGCATTGCCGCACGAGCAGGCCTCGCCGCACGGGCAAGGACAGGCAGCCTTCTTCACCGCGGTGCACTGTCCGGCGCCGACCGGGCCGGCAGTGCAACTCGCACGGGGCTTGCAGCAAGCGCAGTCGGGGCACTTGCAGGCTGCGTCGCACGGGCAGGCGGTCTCGCAGAGGCACTGGCAAACGGCCTTGTCCGCGGCCTCGCATCGGCACGAGGCTTCACACTTGCATGCCGGCTGGCAAGGACAGGATTTCAAAGCGTCCGCCTCGGCGGCGGCGCCCAACAACGACGCGACAACAATCAAATGCGCAAACATAGACACGTCTCCTTGAGAGATTGCAGAAAATCAGACAGCCAAGAACGAACAAGACAGGCAGAACGCAGGCTGCTGATCAAATGGTCCAGATGCAGAACAGGCTTTGCAGCCGGTGACCAGGCGGGGAATGCACCGGAACCCAGGTTTCCCGAGCGCGTGCGCAAGACACGAGACCAAAGAGCGCGGATGGCGCCGCAGCGCGGTGGAACGTAACGACGTGCTCCCGCTCGGCTTGCACCTGGCCGGACGACAAAACGGCCTCCGGGCCTTGGCCAATGCTGCACGGGCAGGGCCGAGGGGGCGATTTTTCCGGAGCGCAGCGCGCGGGAAGCGAAGGAGCTTGGTGGCAACAGCAGCAAGCCGGCTTAGCAGGTGCCTGCCGGCGCGTCTGACGACACGAACCGGGATCCTCCGCACAACGGCAGGTGGAGAAGAGACCCGAGCCGGCGAGCAACTGCGTCACCAGCGCCGCGCAAAGGACCAAAGTTAGGAGAATTCGAGTCATGGACCAGATCCCTGCTTCCTTCGACTCTTGACCACCCTTTGAAGTCTAGTGTGCATCCCATCCAGATTCATCCCCACTTAGGCACGGTAGGGCGGCAAAGAAAAAACTTGTTCGCCCGCAGTGCAAGGCACGGCGGCGGGCGTTGAACGAAAGCGGGCCATGATTGTGTCCCGTCCAATTCCTGCGAAACTCCCAAGCCAGCCGGCTTCCGAACGCGCGACTCGGCGACGTCTGGACATCGCTTCCGCCGAATTCAAAACCCCGCGCGTGCCAAGAATGGTTGTTTCTTGGGCGTGCGCCACTCGCCATGACTCGTTGAGACTTTCGAGCGGGTGTCTGGCGCCCACGGCCAACAAGTAGACCGTGCCACACTCGCAGCAACGACCAGTGACGCGGCGGCCGGAAATTCGCCGGTAGCGGCCGCAGTCGCGTCGGAATGGCGATCGTTCAGCGGATGTTTCGTCCGTTTCTCGCCACCGCCCTGCGGAACGCGTCAAAATCGGGGCAGGCAGCGGCAGTCCGCGTGAGCGAGTCGGGTTGCTCTTCCCGATCCACCGACTCGATTCGCTCGACCAATTCGGGCGGAGCCGCCTACGACCCGATGTACTTGGCCACCAGGCCGCGGGCTTCGGTGGGGTTGGTCGTGCCCAGGACGAGGACTCGGCCGTCGGGGAAGACGACCAGGCGGTGCTTGTCGGTTTCGAATTCGAGGACCAATCCGTTCATGGTGGTCCGGCCCAGGGAATTCAGCCGTTGCGTCAAGCGGCCGAAGTCGGGATTCACTGGCCGTTCGGGGGTGACTTGCACGGCGTTGCGGCCGCAGAAGACGGTCGAGGACGAGCCGCGTTTGCCGGTCAGGAATCCGAACTGCCGCTGGCCGCAACAAGGGCACTCGTCGTTCCGTTGCGGGGTGACCGAGGCAAAGGTACCGCCCCAGATATCGAGGGCGTACAGGCGGACTTGGGCCGCGGGGTCGGCGACCAGGATCTTCATGCCTTCGGTGACTTCCAACGCGGCCACCCACATCACGGCGGTATTCAGGACTCCGCGCGTCTCACAAGTCGGCACGGTGCTGGCGTCCGGAGGTTCGGGGAAGATGCAGCGCAGGCATGGTCCCTGACCGGGCTGGACGGCCATGACGGTTCCGTCGCTGCCCAACACGCCGCCGTAGACCCACGGTTTGCCGAGCTTGACACAGCAGTCGTTCAGCAGGTAGCGAGTCTCGAAGTTGTCGGTCCCGTCGAGCACCAAGTCGGCTCGCTGGACCAACGCTTCCACGTTCGCGGGCGTGACGTCGGTTGTCACGGCCTCGATGGCGATCTCCGAATTGATCGCGCGGAGGTGCCTGGCGGCAGCCTCGGCTTTGGGCAGACGGTCGCGCACGTCCTGCTCGGTGAACAGGATCTGCCGGTGGAGGTTGTGCAGTTCCAGGATGTCGCGGTCGACGACGATCAATCGACCGACGCCGGCCCGCGCGGTGAGTTCCGCCTGGACGCTGCCCAACGCCCCGCAGCCGACGATCAAGACCGCGCTGTCCGCCAGCCGCTGCTGGCCTGCGGCGCGGATCATCGGCAGCACGGATTGCCGTGCGTAGCGTTCGCCAGTTGCTGCTGGTTCAGTCTGTGCCATCAGTTGATCCCCCTTCCCAGCACCCATTCTCTACTCAGCGACGCGGCCGTTATCTCCGCACCGAGGTCATCATCGCAGCACACGGCCACGACGGTCCGCGAGCCCGGTTCTGCAGCCACGTTCACGTCCTCCGCCCCATCTCGACCGCCCGGCACACGGCCGCGGCGGCCTGCCGCAGTTGTTCTTCGTCGTGGAAACACCCCAGGAAGATGCGGATCGACGAACGGGGTTCTTCCGCCATCCGGCCCATGGCCGCCGGCACGTGGAACGGCTCGTGATCGACAGACGAGCAAACCGAGCCTGTGGGCGCGGGCCACGTCCAGAACCCGCCGAGCTTGTTGCCCGGCGGCGTGAAGGCTGGAAGGGTTGCCGAAGATCTCGAAGCACGCGACGATTTCGGCCCGGACTTCCGGATCGAGCGGCGTGGTGGCGTTGTGGTCCAGGTAGATCATGGGGCGATTTCACACTCCCGCCACGGCCCGATCCCAGTCTTTCCACACCGGATCGAGCCCTTGGCGATTCAGCATTTGTGCGATCGCGGAGGGGCTTCGCGTGTCCTCCACCTGGAACTGTTCGGAACCGGTCTGCGGCCTGGAGTAGCCGCCCGGATTGGTCCGGCTGCCCGCGCTCATCTTCGTGATGCCGAGCCGGACCAGCCGGTCTCGCAGGCCGGCCGGCTCCCGCGTGGAGAGGACCAGTCCGGCGTCGGCGAAGCACAGCCGCAAGGCGAGCATCATCTGGACGAGATTCCTGTCCGACACCAGGTGGGGGAAGGCGTCGCGCGGCACGCCGCACGCCGGCCGCAGACGCGGGAACGAGAACGAAACCCGCGACTGCCAGTACCGCCGAAAGAGATAGAAAGCGTGTTCGCCCAGGGTGAGCGTCTCCAGCCGCCAGTCGGCCAGTCCCAGCAGGGCCCCCAGCCCGATCTCCCGCATTCCCGCGCCGGCGAAATCGTCGGGACCGCGCAGCCGCCGGTCGTAGTCGGCCTTGGGACCCGCCAGGTGATAGCGGGCATACGTGCCGCGGTCGTACGTCTCCTGGTAAAGCGTGATGCCCTCGATGCCGGCGTCGAAGAGTTGGCCGTACTGGGAGGCCGTCAGCTGGTAGATCTCCGCGCCGATGAAACTGAACTTGTCCCGCAGCCTTTTTGCCAACTCCGCCAGGTAGGGCACCGTGACAAAGCCCCTGTCCTCGCCGGTGACCAGGAGCAGGTCGCGGAACCCTTCGGCGGCGAGCCATTCCGCCTCCGCCAACGCCTCGTCGATACTCAGGCGGATCCGGGCAAAGTCGTTGTCCCTGTTGAAGCCACAGTACTGGCAGCGGTTCACGCAGTAACTCGACAGGTACAACGGCGCGTACAGCCGGACGGTCCGCCCGAAACGCTGCACGGTCAGTTGGTGGGCCCGCTCCGCCATCGGCTCCAGGTACGCTTCGGCCGCCGGCGAGACCAGCGCCAGCAACTTCATCAGCTGGTACGCACCCGGCGGCGACCGCAAGGCCGCCTCCACATCGTCGGGTGTCACTTGCTCCACACGCTGCCGCCAGACGTCTCTGTGGGCATCGAGCCGGTGCTTGGCCAGGATCGCGTGTACGGAATCTTCGGGACAGGTTGCAGACGACGGCGTGCTCATTCAGACCTCAGGAAGCCCGTCAGCGGGCTCGATGCCTCTGCTTTCAGCGTCGGCGCGCGGGGCCCGGCCAGGAAGGCCCTGCGCCCGGCCTCGACGGCAAGCTTGAACGCCACGGCCATCTCCACCGGATCGTTCGCCGTGGCGATGGCCGTGTTGACCAGGACGGCGTCGGCGCCCAGCTCCATCGCCTGTGCGGCGTGCGATGGCAGGCCCAGCCCGGCGTCCACGACCACCGGAACCCGGCTCTGGGCGATGATGATCTCCAGTGCGGCGCGCGTCTGGAGTCCCTGATTGGAGCCGATCGGGCTGCCCAGGGGCATCACCGTGGCCGTGCCGACGTCCTGCAAGCGGCGGGCGAGCACGGGATCGGCGTTGATGTAGGGCAGGACGATAAAGCCCTCCTTGACGAGAACCTCCGCGGCCCTGAGTGTCTCGATCGGGTCGGGCAAGAGATAGTACGGGTCGGGCGTTACCTCCAACTTGACCCATTCGATCCCCGTGGCCGCTCGGCCCAGTCGGGACAGCCGCACGGCCTCCTCGGCATTCCTCGCGCCGGATGTGTTCGGCAGCAGCAGGTACTTGTCGCGGTCGATCTCCCGCAAGGTGTCGTCGTTCGCGTTGCCGATGTCTACCCGGCGCAGCGCAATGGTCACCACCTGGGCCCCCGACGCGGCCAGCGCCTGGGCCATGACCTGGGGGGACGCGAACTTGCCCGTGCCCACCAGGAGCCGGGAGTCGAACTGCCTGCCCGCGATCGCCAGTCCGTCCATCCCGTCAGCCTCCGCCCACGAGTTTGATCAATTCGATGGCCTGCCCGTCACTCAGCGGCGTGGAGGCAAACTGGTCGGCCGAAACGATCCGGCCATCGACCTCCGCGACCACCGTCGCCGGGGCGACGCCCAACTTCTGCAGCAGTGCCGCTAGCGTCGAGGGCGTCTCCTCGGGTGCAAACCGCCGCGGTTGCCCATTGATCTGAAACGATGTCATGTCAGCAGGCCCAAAACAAAAAAGCACTCCCGCAAAGGGAGTGCTCCACGTTCCGTCCAGCCTCCCTTCGCAGGTTCTAACCTGAGCAGGTTCGTAGGGTCATTACGCGCCAAGTAATTTCTCAGCCGGCTCAACGGTTCGTCCGCCGGCTCCCCTGGCTTCTCATGGACTACCAACGCATTGTAGACCAGTGCACCGGATGTGACAACCAGCTGCCAGCGCCGGTTCCCGCGCGGCAGCCGTGGCGGAGTTGCTCGCTGGCTTCCAACAGCGCTGCGCAGTTGGTATTGCTCGGCAGCGGCGAGTTCACCGACGGGTGGCGGCTCCGCTTGGCGGCGGAATCGGCTCGGGACGAGGGCAGGGCAATCCCGCGGATCGTTGGCGAAAACAGGTTGTTTCTCGCGCCTTCTGGCTAGTGCGCGCAACACGCCACCAGATCCTGGACCCCGGCCCCGCCCACGTCTTGCCAGCAACGGCGGCCGAAATAACTTCCCGAGTTTCCGCCACCACGCTGCTCGCCAGCGTGGAGCCGTGTTCAGAACCAGGCCTCGTCCCCGCCACACGCCCTCTTCCGCCACCACGCTGCTCGCCAGCGTGGTGGCGAGGCAACCGATTTCTTCGCAAATATCTCTGGTCTTGAACACCGCCCCACGCTGGCAAGCCGCGTGGTGGCGAAGAGGAGGCTCCCCACGTAAAGTCGCTGCGGACTCCACCGTGCGAGTCAGCGAGCGTCTTGGCTTGCCGCCAGTTCTCGCCGAAACGGGGAAGTCATTTCGGTCTCCGTTGCTACCGACCGTTTCGAGGAATCTGCGTAAATCTGCGAGGCCCCGACCGCCGTGGCGATCGTGGTGGAACGACCGGCTCACAGCACGTCGGGAATCCGGTAGTGTTTGCGTGCCGCGGCCGGGAGGTATTCGTTGGCGGCGTCGTTGCCGATGAACTTCTCGGTCTGCGGGTCGAATTTCAGTTGCTGATTGCCCATTCGGTAGGCGATGTTGCCCAGATGTTCCAGGCAAGCGCCCATGTGGCCGATCTCGATGTCGGCGTTGGCCCGCTGGCGGCTGCGGATGCAATCGACCCAGTTCTGGTAGTGATACATACCTTGATCCGGGTCGAACTTCTCGGCTGCGATCTTGCTGCCGGGGACCAGCACCTGCCAGCCCAGGAAATGACGCCCGATGTACATCGTGCCCTTGGTCCCGTAGACCTCGATCCGCGTGGAACTTTGCAGCCAATTGGGCAGCTTGTCCTCCGGATTGATCTTCGCCGGCTCCTTCGTCAGCACGGGCGTAAAGCCCGAATTCTCGAAGCTCATCGCCAGCTTGTCCCACTGGAACGAAACGAGATGCATGTCGGGCATCTGGCCGTCGTCCTGGTACCGCCAGCGTCCGCCGACGCACGAGATCGCGTGCGGATGCGGCGGCTCGCCCAGCAGCATCCGGAACTGGTCCAGCTGGTGGATGCCGTCGGACGAATTCCCGCCAGAGAAATCCCAATAGCCGTGCCAGTTGCGGTGGACTTGAGCGTTGTAGGGCCGCTCGGGCGCCGGGCCCAGCCACTGGTCCCAGTCGAAGCCGGCGGGCGGGGCCGTATCGGGGACGGCCTTCAACGGATAGCCGCCGTACGTGCTGGGCAGCATGTTGCAGACCTTGACGTAGAAGATCTCGCCCAAGTTGCCGTCCTGGATATACTGCCGAGCCGCGATCATGTACGGCGTGCTGCGGTGCTGCGTGCCGGCTTGCACGACCCGCTGGTACTTGCGCGCGGCCTGGACCATCTTGCGGCCTTCTTCGACGCTCCGCGAGATGCACTTCTCGACGTACACGTCCTTGCCGGCTTGGCAGGCCAGAATTGTGGCCAGCGCGTGCCACTGTTCGGGCGTCGCGACGAGCACGCCGTGGACGTCCTTGTCGTCGAACACCGTGCGCATGTCCGCCGTGGTTTGGGGGAGCTTGCCCTGCGTCTTTTCCAAGACGCCCGCCGACCGTCCGGCCCGGGCCGCTTCCAGGTCGCAGACATACTTGAACTCGACGTTCTGCAACGACACCAGGTTCAACGCCACTTGCGTCCCCCGTCCGCCGGCACCGAGCAAGGCCAGGACGACCTTTTCATGGGGGCTGCCGGCCTGGACTCCACGTGCGGCTCGCGGCAACGCCGTCGCTGCGGCCGCCAACGCCGTGCCTTGAATCGACCGCCCGACGAACTCTCTGCGTGTGATCTGTGACATCGCTTGCCTCCTGGAAATTCTGTCCAAACCCACAATGCGTGCATCGTGTGCGCATCATACCACCCGAGGCCGCGGCAAGCACTTCACTCCCCAGAGTTTTCTGCCGGTCGTGCCCGAGAACTCTTGTGTTTCCAGTCCGGCAACGGTCGGACGGTGTCCCGGACATGCGAGGCTGCGGGCATCGGGCTGGTAATTCCGTGCCTATTCCTTCGCCGCGTCCACCGACAGAAAGATCGGCCCTTGCGTGTTGAAACGCGGGTCGTGGCTAGAGATGCGATACGTGATCCGCAGATCGCCAATCGGAACGTTCTGGTCGAGCGTCAGGGTCAGTTCACGTTCGATGGTCGTCTGGCCGGCGATGGAAACCTCCCACGTGGCTGGTTCGAGCGTGGCCTTGGCGGGCAAGACAAAGGCCACCGCCAGTTGGCCTTCCTCGGCCAGACGGTTGGTGATCGAGAACTTCAGCTGCGACGCCTGTCCCCGCACGACGCGCTCCGGCATGAGCTTGATGTCCAGCGGCGGACCGACCTGCACGTCGACCGGCGTAGCGATCGTGAAGGGCAGGCCATCCGCGGTGCCGCGGGCTTCCAGCAGGCAGGGCATCAGCCGCCGGGGGGGATCGGCGGGAACCCAGAGTCCGGCTTCCAAGATTGTTGACTGGCCACCGCGTGGAGTCGCGGCGGGCCGCACGCGGCTTCGCTCGGCAATTTCAGGCCACGGGGACGCCACGCGGAACTCGATGTCCGCCGTCTTGGTCGTGCCGCTGACAAACCTCGCGGCCACGGCGGCAGCTTGCCCCTTCCGCGCGTCGCCGACAATGCGTGGCGCCTGCAGTTCCAGCTCCAAGAGCGCCACCGGGGCCAGCGAAACCTCGGCCCGCAGGCGGAACAGCAGTTTCTGCAAGTCGACGGGCGAGCGGGTCTTGAGATCCTTGGCCAGGCGGTCCGCCGCTTGTTGCAGCGACTCGGCCTGATCGAGCGCCGCACGGCCCTTGGCACTCACGCCGACCTGGGCGACCTGCCCGGCGGTGTCCAGCGCCGCCGTGCTCGCGGAGTCCAACTCCGAGGCAAACAACCGCCGGATCTTTTCCAGCGTCGCTGCCGCCAACCGGAAACCGTGGTGGGCCGCCTGCACGCGGGTGCCGATCCAAAGAGCCCGTGCCCCGTCGGCCTCCAAGACCACGTGAACGTCGTCGCGCCGAACGACCGGCACGCATTGCGGCGTTCGCGGCACGATGTCGATCGCCACCAACTCGTCGGCCTCCCCGACGCCCAGCGATTTCCAATCAACGCCCAGCACGGCATCCACAGGCCGGTCGGCATAATTGCGGAACGTGAAATGCAGTTCCCCCCGCGCGAAATCTCCAAACCGCTCGACGACGACGCCTTCGCTGGCCTTGGCATAGGGCACCGGTTCCCAGCCGGCCGTCGACAGTTCTTCGATGGCCGGCACATACTGCCGGTACCACGCGCGATGCGGCTCCAGGTCGCCCGTGGCCGATTGGACGCAGGCCACCGCCGGATAGATGGCACAGGCCAGGCCGCCGCGGAAGTGGGCTTGCACGTTGGCCGGGTCGCGGTCGCCGTAGCCGCCCGACTTGTTCCAGGCGTGCCAGTAGCGCCAGATCTTCCGGTAGTTGACTGCCCGCATGAACCGATCGAGCCGGCCTTGGTGCTTCGGGTCCCAATTGCCTTCCGTCATCGGCACGTCGACGAACGGCATCGTAAAGAACTGCTCGTAACCGTTGGCGTTGCCATAGGTGGCGATCTTGTATTGCTCGGTAATCGGCCACCAAGCCGCGTGATGAAAATCCCAGATGGTATTGGGCAGGCAGGGCTGAAGGTTCTCGTAGCCGAAGGCCAGCGGCACGCGCGTAGTGCGGAAGTGCTCGCGGCGGTAGTCGGGTCCGCCCATGTTGGCGAAATAACCTTCGATGGCGTCGGCCGTAAAGGTCGCGTCCCAATCGCGACGGCCCTCGGTGCGGGCGTACTCTTCGGCCTTGCGGCGAGCCACTTTGGCCAGGAATGGCGAGACGTCCGGATCTTCGTTCACGCGGAAATTCAGTCCCCAGCCGGGCTGGTCGGTGTGGTTGTAACCTTCGTGAGCCCGCCAGTACCGCGTGTCGCCGATATAGGAGATCTCGCCGCGGGGGCCGAAGACGATCTTCTTCAGCGTCTCGGCGGTCGGCGTGTAATCTCGCCGACGCGACGCTTCGGCCGTAGCCATCTCGCGCAAGAGCCCGAACACGATCTCATCGTCCGGCCGTTTTGGATTCGGATCGTCGTAGGCCACCTGGCGAAAGTCGTAACAGCCGTGCAGGTGCCACAGGAACTTGTAGCCCTCGCCAAAGTCGCTGGCGTCATCCAACGCATCCCGTGAATTGACGACGAGCGCGTGGTTGGCCGGGTCGAAGCGTTCCATGTTGGCATAGTTCAGATAGCCCTCGAACGTCGGCCGCTTGACGAAACTCTCCGGAAACAGCCGGTAATAGGTTTCCATCGCCGAACGCATGCCCCAGGCCGGATCGTGCGCGTACAGGACGAACGAAAACGGCGCGCGGCCGGGATGACGGCCCGCGTCCTTCGCGAGTCCCAAGAAGAACGTGAGCGATGTCTCCTGCCGGTTCTGATCGTGTTGCAGCAAGAACACACGCGGTCCCTGGGCCAGCGGCAGGGCCAGACTCAGCCCCGCGTCCGGGCCGGTCACCGCCGACCAGGGATAGACCGAGCACACTCCGATCCCCGTGCGGCACTTGTACGTGTGGCGATACACAGGTCCCGCTTGAATCGACTCCCGCTCCTCCGCGTCGCGATGCCAAGTCCAGCCGGCCAAGTCCAGCGGCAGGGCGAACCGCACTCCAAGCGCCCGATCTTCGCCGGTCGTGTCGCGGACCTCGCCGTCGATCCGCAGACAGTCCTTTCCCCGCCGGACCACCGCGTCGACCTCCAGTCCGCGTTCCGGCAAGGCGGTTTGCAGGGCAACCCCGTCGGCCACAGGCTGCGTCTTTCCGGCCACCGGTTCGTAGACGCCTTCGCTCACTTCTTCGATGAAGTAATCGTCCAGCCACAGCGTGCCGGTCGAGCGGTAGATGTCGGCCCGCAGCGAGAGCCGGCGAGTGGCCGGCTCCGTCACGATTTCCCAAGCCAGCGGCAGCCAGACGCCGTCCTGCTTGGGAATCACCGCGCCGACCTGACTCTGTTTGCCGCTCAGTCGCCCGTTTTCGTCCCGCTCGGACGCGTACGCCCCGCACACGCCGACCCCTTGCCGACGCAGCCACATCCCGACCCGATACCGAGTGTTCGGCTTGGCCGGTACGACGACTTCCAGGTTCGAGCTGGCCGTTTCCGGCCCCGCCACCTCCAGCCGGGCCGAAGTCTGGCCGAAGTGCGCCACGCTCGAATCCAGCGACTGCCCTTGGGCCAGACGCCAGCCCGTCGCGCCGTCCTCGAAACCCGCGTTGGGCACGAGGTTCACCGCAGCCGGCTGGTGCTTGAAATCAGCAATCGCCAGCCCGCCGGTCCCACGCAGCGGCAACGCGCTCCCGCCGATCAAGATCTGGGCGACGCGTCCCTCGTCCGACAACTCCAACCGCAGGCCGGCGGCTATTTCGAGGCGGTGCCCACCCGCCAGCGAAGCGACGCTGAGTAGCAGGGTGACGAAGACGCCGAGTGCTGCAGCTCGTGACAACATGGGGAACCTCTCTTTCGGCACGGACTCGCCGTAGCGGCACATACACAATAGCCCATGCCGCCATGCACGGGAACGTGGGAAGAGGGTGTTCTGCCAGCCTCGACAGGTCGCCACCACGCTGCTCGCCAGCGTGGAGCGGTGTTCAAAACCAGAGAGGTCCACGAAATCGGCCGCCTTCGCCACCACGCTGCTTGCCAGCGTGGAGCGATGTTCAAGATGCAGGACGCATCAAACGGGACGACGCTGGCCCTGAACATGGCTCCACGCTGGCAAGCAGCGTGGTGGCCGAGGACGGCGCGGGGCGGGACGTCGGCGGGGGTGAGCAAGGGGGCGATGAGGTGGCCGCGGTGAGGACACGATTCAACCGGCGGCGGCCGAACAACCATCCCCTCGATTCCAACGCGACCCGCCGCTCGCGTTCAATGACGGTCAGGCCGCAGAACGCAATCTGAACATGTAGATCGCCCAACCAAGCGTGTCGCGCCCCCAACGCAGGTACGCCGCCCTCGCCTTGCTTACGCGCTCAACCAAGTTCGCCAAGTCGGGATCATCTGGATGCGTGCGAGCGTACTCGGCTGTCGCGAACCATTGCAGGCCCTCATACCTGTCCCAGTCGTCCTTGCTGCTCACGATGGTGTGAACAAGCTCCGTTCCTCGCTGCTCTCCGGCTTCTGCATTCGAGAAGTGGCTCCCGAAATCCTCTCGCGCGCACCCAGACGCCTCTAGGTAATCCCCTGACGGCTCCTGCCGCCAGTATGGCTCTCCCACGATTACCCAGCCGCCGGGCCTCACCATGCAGATCAGCGTTTCGAGCGTAGTAGCATGCCCCCCGAAGACCCAACTGGCACCGATACATGACGCTAGATCCAAGCTGTGCGGCTCGCCTGGCTTGAAATCCGCACCATTCATCTGAGTGAAGGTGATGTCAGCACTCGGGGCCCGCGTCTGGAGCCGTCTTTCTGCCTCGGCGATGACGAAAGGAGAAATGTCGATGCCCATGCCACGAGCGTCATAGGCTTCCGCCAAGCGAATCAAAAACTCGCCCTTACCACACGCAATGTCAACGACCTGCGCGTTAACCGGGAGGCGCAGAAGCTCCACCAGACGCGTCAGTTTTTCTTCGCTCGTAGGATTGCATATCACATGTTCACGGTGAGTGATGTCGTAGAACTTCCATACGTCCATGATTGTCAACCTTTCGACGGCGGGGACGGGGATGACCGAGCGGCGACGGGACACGCCAACCCTCCATCCCGCTAAACCTCAACGCCGCCTCGGTCCACCCGAAGGTTTGTCGGCACGCTTCGTGGGCGACGTTCGGCCAGGGCTGGACCGCAGCACCTCCGACCGACGGGCATCTTACTGCAACGCGGGGCGGGCGGCAATCAGTTTTTTGCCCACCACGCGCCGGGACGGATTCGGGGTCGCTCGGTGCGTCGCAGGGACGACGTGTTTCGGCGAGCTGCGTGGTCCGTTTTTTGCGATTCCAGGATTGTGTTGCGGATCGAGGCAGCGCCGGGGACGCCACGGCGGAGTTCGTCTCGGTCGAGCGATATTCACCACCAGCGACGCGTCTCGCCGGCTCGCCACCGTCCATGCGAATTCGGCTCGTGTGCAAGGCCGGCATGACGCGAATCGATACGAGCGGCTTGGAGGGCGGGTTGTGTTGAAGCGTCGCTGCGCGACGAGGTTCCGCTCGCGGAGTGCGAGCGGTGGACGGTGAGGCAAAGGCGGGGATGCGGATTTCGCCAAGTCGGGTTCCGGATCGTCCGGGAGGTCACGGGGCCAGCAGCAGGCGGCTGGGGGCGCCCAGGTAGCCGATCACGTCGTTCAGGAAGCGGGCCGCGACGGCGCCGTCGACGATGCGGTGGTCGTAGGATAAGCTCAGGGGCATGACCAGCCGGGCCTCGATGCGGTCGTTCTCCAGCACCACGGGCAACTTGCGGGAGCGGCCGATCAGCAGGATGGCGACTTCGGGCACGTTGATGATGGGCGTCGAGTACGTGCCGCCGACGGCGCCCAGGTTGCTGATCGTAAACGTGCTGCCCCGCAGGTCGTCGATCGTGAATTCGCTGTTGCGGACCTTTTCGGCGATGCCGGACAGTTGCCGGGCGATTTCGGGAATGGACAGCCGGTCGGCGTTGCGGAGCGAGGGCACGACCAGTCCGCGGTCGGTGTCGACGGCGATGCCCAGGTTGACGTAGTCCTTGTAGATGATCCGCTCGTTCTCCATGTCGATCGAGGCGTTGACGACGGGATGGTTCCGCAGCGACATGGCGACGGCTTTGATCACAAACGGCAGCGAAGTCAGTTTGATGCCGCGGGCGGCGTAGTCCGCTTTGCTGGACACTCGGATACGTTCCAATTCCGTGACGTCCGCGTCGTCGAAGTTCGTGACGCGCGGGCAGGTTTCCCACGACTTGTGCATCTGGATCGCGATCGTGCGGCGGATCTTGGGCATCTTCTCGATGCGAATCGGTCCCCAGTTGTCCGTGGAAGGTTCGCCGGGACCGGCGCGGACGGCCGACGACGCGGCGGCGGTCTGGCTGGCTTTGCGCACCGCTTCCAGCACGTCCTCGCGGGTGATGCGCCCGCCAGGTCCGTTGCCGTGGACCATCCGCAGATCGACGCCCACTTCGCGCGCGAACCGGCGGACGGCGGGACTGGCGGCGATGCCCGCGCCGGCCGTGGTGCTTCCGGAAGGCGGGGTAGCGGGACTGGCGGGTGGTTCTCGGGAGACGAACATGGCCGCGTCGTCATCGGCGGACGGGGCGGGGGGCTGCGATTTGGCGGCGGGTTGCGATTTGGGCGAGGGCTGGGATTTGGGCGAGGGCTGGGATTTGGGCGAGGGCTGGGATGCGGCGGGTTTTGCGGGTTGCGCCGGGGCGGACTTGGCGGCCGAAGGAGCCGCTTTCGCCGCGGGAGCCGGCGTGTCTGCGCCCGCTTCCGATTCGAGCGTGATCAGGACGTCCCCCACGGCGACGCTTTGTCCGGGCTTGATGTGAACCTGGCTGATCTTGCCGGCATGGCTGCTGGGCACCTCGACGGTCGCCTTGTCCGTCTCCAACTCGACGATGCCTTGATCCTTCTTGATCTGATCGCCAGCGCGGACCAGGATTTCGAGGACATCGCCGGACTCGATACCATCGCCCAGATCGGGAACGCGAACTTGGATGCTCATGGCTGTCTTTCTCATGCCCACAAGGGGTTTTCTTTTTCCGGATCGAAACCCAAATCGCGGATCGCCTTGGCGACCGTGTCCGCCTTGAGATGCCCTTGCTTTTGCAGGCGGTGCAGGGCGGCGATGGTGATCGCCTGGGCATCCACCTCGAAATGCCGCCGCAGGGCTTCCCGCGTCTCGCTGCGGCCCATGCCGTCGCAGCCCAGCGTGCAGTAGTCGCCGGGAATCCAGGGCCGCACCTGTTCGGCGACGGCTCGCACGTAATCGGACGCGGCCACGAAGACGCCTTGCTCGCCCGCCAGGATTTGCTCCAGGTAGCTCTGGCGCGGCGGAGCGGTTGGGTGCAGCATGTTCCAGCGGGCGCAGTCCTGGGCTTCGCGGGCCAGTTGCGTGTAGCTGGTCACGCTCCACACCTGACTGGACACACCGAACTGGTCCGCCAGGATCTGCTGGGCCTGCAAGGCCGAATTCAGAATCGCTCCGCTGCCGAACAAGTGGACGTGCAGTTGGCGTTTGCCCTTGCCGGCGGCGTCGGCCGCCGACAGCTTGTACAGGCCGCGGAGAATGCCTTCTTCGACGCCTGGCGGCATTTCGGGCATGACATAGTTTTCGTTCTCGACGGTGAGATAGTAGATGGCGGCTTCGCCATCGGCATACAGCCGCTTCAAACCGTCCATGACGATGACGGCGGTCTCGTACGCATAGGCCGGGTCATAACAGCGGATCATGGGAAAGGCGATGGCGTTCAGCAGGCTGTGGCCGTCCTGGTGCTGGAGGCCTTCGCCGTTGAGCGTGGTGCGACCGGCGGTGCCGCCCATCATGAAGCCCTTGGCGCGCAGGTCCATCGCCGCCCAGATCAAATCGCCGATCCGCTGGAATCCGAACATCGAGTAGTAGATGAAGAACGGAATCATGTTCACGCCGTGCTGCGAGTAGGCCGTGCCGGCGGCGATGAAGGAGGCCATCGAGCCCGCCTCGGTGATCCCCTCTTCCAGGATCTGGCCGTCCTGGGCTTCCTTGTAATACATCAGCTGCTCGGAATCGACCGGCTCGTACAACTGGCCGGCGTGCGAGTAGATGCCGATCTTGCGGAACATGCCCTCCATACCGAAGGTCCGCGACTCGTCGGGCACGATCGGCACGACCAGCTTGCCAATCCTCGGATCGCGGCATAGCTTGTCCAGCAGGCGCACGAAGCCCATCGTCGTGGACATCTCTTTGCCTTTGCTGCCGCCCAGGAACTCCTGGTATTCGGCGATCGTCGGGACTTCGATGCGGGGCGCCTCGGTGGGCCGACTGGGCAGGTAGCCGCCCAGGGTCTTGCGGCGGGCTTTCAGATAGCGGACCTCGGAGCTGTCCTCGGCCGGACGATAGAACGGCGTGACAGAGATCTGCTCGTCGGAAACCGGGATGCCAAAGCGGCTGCGGAACTCGCGCAGTTCGTCTTCGTTGGCCTTTTTCTTCTGGTGAGCGATATTCAGCCCCTCGCCGCCCTCGCCCAAGCCGTAGCCTTTGATCGTCTTGGCCAGGATTACCGTCGGGCGGTCTTCGCTTTCCATCGCCGACTTGAACGCCGCGTAGACCTTTTCGGGATCATGCCCGCCGCGGCGCAATCTCTCCAGTTTCTCGTCCGAGAACTTTTCGACCAGTTTCAGCAGCTCGGGGTACTTGCCAAAAAAGTGCTCGCGGATGTACGCGCCGGGCATGGCGGTGTACTTCTGGTACTGGCCGTCGACGCATTCATCCATCCGTTTGACCAGCAACCCGGTTTCGTCTTTTTCCAGGAGCGGATCCCAGTCGTGGCCCCAGATGACCTTGATCACGTTCCAGCCGGCGCCTCGGAACAAGGCCTCCAATTCCTGGATGATTTTCCCGTTGCCGCGGACCGGTCCGTCCAGTCGCTGCAGATTGCAGTTGATCACGAAGATCAGGTTGTGCAGTTTCTCGCGGGAGGCCAGCGTGATCGCGCCCAGCGTTTCGGGCTCGTCGCATTCGCCGTCGCCCAGGAACGCCCAGACCTTCTGCTGGCTGGTGTCCTTGATGCCGCGGTCGCGGAGGTACTCGTTGAACCGGGCCTGGTAGATCGCCATGATCGGGCCCAGTCCCATCGAGACCGTGGGGAACTCCCAGAAGTCCGGCATCAGCCAGGGATGCGGGTACGAGGACAGCCCGCCGCCCGGTTGCAGTTCGCGGCGGAAGTTTGCCAGTTGTTCCTCGGACAAGCGGCCTTCCAGGAAGGCGCGCGCGTAGATGCCCGGCGAGGCATGGCCCTGGATGTAGACCTGGTCGCCGTCGTAGCCGCTGTCGCCGCGTCCCCGCAGGAAATGGTTGAAGGCGACTTCGTACAGCGTGGCGGCGGAGGCGTAGGTGGAGATGTGGCCGCCGATCCCGTCGTGCTCGCGATTGGCCCGCACGACCATGGCCATGGCGTTCCAGCGAAGGATGCTTTTGATGCGACGTTCCAGTTCACGGTTGCCTGGATAGACGGGCTGTTTGTCGGCGGGGATGGTGTTGACGTAGGGCGTATTGGCCGCGGTCGGGATCCCGACGCCCTCCAGGGTGGCCTTTTTCTGCAGCATCGTCAGCAGGTACTTGGCGCGGTCCGGGCCTTTTTCTTTCAGCACGTACTGGAGCGAGTCGAGCCATTCCGCGGTCTCGGCGGGGTCAACGTCCAGGACCTGGCTGAGAAAGGCCTCCTCCAATTTTTCTTCGGCGGTGTCGGGCGTTTCCGTGTCGGCCATGTGTGCAAACCTCTGTCTTGCGTGCGGTGTCAGCAGCCGGATGAATCCGAACAAGCCGGCCTGCTTCGGTGGCGACCGCCTGCCGCTACCGGCGCGGTTTGTAGATCTCCGTCGCGGTGCCGAAGAAGACTTCGCCCGCGTTCATTAGCGTTTCGCTCAACGTCGGATGCGGGTGTACGGCTTCGGTGATATCGCGGACTTCGCATCCCATTTCGATGGCCAGCACCGCTTCGGCGATCATTTCGCCCGCGCCGGGTCCGACCATGCCGCAGCCCAGGACGCGCTCGGTTTCCGGGTCGATCAGCCATTTCGTCAGGCCTTCGATGCGTCCCAGGGCTTGAGCGCGGCCGCTGGCCGCCCAGGGGTACATCGCCACTTCGACGGGGCGTCCTTCGCGTTTCGCCTGGTCGTCGGTCAACCCGGCCCAGGCGATTTCGGGATCGGTGAACACGACGGCCGGAATCGCCGCCTTGTCGAATTCCGCCGGGCGGCCCAGCACAACCTCGACCGCGACCCGGGCCTCGTGCGCCGCTTTGTGGGCCAGCATCGGCTCGCCGGCGACGTCTCCGATCGCCAGGATACGGGGATCGCCCGTGCGTTGGGTGCGATCGCAGACGACGAAACCGCGTTCGTTGACTTGGACTTGGGTTGTTTCCAATCCGAGGCCACGGCTGGCGGGCCGGCGGCCGACTGAAACCAACACGCGGTCGTAGCGTTCGACCCCGTACTTGGCCGGCCCCTCGAACGCGACTTCCACCTCGTCGCCGCTCAGGCCGAGCGAGCCAACTTTGGTCTCCAGATAGATGCGGTCGCCGAACAACTCGTTCAGACGCTTGTGCAGCGGCCGAACCAGGTCGCGGTCGGCGCCCGGCAGCAGGCCGGGAGTGAGTTCGACCACGCTGACCTGCGAGCCCAAATGCGCGTACACGGTGCCCATTTCCAGGCCGATGTACCCGCCGCCAATCACCAGCAAGCGGGGCGGCACGTCCTGCAGACGCAGGGCTCCGGTGGAATCCATGATGCGATCGGAACCCAGATTGAAGACAGGCGGCATCGCCGGGGTCGAGCCGGTAGCCAGGATCAGATGGTCGAACGTGATTCGGCCCCCTGCGGGGATCGAGGGATCGTCGCCCTCCAGCAGCAGGCTCGTGGAATTCTCCAGAACTCCTTGGGCTTTGATGACGCGCACGTTGCGGCGTTTGGCCAGCTGCCCCAGTCCGCCGGTCAACGTGGCGATCACCTTGTCTTTGCGGGCCCGGACCTTGTCGATATCGATCTTCGGCGGCGGGTATTCCACGCCCCAATCCGCGCTCAGTTCCTGAACCTCGGAGATCACCCGGGAAACGTGCAACAGGGCCTTGGAGGGAATGCAGCCCCGCAGCAGGCAGGTGCCGCCCAACCGGCCCTCGGATTCGACGATCGCCACATCGAGTCCTTCATCCGCCGCAAAGAACGCCGCCGCGTAGCCGCCGGGGCCGCCTCCGAGAACTACCAATTGTGCATGGGTCATGGCTAAGAACCCTGGTGCCAAGATGCCAACAGAAAGTGGCTGCCAATCGAAAGCAACGGAACGGCAGCAGATGCCTGCCGCGGTTTGCTGCAGTCGACGCCAGCCACGCCATCATACCAAGGTCGGCTGCCGAAGGCGAGTGACGGGACGCAGGGGCCCCTTTCGAAAACAAGCCCGGCCTTTCGGAGAAAGCCGGGCTTTTGGCTGCAATCGGACCGACGCCCCTGTGACCGCACACTCAGCGGGACAGGAATTCGACCACCATGTTGACATCGACGGGCAGACTGATGTCACTCGGTCCGGGATTCCCCTGCACCGTGGCCCGCAAGGTGTCCGGATCGAAGGTGACCCACTCCAACCGCTCGCCCTGGGCCTGGTCGCACAGTCCACGATAGGCGGTGAGCAGATTCTCGCGGTTGCGAACGGTGATCACGTCGCCCGGCCGCAGCAGATACGACGGCTTGGTCACCTTGATGCCGTTGACCTGGAAATGGCCGTGCGTGATGCCCTGGCGAGCCTGTGGTCGAGTCTTGGTGAAGCCGGCGCGGCGAACCACGTTGTCCAGACGCCGCTCGCACAACTGCAGCAGCATCAGGCCGATGTCGCCTCCCTTGTGCCGGACGTTCTCGAAATTCCGCCGCAGCTGCCGTTCACCTAAACCGTAATAGTGCTTGATCTTCTGCTTCATTTGCAGCGCCGTCCCGTAGTTGGACGGACGTTTCGAACGAGCATGCATCCCCGGCGGGGCCTCGCGACGTTCCAACGCGCGCGACGCACCGCTGTTTTCGTAAATCAACGCGCCCAAACGTCGGTTAATTCTCGCTTTTGGACCAGCGTAACGACCCATGCAATTCTCTCTCCTTCAGCACCAGACGTAACCACTTGCACCTAATCGTATCCGTGGAAACGGCTTATATTTACCAATTTGCCGTCGCGGTACAAGGGGGATCGCAACAATTCAGGCTTTCCTGTTCCGTGATCGGTTCCATGAGGAGTGATCCATCGATGGTGCGTGGATTGCCAAACGTGGAAGCCAATTGCGGCAGACCAGGCGTTTCGTAAGTTGTTGGCGCCGTGGGCGTTGGGCGATCCGCGGACACGAAGCCCGCCTCGGCCAACACCACAACCCAAGCGTGATCCGCAAACGCCGTCTCCCGCCCCCCAGCCCCACTATCGGGAGTTCGAACACCAATTGCGAATTGCCGATCACGGATCACGGATTACCGATCACTACTTCTTCCGGCTCAGGTGGATGAAGTTTCCCTTTTTATTGCCCACGATCACATCGGGGATTCCATCGCCGTTCAGATCGGCGGCGGCCACTTGAGTTCCCACGCCGGAATCATCGTCGATCAGGTGCGGAACGAAACGGGGCGTCTCACCCGCTTTGCGCTGCAGCTCAAACCAGTACACCACCGCCGGCGCATCGGGCTCGACGTCGCCCTTCGGGCCGTGCGCCCAGAATCGCTTGCCGGTCAGCACGTCCATCAGGCCGTCGCCGTTCATGTCCACCAGATCGAAGGCATGCAACTGGCTGATCCGCAGTTCGTTGCTGTTGACATCCGGTTGCGACGGCAGGATGACGTGCTGCTGCCACGTGATTTCGCCAGCGGGCGACTTCGACTGCTGGTACCAGACGAAGCCGTACAGGTGGCAGTGCCAAGCGGTGATGACGTCGTTTAACCCGTCGCCGTTCACATCGTAGACCAGCATCTGGGCCGCTCCGGCCGCGAACTTGAACGGGTGCAGCGTCCAGGTCTGGCCGTCGGCGGCGTTGGCGGGCTGTTCCCACCAGCCGTTGCCTTCCAGGATGTCGATGCGGCCGTCGCCGTTGAGGTCCCCGAAACCGATTCCGTGGGTGTACTTGTGGTAGCTGCCCTTGGGGGTGACTGCGTGGAACTTCCAGACCTCGTCCGGCTTGGCCGGATCGTACGTCGCGTAGCCCAATCGCCCGTCGGTATTGAAGACCAGGTCAGGCCGGCCGTCCAGGTTGACGTCGCCCCACATCGGCGACTCGTTTTCCACGCAACCGAAGGCCAGACGCTGTTTCCAGGCCGCGTTCTTGCCGGCGGGGTTTTCGTACCAGTAGCCTTCCTTGCCCGGCCAGGGCACATAGAAGATGTCTTCCCAGCCATCGCCGTTGAAGTCGGCGGTAAAGGTGAGGAAGTTGTCGGAGTAACCTTTGGGATCGAAGGTCTTGGGCGGGCGGACTTCGTGCTTCTTCTGGAAGTCCGGCCCCTCGTACCAGAACGGGCCTGCCACCACATCCCGCTTCCCATCGCGATTGAAGTCGGCGTAGTAGGCGCCTTCCGCGTAGAATTGGTCTTCCAACCGGATCTTCTTGAACGTGAACTGCGGGCCGTCGGCCGCACAGACCACACCAGCGAAGGCCAGCATCAAGGCGGCACAGATCCACGAACGCTTCCTCATCGGAGTTCCTCCAGGGGCGCGGAATGGGGGTGAATTCAAATCACAACGCAACGCTGCATTGTACATCCTGACACCCTGCCGCCAATCAGGCAACGGCCGAACCGGACCCTGTTTGCATCTTCCCTTGTGCCCGCCGCTGTAGTACGTTGGCATTCGACCAAACGTTTCGCGGCGATTTTCGCGCAAGGAGACTCGACGATGTGAGCAACGCTCCTCACGGCCGTTCTGGTTTGCTCCCGCAGCTTGCCGTCGCCGACGAGGCGACGATGGTCCGCGTGGCGGGAACGGCTGAAGAAAGAGAGGGCAGCAAGTTTCGCGGCCGGGAACGCCAGCGAGACGTACGCCGAGCGCTTGGATCAATGGTCGAAAGCCCAAGCCCGAAAACTCGTCGCGGCACGGCAGCAGCCTGAGTGAATCGGCCCGTTCACTCCGGTCATTTTTCCCAATTTGTTGGCGGACGATAAGGAGAGCTACTGGTGATGACGAAGCGGTGGAGTGTTGGCGGAGTAGTCGCTGCGCTGGCGATTGGCGTTTGCTTCCAGGGTTTTTTGCTTGCCCAGGAAGCGAAGACAAGTCCACGTGCGTGGCAGGAACAGGCGGTCGAGTACGCCCGGATCATGTCTCGAGTGCAATGGACGCCGGTCGCAGAGGGACTGCCGAACCGAAGCGGCGGCTATTTCAAAAAAGGAACCGAATACACGGGAGTTCCGTATTCGAGCGTCAAGACGGTGGGACGATGCATCGGCTTCGACATCTACCTGAAGACGTTCCTGGCCGCCGTTCAGAATCCCCAGAGCGTGCTGTACACGGAGAACTTGTCCGGCAAGGTGTCCAACGCCGCGCCCTACTACGGCAAGGTCTGCTCGACGTTCACCAGTTACGCCCTGCAGTGCGCGCTTCCTTACCGAAGCTCGCATCATGGCCCGGAGTCCCGCCAGGGGGTTGTGCTGGTCGAGCCGCAATCGGCGCAAGCCGCCGAACCGGGCGACATTATTTATACGCCGCCGGCGAAGGTCGGCGGAGGTTCGCACGTGGAACTCGTGACCGCGGTCGAAAGAGACGGGGCGAGGGTCAAGGCCATCCGCGTCGAGGACAGCTGGCCGCCCACCACGCGAAACCTCCTTCGCCAGGCCTCCAACTTTGATTCCCATATTTCCTCCCGAAACCGCAGACTGTATCGGGTCACCGACTTCGCCGCCTGGCACGGTCAGAACAAGGCGGAATCGTACCTGTTTCCGAATTACGGCGAGGATTCGGCCACGCCAGCCATCAACCGCGTTCTGCTGCTGGACCGTGGCGACTGGGTCGCCTACTACAAAGACCAGGCCGTCAAGTTCAATGTGATGGATCAGGACTCCCAGGGCGTCCGCTTGCTGGTGGTCAAGCGGGGGGATGCGGTCGTGGAACAGATCGCCCCCAACGGCAAGGGCGTCATCGAACGTCTGTTTTCCGCCTGCGGCGATTACACGGCGCATTGCGTCATGAGCGACGGTTCGCTGAGCCAGGCGTGCGAGTTCGCCGTGTGTGAACTCGAATTCAGCGTGCCCGCCGGGCAGCCGAGGCGGAGCGCGCCGTGGGAGATCAAATTCACGGCCGGCAACCTGAGCGTCATCACGGTGCAGCTGATGAGCCCCAAGCCACCTTACGGCCGTTACAACGTGTGGCTGACCGAGGAAGACCGCCGCAGCGGAAGGGTAACCGTTCCGGCCGGCCTGATTCCCGATCCAGGCCGCGTTCAGGTATGGCTGATCGGCGAAAACCAATACGGCAGATTGACCAGGCAACAAGAGGTGGCCATCGTCGAATAGCAGCCTGGTGAAAAAAGAAGACAGGCATCGTGCGGTAGTCGTTCTTCGGGCGGTTTTTCCAGCGCATCTCGGAGCCCGTGCCCTTTTTTGAACGGGCTGCTAGGGGGCCGAATCCGCTCCAGCCTCGGATCGATCACGGGAAAAACACGGGCACCGCCCACTTGCCCACGGGGATCACGTCGCCCGCGGCGCAGTCCTTCTGGTACAGCGTGCAGAAGTTGGCGGCGCTGGCCGGGTTGAACAAACGGACCTCCGACTGGGCGACCTTTTTGAACCCCTGGTCGAGCAGGGCTTGCGTTTGGCTGTCCTTGTTGCGGCCGGGTTCGGGGGTCAGGAAGTACACGGTTCCGGCGCGGCTGCAACGCACTTCCTTCTGTCCATCCAACTTGACGCGCAGGAAGCGGGCGTCTTGCAACGCGGCGGGCAGTTCGCTCAGCACGTAGCTCCGGTCGGCGAACAAGAGTTCGCCGACGACCAGCGGCTGGGCCGGCGCATCTTCGGCGTCAAGCGCGCCGCGGGTTTCTTTCCGCAGCGGTTCGCCGTCCTGGTGGGCCGCTACCGGCGGCGGTTCCACGGGGGGCTTCTGCAGACCGCCCGAAGCCTCGCTGATGATCTGCCGCAGACGCACGGCGTCGGACACGGCCTTGCCCGCGACCGCGTCCTCTTCGCGGAACGTGGCCAACAGGATATGACGCGAACCGGTGCGGCTGAAATCGTAGATGATGCGGATCAGCCCGTCGGCCGTCTGCTGACCGTCCGGGTACGAGACGCCGTCGCGCTCGTCCAGCAGCAGTCCGCCGCCCCACGTGCGCCCGTCGTCCGTGGACACGTACGCCGTCAAGTGCGCGCGGCCGATGCGTTGGTCGATCGGGCCGTGCTTGACCAACAGCAGGTTACCAGAACTCAGTCGCGTGATGAAGAACCGGGCGCTGGGATGCGCGATGGCCGACGGCGTCAGTTCGGGCCAGGTCACGCCGCGGTCCGTGGACACGCTCTCGCCGATTCCATATCTGGTGCGGGCCAGCAGCCAGAGCGAATTGTCCCGGCGTTCGATCAGCATGTGCTCGTCGAACGCGCGGTCGGCGACCGGCACATTGCAGCCGCCGCGGACCGTCCAGGTCCGGCCCTGGTCCGTCGAAACGACCAACTTGGCGCTGTTGTCTGTCTTGCGCCACGTGGACGCGGGCAGCACCCATTCGCCGGTGCTGAGCACCAGCGGCTTGCACATCATCACGCCGTTGGTGACGCGCACGGCCTCCTCCCACGTCGGCTGTTCGGACTCGGGTTCGGCCGTCTGCAGGCACCACACGCCGCCGAGCGTGGCCTCGTGCCCCTGGGCCTGCGCCCAGAACATCCGCAGTTTTCCGTCGGGCGCCATCCACAGTTCGGGGTCGAACGTGCGGGCCGGGCCTTCGCCGTCTGGATCCACCACCAAGACCTCGCGCCAAGTGGCGCCGTTGTCGCCGCTGGTGCTGAGCACCACGTAGTTGTTGTGGTCTTCGCCGGGAGTGTGGCCCGCGTACCAATTCGCCCAGAGCCGTCCGCCCGGAGTGACGGCCAGACTGGGGATGCCCTGAAAAGCGCGGTTGGTGACCGCGTGCTGGGGTTGCGGCGGGCCGACGTACTGCGGCGTCGCCAAAAAGACCGGTTCGGCGCCGAACCCGACGCCGGCGACCAGGGCGAGGGCGATCAGCAAAGCGAATGGTTGACACCTGAGGCAGCGCGTGAAATCACAGTTCATGACGGGCAATCCTCTCAAAGTTGCGGTTTTTCCTGCACCGCAGGCTCGCTTCCCGCGGTCGAACGGCTTCAGCATTATCACCCTCTGGCCAACGACAAACAAGCACGGTGCGGGAACGATCGAGGTCGATCGAGGTGGATCGAGGTCGAGGAGTTGCATCGGCATACGTTCCGGTTACACTGCGCGTCGTTGCTCGATGGCGTTCACAGCCGGGAGGTAGGCCACGCTCCGTAGGGGGCGAGTTGGCGCGGGGGGCCAAGACCATGCCTATGACAAATCAGGTACTGTACTGCCGAGGCTGCAACGAGCCGTTTTCTGCGGACGCGAACCAGGGCCGCTGTCCACAATGCGGCGAAGTGCTCACGGTCCACGAGCTGGCGCCGACGTTGGACCTGGATTTGACGTTGTCGGTCGAGGCGGCGGACGAGGCCCGCCGCGTGCGGGATTTGAGCGAGCAACTGGTTGGGAAGCCGTTCGACAGTTACACCATCGAATCGTTTTTGGGCAAGGGCGGCATGGCCTGGGTGTATCGGGCCACGCACAACACGCTGTATCGCCCCTGCGCGATCAAAATCCTGGCGACTCGGCCGGGCAGCGGCCGGGATATGGTCGGCTTGTTTTTAGCCGAGGCCCGCGCCGCCGCGTCGCTGGTCCACCCGCACATCGTGACGGTCCACAACATCGGCCAGAACGGCGGTTTCCACTACATCGAACTGGAATACGTGCCCGGCCAGACGCTGCAGCAGATGGTCCAGGCGGCGGGCAAGCTGGAGGCCTTCCCGGCGACGGAGATCCTGTTACAGACCTGCTCGGCCCTGGCTGAAGCGCATCGCTGCGGCGTCGTTCACCGGGATTTCAAGCCCTCCAACATCCTGGTCCATCGCAACGGCCTGGCCAAGCTGGCCGATTTCGGTCTGGCCAAACTTGTCGCCGCGGGCAGGGCCGCGGGGGAATCGCTGGCCGGCACGCCGTATTTCATGGCGCCGGAACTGTTCCGCATGAAACCGGCCAGCAAAGCCAGCGACGTGTACGCGGTCGGCGTGTCCTACTACTATCTGCTCACCGGCGAGTTTCCGTTCGTGGACCGGGACATCATCCGTCTGGCGGAGAAACATACTCATGCTCCGGTGCCCGATCCGCGGGAGCGGTGCCCGGAGGTCCCCGGCGAAGCCGCGGAGTTGGCGATGAGTTGCATGGCCAAGCACCCCGGCGACCGCCCGCCGGACGGCGAAACCGTGTACCACGCGCTGCAAGCGGTCAGCCGCAACGTGTGCCAGCTCGCCAAGCTGGTCGACGCGGCGCTCCGCGACCTGATTGTCACGCGTGAGGACCACGAGCATCGCATTACCCTCAGCGTGCCCCAGGCCGGAGGCCGAATGCAGCGTGTCTGCGTCGAGGAGTGTGCGGCTCCCATCGGCCAGGAACGCGTGGTCAAGATCTACAGCATTTGCGGCCCGGCCAATCCGGATTACTTCCGCCGTGCGCTGGAACTGAACGCCCGTCTGTGCCACGGTTCGCTGGCCGTCGAAGACGTCATGGGAACGCCCCATTTTGTGATGGTCAACAGCTTTCCGCGAGCGACGTGCGATCCGGAGGAAATCCGCCGCAGCGTCGTGGAGATCGGCCGCTGGGCGGATGAGGTCGAAAAGAAACTGACGGTCGCGGACCGGTACTGAGACACGGATCGTTCCCCACGGACGGCATCGCGAGACTGCGGCGGCGCGTCTTTGGACGCGACTTCGTCTTGGTCCGCCGCCTCGCCCTGCCGCCCGGGGCCGGCGGGCAATGTCGCACTGATTCAGTCCAAAAGAACCCGCGACAGCGTGTTGGGCAACTCGTACTTGGTGTTCACGCCGCCGGGGACGGGGAAATCGAAGTTTGAGATCACCAGTTCCCGGCCGCGGATCAACACCTCGCAGGGCTGGTCCAGCAAGCCGTCCCGGCCATCGTTTTCCGGGTCCCGAGCCAGCGTGTACACCTGGGCGTTTGGCGTCACAACCTGGATGGCGTTGGCGGCGGAGTCGGCGACGTAGATCTTGTCGGTCGCCGGATCGCACAAGATGCCGTCGCAACTTTTCATGAACGGCACCTTGGCAAAGATCGCCGCTGGCTGCGGCTTGCCCTGCGCGTCGAACTTGACCTGATGCAGCGTGCCGTCGGCAAAGTTGCCGATGTACAGGTTGCCCCGGCTGTCAAACGTCAACCCATCCGCTCCGAAACCGACGGCCGAGTTGTAGCTCTTGATCGTCGCGATCACGTGCGGGTCGTCGATCAGCGGCCGCGTGACCTCCACGCCCTCCTCGTTCAGCTTGAAACGGAACACGCCGCTGATCAGCGGCTTTGAGTCGGGCACCAGGATCGTGTCGCTGGTGTACAGGTAGCCGTCGCGGATGGCGACCGCGTTGGCCACCACCAGGCCGGAGCAGAAGACCACCGCCTTGCCCGGTTTGCCGTTTTTCATGGGAATCCGCATCACGCGGGACTTGTAGTTGGGCTTCTCCGGGTTGGCGAACCACTGCAAATCGGCGTAGAAGAGGTCGCCGTTGGGCCCGACGCAGATGCCGAACGGATAGGCCTTCCCCGTGTCCGGGTGCAACGGCGGGTCGTAGAACCGTTCCAGCTTGTTGTCCGGCGTGACCTTCATGATCACCCCTGGCTGGCTCTGATCGTTGACGTTCGGCACCGCCAGGATGATGTTGCCGTCGGGATACAGACACATCCCGTCTGGCGTGTTGCAGAAATCCGGCAAGCGGATCAGCAACTCAGCCTGCTTCTTGGGCTTGGGGGGCGGATCAGCGGCCCACGCAACGCCAACCAGAGCGACGACCGATCCCCAGGCGACGAAAGACAACCATCCCAGACGAAATCTGCTGAACATGATGCAGTTCCTCAACAAACGGGTGAAAACAGAAAGTGCCACAGGTGTACCGTACAAGGAGGCACGGCGAAGCGCTCTTGCTCGCTTCCCAGATGCCGGAGTACGAATGGTACCAGCCCGGCGCTCCCCAGTGTACCAGGCATTTTCGCTGTGCCGAAGGATTCTCGAGTCCGGTTTGCGGGCGGTGAAGCTTGTCCCCGCGGGCGCTGTGCGGGTATGCTTAAGAAGTGAAATGTCTTCGCTGGACCGGAGGTTGCCCGATGCCACAGTTACGGCGCACGTCGATGATGGACTACCGCAGGACTGCGTGGTTGTGGATCCTCGCGGCGTCGGGATTGCCGGCACCGGCCTGGCCCCATGAGTCCGCTTCGGCAGCTAATGCGGCGGCCGAACAGGCAAAGGATCAAGTCGGGACGCTGATCCGCGAACTGGGAGCGGCCGACTATGCCGTCCGCGAGAACGCCCAAGCGAAGCTGCGCCGCATGGGGCTGAACGTCTTCGACCAGTTGTACCACGCCCAGACCAGCGATGATATCGAAATTGCCCTGCGGGCCCGCTACCTGTTGCACAGTCTGAACGTCCGCTGGGCCCACGAAGACGACCCGCCGCGGGTTAGGGAGTTGTTGCGATCCTATGGGGACAAAACCGAAGACGAACGCCAGAGCCTCGCGGCTCAAGTGGCCCGCTTGCCGGAAAATCAAGGCCTGTTGGCGCTCTGCCGAATCACGCGGTTCGAAACCTCGAACGCCTTGTCCAAGCGTGCCGCGTTGCTGGTGATGCAAGGGGAACTCCCCGCCGACGGAAAGACCGCGCCCAGCGTGTCGGACAGCATTCAATCGTCGCTGGGCAACAGCAGTCGCGAAGCCGCTCATTGGCTACGCGTCTATCTCGAAACCCTCAGGGATCCTGCGGCTGCGCTTCAGGATTGGGCGAGCATCACGGAGGCAGAGGAGCGAACCTATCACACGGCTCCGGACGCCTCGTCGTTCGAGGTGCTGCGAGACTTGCTTCGTTGGCGGGCGGACCTGTTGGAGCGACTTGGCCGGGAAGAGGAAAGCCTCGCTGCGGTTCGCAAGGCCGTTGATTTGCTGGACGGCAGCCAACAACAGCTTGTGGATTGCATCGACTGGCTCCTGGAACGACGCGGCTGGCCGATGATCGAAGACGTCGCAAAACGGTTTCCTGAACGATTCCAAGAGAGCACGTTGCTGCGATACCGTCTGGCCGAAGCCCAACTTCGAAACGGTCGTCAAGAAGAGTCGGAGAAGACTGCAGAACAAGGACTTAAGTCGAATCAGGACGACTATCACGAGCATCTCGTTGTGGCCTACTCGCTGCAGGAGCGGGGCCTGTTCGACTGGTGCGAACGCGAATACCGGTTCCTCGTCGGGCGTTTCCGAGCCAATTCCCAGGAGGGCTTGCAGGCGAGAATCATGTTCTCCGAGATGCTGCACGATTTACAGCGCGAGCAGGACGCGGCGGAAGCGCTTCGTGACGCTGTCGCAGCAATCGAAAAGGACGAAAACGTTCGCTACCTGGTCGCCCGCCTGGGCAGAGAACCCGGCAGTCTCCCCTCGCGGATGCACTATTTCCTGGCCGAACACGCGCGACTTAGCGGCGATCATCAACAACGCGTCGAACACCTGAAGAAAGCCGTTGGACACGATCCGAAAGACGCAGACGTACTGATTGGCATTTACCGCGTCAGCGAGAAAGACCCCGCTTGGCGAAAAGAGACACTGGACTTAATCCGCCAAGCAGCCCACGAATTCCGCAACGAGGCGACGGAATACGAACGCCAAGCGGCCGAAGCGCCAACGGAAGGCGTTCGGGCTGGTTACTATCGGGAACTCGCGGTCGCCCACAATCAGCTGGCGTGGCTGGTGTCCAACACCGAAGGAGATTACGACGAGGCTTTGCGCAGCAGCCAGCGGTCCCTGGAGTTGCGCCCGGAAACGGCAGGCTATCTCGATACGCTGGGCCGCTGTTACTACGCCAAAAAAGACTACAAAAACGCCGTCCTGCACCAATCGCGGGCGGCGGAACTGGATCCTCATTCAGTCCAAATCCGGCGCCAATTGGAGTTCTTTCAGCAGGCACTTGAAGCAGCGCAAGGCCAATCCAAGCAATGAGTTCAATGCGGAACACGTCCAGAAGGAGCGAGTCTGATTCCCGGCGGGAGTTGACGTACCACGCCGCCGTTCTTTTGGCGTCCTTGGGGGTGATTGCGATTGCGCTGACGCTCAGAGTCCGCGACGAACGCGTCGTGCTGCCCGTCTGGGACGTTCCGTTGCCCGAGATGTGCTGGTTCAAGCGCCTGACCGGTGCCGAATGTCCGGGTTGTGGTTCGACTCGCGCCGTGATCAGCCTGGTTCATGGCGAATTCCTCGACGCCTGGCACCATAACGTCGGCGGATACCTCTTCCTCGCGTTGATCCTTTTCCAGTTTCCCTACCGAATCGGCCAGTTTTGCCGGATTCATCGAGGTCTGCCGGTTTGGCGTCCAAGGATGGCTACCTCGGTATCGACCTGTATCCTGGCGGCAATTCTATTTAGCCAGTGGGTAGCTAAGGCTTTGGCTGACATGGTCTAAGTCGCTGCCAATTATAGCTTTACATCGATTCTTACATCTCCAGCACCTTCGGGTGGTACGGCGTTTGCGTAGTCTGCCGTTTTCGACTAAACTGAGGGTGGCGGCGTGAGCCCTTCCTGATGCTTGTAGGGAATGGCCGTTTCGGAACGAGAGAGAGGGAGCCAATCGCCAATCGGGCTCGGTTGGCGAGGGGATACTAACGGCGAGTGAGCGAGCCGAACCAACTCAGGCTCAAATCTTCTCCGGCTAGGGACTGCCGAGTGGGTTTGGGACGCGACGGATCCCGTCACGGAGGGCGTAAGACAGATAAGATCCGCGGGCAACGCGGCGAATCCACGTGCGGAGGTACAGTCCATTGATTACACCAGTCAACTTGAACGAGCGAACACGCAAGGACCTGGAGCGGATGGCCAAGCAGCAAGGGATCTCCGGGTGGCGTGAGATGCGGAAAGACCAGCTGGTGCGAGCGTTGAAAAGGAAGGCCGCAAAAGCCCGTCGCCCAACTGCCGCGCGAAGCAAGGCATCGAATGGGGCGATCAAATCGAGGCCGGCCGAGATGAAGAAAGCCGCGTCGTCGAAGGCCGCCGTGGCGTCGAAGAAGACGGCGGGGAGCAAGTCTTCGCAGGGCGGTTGCAGCCGGCCTGCCGGGGGCGTGACGGCTAAGCGAGCCATCACCAGCAAGACGAACGGCGCCGGCAAGTCGAGCGGAGCGGCACGCGTCAAGAGTCCGTTGGTCGTGCAGAGGATCAAGTCCGCTCAAGAGGAACGGGAGCGATTGCGGGATTTGGCGACGGACATTCCGGGGGTGCCGACGGCGCGGGACGTTAGGCGGCGGAGTGCGGGCCCGCGGCGAACCAACGGCAAGGTGCGGCGGGATCGGATCGTGCTGATGGTCCGCGATTCATACTGGCTGCATGCCTACTGGGAGGTCAGCCGGGCGAGCGTCGAACGGGCGCGGGCGGCCATGTGCGAGTACTGGCACACGGCGAAGCCGGTGTTGCGGTTGTTGGAGGTCGATACGGGGACGACGACCAGCACATCGGAGCGCGTCGTTCGGGAGATTGAGGTGCATGGCGGGGTCAACAACTGGTACCTGGACGTCGCCGATCCGCCGAAGAGCTTTCGCGTCGATCTGGGCTATCTGGCAGCCAACGGACGTTTTCATTCTCTGGTCCGGAGCAATTCGGTGAGTACCCCTCGTCCCGGCGCCAGCGACGCTTTGGACCAGAACTGGAGCGACGTGGCCCGGAATTTCGAAAAAGTCTATGCGCTCAGTGGCGGGTACAACGAAGAACTGGACAGCGGGGACTTGAAGGAGTTGTTCGAAGAACGCTTGAACCGTTCGATGGAATCCCCGCTGAACAACCGCTACGGCGTCAGCGCCGACGCGGGCTCCGCGCATCGCTCCAGTTTTGAGTTTGACGTGGACGCCGAACTGATCGTCTATGGCCAGACTCGACCGGACGCCCACGTTTCGCTGGCAGGGCAACCGGTGCGACTGCGGGAGGACGGCACCTTTGTCGTGCGCAAGAGCATGCCCGACCGCCGACAGGTTTTGCCGGTCGTCGCCGGCAGCCGCGACGGCTTGGAGCAGCGGACCATCATTCTGGCCATCGAGCGGAATACGAAGGTGATGGAACCCGTAACGCGGGATACGATTGGGTAAGACCCCACGAACGACAAGGAGGGAAGACGACGGGGGAAGGCACGGACGGCATTGACCGTCTTCAGCGCCGCATGCCCTACGCTACGAATCAAGAGGATCTTGGCAGCCCTTCTGCCATGCTCGTGTTGCCGATGTCGATATTTGGATGAGCCGTTAACGAGAACCGCAGGGAGCCCAGATTTTGGTTCTGGCCGCGTGTACAGCCAACATCGGTTGACTGCTTGTCAGTCGGCCACTCATGTTGGATCACACAACCCGGAGCCCAGGCTCCCCCTTTTTCCATTGCGGGCTCTCACAAAACGCATCGCCACGGCATTGCGGTGGAAGGGCTGCTTTTTTTCAGGGTCGGAAGTCTCTTCGGCGGTTTGTGGAGGGTGCGGCTGTTGAACGATCTCGAAGCGAAACGCGAGCGATTGCTCGACTTGTTGCGCAGTTTTGAAAGCTGCGCTGTGGCCTTTTCGGCAGGCGTCGACAGCACCGTCCTGGCCAAGGCGGCCCAGTTGGCGTTGGGAGATCGGGCGGTTGCTGTGACGGGAGTCAGTTCCAGTCTGCCCGACGGGGAACGGGAGGAAGCCCGACGTCTGGCGGAATGGATCGGCATCCGCCACGAGACGATCTCTACGGACGAGTTCGCCAAGACCGAGTACACGCGAAACGCGCCGGATCGCTGCTATCACTGCAAGTCCGAGTTGTATACGCAGATCGGACGGTTGGCGCCGCGGTGGAATGTGCGCGTGGTCGTCAACGGCGCCAACGCCGATGACGCGGGCGATTATCGTCCGGGCACGCAGGCGGCGGAGGAGCACCGGATTCGCAGTCCGTTGCTGGAATGCGGAATCAGCAAGGCGGAAGTGAGGCAGTTGGCGGCCGATTGGGGCCTGCCGATCTGGGACAAGCCAGCGATGCCCTGTCTGGCCAGCCGAGTGGCTTACGGCGAAGCGATTACACCGGAACGGTTGGTCATGATCGACCGGGCGGAACGGTTGCTGCGCGACGAAGGCTTACGGACGGTGCGGGTCCGGTACCACCGCGGCGATTTGGCGCGGCTGGAAGTGCCGCCGGCGGAAGTGGGGCGACTGGTCGAGGACTCGGCGCGACAACGGCTGGTCCAGGGTCTCAAGGATCTCGGATTCCGTTTTGTCACGATCGACTTGGAGGGCTTCCGCTCCGGCAGCCTGAATGCGCTGGTGCCGCCGGACGTCCTGCAGGCAGGCTAGTCTCCGTGGTACTCTGTCGGGGTTTCCTTGCTGATCTTGCCCGGCTGGTCCCGGAACGCGGCCTCGAACAAGCCGTTGACTTCCTCGGCTGGGAACCAGGCCGAGTCATCCTTGCGGACCCACGATCCTTGTTTGATCACGCCTTCGCGGACCTTTACCAACAGGTCGGCTCCGGAGATAGGGCCTTCGGTCCTGCCGCCGAGTTTGTAAAACCATCTGGTCGCCATACTGCTCCTCCTGTCGCACAACAGGGTTCCGTACTCTTTCGCGAAACCGCATTCAGGATTCGGACTCCGCCTGCGCTTGTTCCGTTCGGGCCAGCAGATCGTCCTTGCCCTTGCGATGGCAGAAATCGCCGAACGATTCGCCTGCCAGACGCTCCTGCCGGAAGTAGATCAACAACGGCACCAGGGTTGGCACGATCTGTGCAGCCGGAACCATGTTCTGGAAAATAAAATTCGGCCGATCGCCCGTCAAGCGGCCGCCCAACAACAGCGTGTATCGCCCGACGGCCTTGCCGACCAGGCCGAGATCGCAATTATAGGGCCGGACGCAGCCGTTGGGACAGCCGGTCATGCGAACGGTGAACGCCTCGCGGGACAGTCCCAATGTGGCCAATTCTATCTCCAATTGGTCGAGGATTTCCGGCAAGGCGCGTTCGCTGTCGGTAATCGCCAGGCCGCACGTCGGCAGTGCGACGCAGGCCATGGACCAGCGGCGCACGGTCGAGGTGTCCTCGGACAGCCTCACTCGGTGACGCCGCAAAATCTCCTCCAGTTCGCCTTTCACGGCTGGATCCAAGTCGGTCAGCAGCAGGCTCTGGTACGAGGTGACCCGGATGCCCGGATCAAACCTGCGGCAAATCTCGCGCAACGCGGACTTCAGCTGGATCCGGTCGTTGTCCAGGACGCGGCCGTTCTCGACGTTCAACCCATAGAAGCATTTACCGTCTCCCTGTTCGTCCCAGCCCAGATGATCGTGGCAGCCGGTGACGTCGTCGGGTTCCGGCGCCGGCAATGCCGCCCCGTAGTATTCCTCCACTTTGCGCTTGAACGCGTCCAATCCCCAGTTGTGGATCAGGTACTTCATGCGGGCCAGTTTTCGGTCGGCCCGGTTGCCGAAATCTCGCTGCACTTTGACCACCGCCTCGGCGATGGCTACGGCCTGTTCGGGCGTGACGAAGGCCAGACGCTTGGCCAAGGCGGGGAAGGTCGACTTGTTGCTGGGAGTCGTCCCTTGACCGCCGCCCGCCAGCACGTTGTAACCCGTGATCGTCCCGTCGCGGACGACCGCCAGGAATCCCAAGTCGTGGGTGTAGAGATCGACGCAATTGTCCCAGGCGAACCCCACGGCCATTTTGAATTTGCGCGGCAGGTACACCTTGCCGTAGATCGGCTCCACCGCTTCCTCGGCCGCCGCCGTCCCCCCGCCCGCCAACTGGCGTTTCCCCGTGTCGGCGTCCTGAATCCACAACTCGTGATAGGCCGGCGTCCGCGGCGTAAAGTGTCCCGCCAGGGCTTCGACCAAGGCTTGGACCTGCTGATACATTGGGCGTTTGTACGGGGCCGGGCAGCCCATCACGTTGCGCGAGACGTCACCACACGCCGCCAGTGTCGTCAGCTGGACTTGATTGATCCGGTGAATGGCCTGCCGCAGGTTTCCCTTCAGGACGCCGTGCAACTGGATGGCCTGACGGCTGGTCAGGCGAAGCGTCGCGTCGCCCAATTCATCGCACAGGTCCAATTCGGCCAGCAGTTGCCGGCTGGTGAGCTTGCCGCCCGGCACCTTGGTGCGGACCATGAAGCTGTGCATCTTGCCGCTCTCGCCCGCCTTTCGCGCGGCGGATCGCGCGTCCCGGTTATCCTGCTGATAGGTGCCGTGGTGCTTGAGCAATTGCACGCTGGCTTTGCTGAAGCCATCGTTGCCGTCTAGCAGTTCCTGGGCGATCGTGCCGCGCAGGTAGTTGCTTTCCAGCTTGATCGTCTCCACGGGACTGACTTTGGCTTCCGACATGTTGTATGATACCTTCTGGATTGGATACCCTGGCGATTGTGCTTTGGTGAGGGTCTGCTCTCCCTGACGCACCTGGGCGGTCGCCAATGGTTGGCTGACCGGCTTCAGAAAAGGATGGCGATACAATATGACGGCAAAGCTTCTGGATGGCAAGCAGATTGCGAGCGAGATTCGCGGCGAGTTGACTCGCGACGTGGCAGCGTTCGTGGAGCGGTGCGGAATCCGTCCCACGCTGGTGGCCATTCTCGTGGGGGACTTTGCGCCCAGCGAGGTGTACGTCAGGAACAAGGAGCGAGCTTGCCAGCAGGTCGGCATCCGCAGCCAGGTGCATCGTCGAGGTCCGGAGACCAGCGAGCCGGATTTGCTGCACTTGATCGAGCAGCTCAACCAGGACCGCGACGTCCACGGCATCCTGGTGCAACTGCCGTTGCCCCGCCAGATCCGCGAGTCGCGCGTGCTGGACGCGATTGCCCCGCTGAAGGACGTGGACGCCTTTCACCCGGAGAACGTGGGCCTGATCGCGCAAGGCCGGCCGCGTTATTTGCCCTGCACTCCGCACGGCATTTCTCAGTTGCTGCACCGCGCGGGGATCAAGACGCGCGGCAAGCACGCCGTGATCGTGGGCCGTAGCGATATCGTGGGCAAACCGATGTCGCTGATGTTGATGAATCGAAACTCCAGTGTGGGCCCGGACGGGGCCAACGCGACGGTGACGGTCTGTCACACGCAGACGGCCGATTTGGCGTCCGTCACGCGACGCGCCGACCTGCTGATCGCCGCGATTGGCCGGCCCAAATTCATCACCGCCGAGATGGTGAAGCCGGGGGCTGTCGTGGTCGACGTGGGCATCAACCGCATCGCATCCGGCCTGGTCGGCGACGTGGATTTCGAAGCCGTCAAAGAGGTCGCCGGCTATTTGACGCCTGTCCCCGGCGGGGTCGGCCCGCTGACGGTGACCATGCTGCTGTACAACACGCTGGAGGCGGCCAGGCGGCAGATCGGCGATGCGGCCGACTCGGCCGCGTTGCGAGATGCTGGATAATCCGATCGGGCTGTGCCACAATATCGTCCGGAAGAATCGAGACAGATTGCCACACCATTCCAGACCGTCTGCCGTGGGGCTCTTTCATGCGCACCGACCCTGCTTGCGATGACCTGTTGGTTCAGGTTCCTTCCGACCGGACCTCGTTGACCGACAACGAACGGATCGCCGAGATCGTTCCGTTGCCGCCCCCGGCCCACTTGATTCGCTTCTTTCCGATCCAGGGGACGCCGACCGAGGCCTTAATTGCCCAGACGCGCGAGCGCGTGAGGCAAATCCTGCGCGGCCAATCGGACCGGTTGCTGGTAGTCATCGGCCCCTGTTCGATTCACAACCCGGCGGCAGCGTTCGAGTACGCCGGCCGGCTGGCGGAAGTACGCCAACGGCTGGGGGACGATCTGGAGATCGTGATGCGGGTGTACTTCGAGAAGCCGCGCACCACGGTCGGCTGGAAGGGCCTGATCAACGATCCTTACCTGGACGGCACCTTTCGGATCAACGAGGGCCTGCGGATTGCCCGCGACCTGCTGCTTCGCATCCACCAACTCGGCGTGCCGGCGGGCTCGGAGTTCCTGGACACCATTTCGCCCCAGTACATCGGCGATCTGATCAGTTGGGGGGCAATCGGCGCGCGGACGGCCGAATCGCAGGTTCACCGTGAACTGGCGTCCGGGCTCTCCGCGCCGATTGGTTTCAAGAACGGCACCGACGGCGATGTCAAGATTGCGCTGGATGCGATCGTGGCCGCGGCGCATCCCCACTGTTTCCTCTCGGTCCACAAGAACGGCCAGGTGGCCATCGTCCGGACGCGCGGGAATCCCGATTGCCACTTGATCTTGCGCGGCGGCCGGACTCCCAATTACGATGAAGCCAATGTCGCGGCCGCATGCACAGCGTTGGCGGCCGCGGGCTTGCCGGAACGCCTGACGGTGGACTGTTCGCACGCGAACAGCAACAAGCAATACAAACGGCAACTGGATGTGGCCGCCAGCGTCGGCGCGCAGCTGGGACAGGGCGATATGCGAATCGTCGGGCTGATGGTCGAATCGCACTTGCAGGAAGGGCGGCAAGATCTCGTGGCCGGCCGGGAACTGGTCTACGGCCAGAGCATCACCGATGCCTGTTTGGGCTGGGAGGACTCGGTCGCGCTGCTCGAATCGCTGGCCGAACAAGTCCGGCGCCGTCGCCGTGCCGCCTGAGTCTTCGCCGCCCGGCTCGCCGGCGTTGCCCGCGTGCGGCGGTGTGTTTCCGGCGAGCGCAGACGGCCGGGACTTGCCGGGATTCCAAGAAAGGACGCCAGCATGACAAAGCGGAAATCAGACGTGCGGCCGAAAGCACGCATCTCGCGGCGGAAGATGCTCGAGACGCTCGGCCAGGCGGCGTTGGCCGCCGGAAGCGTGTGCCTGGAGCGGCGCTTGTCGGCCGCGGGCCAAGACGCTGCCCCGGCGGTGCGGCCGGCGGGCGAGCCGTTCTTCCTGACTCGCGGCGCCGTGGTGGTGCTGAGCGATCTGCGCACGCTGGACTGGCCGGCGCGGGCCAAGCGAGCGGGGCTGTCGACGTTGGCCACGCACATCTTTCCTCACGAGGTCGCGGCGTTCGTCCAGCGCGACGAAGGCCAGAAGTTCTTGGCAGCGTGCCGCGGGCTCGGACTGCAGGTCGAGCACGAACTGCACGCGATGAGCGACCTGTTGCCGCGGGCCCTGTTCGACAAAGACCCCACGATGTTTCCGCTGACGGACAAGGGCGACCGCGTGCGGGACTACAACCTGTGCGTGCATTCGCCAGCGGCGCTGGACGTGGTGGCCGAAAATGCGATCAAGTACACCAAGATTCTGCGGGCCACGACCAGCCGCTACTTCTACTGGATCGACGACGGCCGACCCATGTGTCGCTGCCCGAAATGCCGCGGCTTGAGCGACAGCGATCAAGCCCTGCTGCTGGAACATCACGTGCTGCGGGCCATCCGGCAGGTGGACCCGCAGGCGAAGCTGGCCCATCTCGCGTATGCGCGAACGCTGCCGCCGCCGACGCAGATCAAGCCCGCGGCGGGGATCTTCCTGGAGTTCGCCCCGATCGAGCGCAAGTACGACGTGCCGTTCCGTCAGCGTGAGCTGCCCGGCGGCGGCAGCTTGGCGCATGGACGGTTGCTCGACGCCCTGGACGCCAACCTCGCCTGGTTTGGCCGCGACGGCGCCCAGACGCTGGAGTATTGGCTGGACCTCTCGCGGTTCTCGGGCTGGAAGCGACAGAACGTGAAAGCGATTCCGTGGCATGACGGCGTGTTCCGCGACGACCTCCGCACGTATGCCGAGCGCGGCGTGCGGCACGTGACGACGTTCGCGGCCTGGGTGGACGGCGACTACGTGAAACGTTTCGGCGACCCGCCGCTGGAAGCCTACGGCGCCGGCTTTCGCCCCTGGCGGATGGAAAACGGCCGGGCGGTCTCATGATGAAGGCGGGCAATCCTGCAGCACGGCAATGGCGGTACTACGATGACTGCAATCAAGCACACGGAATTCGAGTCCATGCCTGCGAGGCGCCTTCGAGCGTCTTTTGACGCAGCCACGATTCAACTGGACGAGCCCAACCAATTGCCTCGTAACGCCCAACGGCCCGTGACCGTCTTGCCGTCCAGTTGGCTGGCCGTCGAGCGGGCTGAATGGGCCGCGCTGAGCGCCAAGGAATTAGCTCAGGCTTACGACGACCACGAGCCAGACGACTCCGAAGCTGACACGCAATCATGAAGGAAGGCGACATGCGTATCGCCGTAGTGCTGATTTCCGCACTCCTGGTTTCATCCAGCTTGCACTTAAGCGGCGTGCTCGCGGCGACTCCGAGTGGAGCTGCGAACGCATCCTTGTCGCGCCGAGTCGAAGCCGACTGGGCGGCTCAGGAACGCCGTCTGCAGCGCACGTCCGACTCGTCTGAGTCCGTCCGCGCGGCGCTGCAGCGGGGCGAACGGTTGCTGGCGGATCTGCGGCGAGCGTCGCCGGAAACGCCGTTCGAGCCGGAGGCTTCCGCGCTCCGCGGCTTGCGTGGCGAAGTCGCCCAGGTGGACCGGCTCGACGCGGAGCGGCGTTTGGCACTGTACCACCAGGTGCGTTGGGTCGCGCGGAACTTGGCGCTCAAGAACCCGTTGCTCGCGGGCAAGCCGTTGGTCTTCATGGAGCGTCGCCGGTTCGTCTCGCAAATGCTGCACGAGTACCTCGGCTATTTCTACGACTACGGCGACGTCGCGGGGGGCGGAGTGTTCGTGCTGGAGGATCCTGGTCGGTCGTGGAAAACGCGCGACCTGATCGGCGGGCGATTGCCGCGCGGCAACTACACGACGCTGGCCCTGAGCTACGACGCCCGCACCGTTTACTTCGCTTTCGCCGAACGGGCCGGCGACAAGCCCGACTTCGACTCGCCTCAGCGGCGCTGTTTCCACCTCTATGCCGTCAACGCCGACGGCAGCGATTTGCGGCAACTGACCGACGGGCCGGAGGACGATTTTGACCCCTGTCTGCTGCCGGACGGCGGCATCGCCTTCATGTCCACGCGGCGGGGCGGTTTTGGACGCTGCCACAACCTGTGGGAACCGCTGCCGGCCTACACGCTGCACCGCATGAACGCCGACGGCAGCGACGTGCGGACGCTGTCGTGGCACGAGACGAACGAATGGCACCCGGCGGTGCTGAACGACGGCCGTATCGTCTACTCGCGGTGGGATTACGTCGACCGCTCCGCCGCCAATTTCCACGGCCTGTGGACGACCCATCCCGACGGCACGAATCCGGCGATTTTGTTCGGCAACTACACGATGCGGATCAACGCCTGTTTCCAGCCCCATGCCATTCCCGGCTCGGACAAGCTCCTGTTCGTCGCCGGCGCGCACCATGCGGACGTCGGCGGTTCGCTGGTCGTGGTGGACCCGCAACGGATCGCGTTGGAGCCGGGCAGCGGCGAGGACTCGTTCCATTCCATCACCGCGTTGACGCCGGAAGTGACTTATCCGGAAGCCAACGGGTGGCCGAAGAGCTACTTCCACGGGCCCTGGCCGCTGTCGGAGAACTACTTGCTGGTCGGCTTCAGCTTCGACACGCTGCCCGGCATGAGTTCCGGCGAGAAGCGAGACACCCGCACCGGGTTGTACTACTTCGACCGCTTTGGCAATCTCGAACTGCTGTATTGCGACGCCGAGGTTTCGTGCATGTACCCCATACCGCTTGCGCCGCGTCCCGTCCCGCCGCCGCTGCCCGGTTCGCGAGGCGAGGAATTGCAGGACGAGGGCGAGTTTGTCCTGGCCGACGTCCAGCAGAGTTTCCTCCCGCTGCCCGCCGGGCGGCCGGTCAGGCAGTTGCGCATCTACCAGGTTTTGCCCAAGACGCATACGCACGTAGCCAACCAGCCGCGCTTGGGTTACGCCAACGCGGAGAGTGCCCGCATGTTGCTGGGCACCGTGCCCGTCGAGGAGGATGGCTCGGCGTATTTCCGTGTTCCCGCGGGCAAGCCGCTGTATTTCCAAGCGGTGGACGCTGCGGGGCGAGCCGTGCAGACGATGCGCAGTGTGACCTACGTGCAGCCGCGCGAGCAGCGTGGCTGCGTGGGCTGCCACGAGCGGCCGGGGACCGTGGCGGCCAACCGCGCGTTGCTCGCCCTGCGCCGTCCGCCGTCGGCGATCGCCCCCGGACCGGAAGGCACGCGGCCGCTGAGCTTCCCGCGGCTCGTCCAGCCCGTGCTGGATCGCCACTGTGTCCGCTGCCACGACGGTCAGACCGGCCCTGGAAAAAGCCCGCTGGCGCTGACGGGCCAGGTCCAGGACGAATTCACGCGGAGCTACCAAAACTTGAAACCGTTTGTGCGTTGGAACGAGTGGGGCGGAGCCTCGCTGAATCAAACGGTGACACACCCCGGACGCAGCGGAGCGGATCAAAGTCCACTGACAGGAATCCTCGCCGACTTCGTCCACGCTTCGCAGATCGACTTGCCCGACGCAGACCGTCGCCGGCTGTTTCTCTGGCTCGACGCCAACGCGTCGTTCTATGGCACCTATACGGACGCCGAACGACTGGCCCAGCGGCAAGGCGAAGCGGTGCCGCCGCCAAGCGTCCAGTAGCCAAGCCAACTCGGAAGCGCACACCGGGCAACGCACCGGAAGGACCAGCACGGCGACCGCTCCGGGCCACCGGTTGTGTCGCAGAGACGTTTGGCCTGCGCGGCAGCGGAGCGGACACGATCGCAACCAGGCCGGTGCCGCTGCGGGCCGGGCCAACCCCAGGCACAGGACCGGGCTCGCGTCTGGCCGTCGCGCAAAGGACGCCGATCCGCTGGACCGGAACGACGCCATCCCTTAGAATCCTGTCAGCGGGCATCTGGCTTGGCCCGCCAGCACCGGTGGGGCCGGTGGGGTGTGTCCTGAATTCCAGCGAGACGTTTTTCAGTTCCTTGTGCCGGTCACGTCCGGGCGCTCATGTCAAAAACCGTCCACGTCTTCGATTATTTGGACGCCGAGGAGAAGTTTGAGCCGGCGAGCGTTACCGTTGTGTTCGGGGACGAATCGTTCCTGAAGCGACTGGCGCTGCGCAGTCTGCGGCAGCGTGTGCTGGGCGATGAGACTGCGCCCGCGGACCGCTTCGACGGGACGTCCGCCCAGTGGCGGGACATCCACGACGAACTGGCCACGCTGGCCCTGTTCGGCGGCGGCCGACGGCTGGTCCTGATCGACGATGCGGACGATTTCGTGGCCACGTTCCGAGAGAAATTGGAACTGTACACGGAGCGCTCCAAGTCGCGCAACGTGCTGGTGCTGGACGTGGCCACCTGGGCTGGCAATACGCGATTGTACAAGTGCGTGGACCAACATGGCTTACAGATTGAATGCCGGGCTCCGCAGAAGGCAACCCACAGCAAGAACAAAGTCCTGGACGAGGAGCGGATGATCAAGTGGCTGGGGTCCTGGGCCGCAACGGAGCATCGGGTCAAGCTGCCGGCAAAGGCCGCTCGGCTGATGCTGGACCTGGTCGGCCCCGAGTTCGGCCTGTTGGACCAGGAACTGGCCAAACTGGCTTTGTTCACGAAACCGGGCGGTGAACTGACGCAGGAGTTGGTCCACGACGTCGTGGGCGGCTGGCGAGCCAAGACGGTCTGGGAACTGCTGGACGCCGCGTGCGACGGCGATGCGGCAGAGGCCTTTTCGCAATTGGAGCGACTGCTGCAATCGGTCGATCATCCCGTCGCGATGTTCGGCCAGTTTTCCTGGTCGCTGCGCCGCTTTGCCGCTGCCACGCGGTTGTTTCAACGATTCGAACAGCAGGGCAAAAAACCCAAGCTGCGCGAGGTTCTGCAGAGTGCCGGATTCCGCGATTGGCCAGAAAAGGGCGGCCTCGAAAAAGCGGAACGCCGGCTGGTTCAAATGGGCCGTGACCGGGCAGGTCAGCTGTACCGCTGGCTGCTGGAGGCGGACCTGGCGCTGAAGGGCTCCCACTCCTCGCCCGAACGCTCCCGGTTCATCCTGGAGCAGCTGATCCTGCGGCTCGCGAAGCAATTAGGGCGTCGAGTTCCGCCCGCAACCGCGGCAAAATCTCGCCGTAACTGAAGGCCCCCACGAATTCGCCCGAGCGCTTCAAATGTACCTGGTGCGGACCGCACCAGAGCCCCAGATCGGCGTCGTCCGTCTCGCCGGGACCGTTCACCCGGCAACCCATCACGGCGATGGTGAGCGCGTGCTGCTGAGCATACCGCGTCATTTCTCTGACCCGCTGGGCCAGTTCGACAAAGGCTTCGTTCTCCACGCGCGAGCAACTGGGGCAGGAGATGATGTTCAAGCCTCCCTGACTCGACGGAATCACCGAGCGCACGCGGCCGGCGGCGATATCCGCCAGGATCTGTCGCCCCACCTGGATCTCTTCGGCTTTGCGCGAATTGGGCACGGTCAGGGAGACCCGGATGGTGTCCCCGATGCCGCGGCTGATGAGTTGTTCCAGCGCGATTTGCGTTTTGACGATGCCGTCCGGCGGGATGCCGGCTTCCGTGACGCCCAGATGCAGCGGCACATCGGGGCGGCGTTCGGCAAACCGGCGGTTGACCTCGATCACCTTCTGGGGGTCCGAATCCTTTAACGACACGCAATAGCGGGTGAAGCCGATCGAATCCAGCAATTCGCAGTGCTCCCACGCGCTGTCGAGCATTGGCGAAAGGGAATCCTGTGGGTCGTATTTGCCCTGCTGGGCCGGATCCACGCTGCCGCAATTCACGCCGATTCGCATCGCGCAATCGTGCTCCTGGGCGACGGCCGCCAGGTACCGCACTTTTTCCTGCCACGGCTTATCCCGCTCATGATGATACAGATGGCCGGGGTTGTAGCGGATTTTGTGGACGTGCGGGGCCACCAGTTCCGCCAAGCGATAATTCTCCTGCAGGTCGACGGACAGATTGGCGGAGCATTGTCGGCGGATCTCCGCCAGCGCCGTGGCGTCTTGAGTGCTGTCGGCGGCGATCCGCACCACGTCCGCTCCGGCCGACTGCAGGGCCTGGACCTGGCTCACCGTGGCATCGATGTCCTGAGTCCGCGTGGCCGTCATACTTTGCACAGCTACGGGATGGCAGTCTCCAATCACGACGGAACCGATACGCACAGCACGAGTTGGGTTGCGTGGGTGACTCACAGGTTCGTTAAGCCTTGCTGGGCAGAAGTAAGGGACTGGCCACGGACGCTCTGGCCGACGGTGACATTTTTCCCTGTGGATCGCCCGCTGGCAATGACGGGGAGACGAACCGGTGACGGCTGCTCGTCGCAGGCCAGCGGCAGCGGCTTCGGCTTCACATGCCGATATGTTCCAAAAAAGCCGGCCTTCTTGCGCCGTTGCAGCGACTCGCGTCAGGATTCTGATTGACACGGCCTATCCCGTGCCCTAAACTCGACTTAGGTCTTTCTGAGACACCGTAGCTGAGGGAATAATCCGTTGTGCGGCCGGCGAATAAGACGGTGCCTTGGGCGGCACCTGGCTTTTCGCATCCGTCTTCCCCGGCGTGATTTCCGGCCGAAGGAGAATGAATCATGGCAGCTCGTGAGAGTCAAGGACTTCAGGTTGCACTCATCCTGTTCGTGATGGTCACCGTCGTCCTGGCGGTCACCACCTATCTGTATTTTCGCAGGGCAGAAGAAAACGTGGGAAGGTATCTCGCCAAGGCCGAAGAGGCAAAACGCGAAAAAGAAACCACGATGAAACTGCAATTCGAGAATCAGGTCCTCAAGCACATCTTGGGCTATGACCGCAAGACGGAAGCCGAGCTGACGAGCATCAAGCAGGGCTTGGGCGGAAACGAACAGATGAAGCAGATCATGGACAACTATGACAAGCACATGAAGATGTACGGCGCCGGCTACGCGGGCCAGGATCTGAGCTATACGACGCTGCCGGAGCATCTGATCGTCGCCATCAACGCCCGCAATAAGAACCTGGTAGACGCGGATACCATGGCCAAGGACTTGGAGCGCCAGCGGGAGCAAATCAAGGCGGCAGAAGCGGCGCGAGCCAAGAAGGCCGAAGAGATGCTGGCAACCGTGCAGACCGATCTGGCCTCCGAACGCGAAAAGTTCAACGCCGAACGTACGCGGATCACGGAAGAAGGCCAAAAGGTCGCCGCGATCGTGCCACAAAAGAACCAAGAACTGGCGAAAGTGACCGCCGCTCACGCCGCGACGAAGGAGGAAATGACGCGTTCGCTCACCCAGCTGAATCAACTGTACGAGTCGCAGAGGGAACAGTTGGAGAAGATGAAGAAAGACGCGGGCGTTACCTACGAGCGGCCGGATGGCGAAGTGACTCTGGTCAATTCCCGCGCCAATACCGTCTGGATCAACCTGGGTTCCGCGGACAACGTCGAACGGCAGATGATCTTCAGCGTCATTGACCAAAACGAGACCGGAGTCACCCGGAGCAAGGTGAAGGGCCGGATTGAGATCACCCAAGTCAAGGACCGGCACACCTCGGAGGCGCGTATCCTGGACGAGGAGGATCTTGCCAACCCGATCATGCAGGGCGACAAGATCTACTCGCCATCGTTCCGCAAGGGCCAGAAGACCCGGTTTGCTTTGGCGGGCCTGATCGACATGGACAAGGACGGCAAAAGCGACCAGACGAAGGTCAAGGCTCTGATCACGATGAACGGCGGCTTGGTCGATGCGGAATTGCTGGAAGACGGCAGCATCGCGGGCAAGATAACGATGGAAACCCGGTATTTGGTCAAGGGCGATCGCCCTACGGACAAGACGAACCAGAAACTGATCGAGGGTTATACGGCGATGACGGGCGAGGCGACGCGACTGGGCATCGAGTCTATTACGCTCGAAAACCTGCTGGATCGCATGGGCTACGTTCCCGACAACCGGGTCGTGCCGATGTCTCGGCCTTCCGCCATCGGCGATGCCAAGAGCGAGGCTCCCCGGCCGAAAGCGTCGCCAACGGCAAGTCCTTGAGCCGGCGGCCAGAATGGCTGCCGTCTGCGAACCCGAAGAAGTCCGACCGTCAGGCCCAAACCTGGCGGTCTTTTCTTTGCGCCCACGCCCGCCGCTTCCGCCCCGCGTCCAAAGCGAATGCCCCCTTGCCGCTGGCTCCGTTTTCGCTTCTGCTAGCCCCAGCGGGAACCCCCCTAACCATCTCTGCGGACCCGACGACACATGCGAGCCGAAATCATCGCCCTCGGTGACGAACTAGCCAGCGGTCAGCGGCTGGACACGAACAGCCAGTGGCTCAGCCAACAACTGGCCGACCTGGGAATCCAGGCTTTCTTTCACACCACCGTCGGCGACGACTTGGAGGCGGGCACGGCCGTGTTCCGGCAAGCGGTGCAGCGCGCGGATGTCGTTGTGAGCACGGGCGGACTGGGACCGACGGCCGACGATCTCACGCGCGAGTGCCTGGCCCAGGTTGGCGGTGTCGACCTGGTCCAGGACGAGGCGGTGCTGGCCCAGATCCGGGCGTTGTTTGCCCGCCGCGGCCGCGAAATGCCGGAGCGGAACGTGGTGCAGGCCATGTTTCCGCGCGGCAGTCGTGTCATTCCCAACCCGCACGGCACGGCGCCCGGAATCGATCTCGAGGTGCCGCGGATCGGCCGCCCGCCGGCCCGCATCTTCGCCCTGCCTGGCGTGCCGGCCGAGATGCGCGACATGTGGAAGGCGAGCGTCCAGCCGGCCTTGGCCGCCCTGACCGGCCCCAACGGCCGCGTGATTCGGCACCGCTCGATCCACTGCTTCGGCGCGGGCGAAAGCGCGATCGAGGCCATGTTGCCCGACCTCGTCCGCCGCGGCCGTCTGCCGTCCGTCGGGATTACGGCCAGTCAGGCGACGATCACGCTGAGGATCGCGGCCAAAGGCTCCACACCCAAGGCTTGCCTGGCGGCGATACAGCCCACCGCCGAAACAATCTACCAGTGTTTGGGCAACCTGATCTTCGGGGAGGACGGACAGACGCTGCAGGACGCAGTGATCCTCCTGCTGGCGCAGCGGCGACAGACACTGGCGACGGTCGAATGCGGTTCCGGCGGCATGCTGGCCGCGTGGCTGAGTTCGGCCGATCCGGAACAGCGGGCATTTCAGGGAGGACTGGTGCTCCGCGACCCGGCGTCTCAACAAGGCCTGCTGAAGGCCGCTGGCAACGTCGCCGCAGCCAACCAGGCGGCGACGGCCAGCGATCCCGGAACGCTGGCCGCCGCGTGCCGGACCGCGTTCCGAACCGACTATGCCTTCGCCCTGGGGCCGTTTCCGCCGCCCGACTCGCCAGCAGCCGGTCCGGCGCCAGTCCAGTTCGCGCTGGCAGACGCGACCGCCGTGCGTCTTCATTCGACGCCCTACGCCGGTCACCCGGACATCCTGTTGGAGCGGACGGTCAAGGAGGCATTGAACTTCGTGCGACTGACGCTGCTCGGCGCGGATCGCACCGCTTCGCGGTAGACGGGATCTTCCCCGGCTGCCGTGCCCAAGGAAGTAACCCCACCAGAAACGAGGAGCACACCATGAAAACCGCTGTCATCACGATTGCCGCCATCGTCGCCGGGGCCGCGGGGGCTCGCGCCGCCGAACTTCACGTGGCACCCCAAGGCAATGATTCCAACCCCGGCACGCGCGCGACCCCGCTGCGCACAATCCAGCACGCGGCGGAATTGGCTCAGCCGGGCGACGTAATCATCGTCCACGAAGGCGTGTACCGCGAACGGATCAACCCGCCGCGCGGAGGTGCGTCGGACGCAAAACGCATCGTCTACCAGGCGGCACCGGGCGAGAAGGTCGAGATCAAGGGATCGGAGGTCGTCAAGGACTGGGTGCAAGTCCAGAATGACGTCTGGCGCGTCACGCTGCCCAATACCTTCTTCGGCGGCTTCAATCCGTACCGCGATTTGATCCACGGCGACTGGTTCAATCCCAAAGGCCGTGAGCACCACACCGGCGCCGTGTATCTGAACGGCCAGTGGTTGATCGAGGCGGCCAAGCTGGACGACGTGCTCCAACCCGCCGGCGACACCGGACTCTGGTTCGGCCAGGTGGACAACGAACGCACGACCCTTTGGGCACAGTTCAAGGGCGTCGATCCCAACGAGCAACTCGTCGAGATCAACGTCCGCCAGACGGTCTTCTATCCTGACAAGCCAGGCCGAAACTACCTCACCGTGCGCGGCTTCGTGATGCGCCACGCCGCGACTCCGTGGGCCCCGCCCACCGCCGAGCAGATCGGCTTGATCGGCACGCACTGGAGCCGGGGCTGGATCATCGAGGACAACGTGATCAGCCACTCCGTCTGTTCCGGCATCGCACTTGGGAAACACGGCGACCAGTTCGACAACACCTCGGCCAACACCGCCGAAGGCTACGTCAAGACCATCGAACGTGCCCAGGCCCACCCGATCCCCTGGACCAAAGACAACATCGGCCACCACCTGGTCCGCAACAACGTCGTTTCCCACTGCGAACAAGCGGGAATCGTCGGCAGCTTGGGACCGGTCTTTTGCGTGGTCAGCGGCAACACGATCCACGACATCCATGTGCGGCGATTGTTCACCGGCGCGGAGATGGCGGGCATCAAGTTCCACGCCGCGATCGATACCGAGATCAGCCACAACCACATCTACCGGACGACGCGCGGCCTGTGGCTGGACTGGATGGCGCAAGGCACACGCGTGACGCGCAACCTGTTCCACGACAACATCACGGAGGACCTGTTCGTCGAAGTCAACCACGGCCCGTTCGTCGTGGACAACAACGTTTTTTTGTCCGCGACCACCCTGCTCGACTGGTCGGAGGGCGGGGCGTATGCCCACAACCTCATGGCCGGGCGGATCGTGCCCCGCCCCGAACTGCGGCGCCTGACGCCCTTCCACAAGCCTCACTCGACCGATGTCGCGGGGCTGAAAAACATCGTGGGAGGCGACAACCGTTTCTACAACAACATTTTCGTCGGCGCGAACGGACTGTCTCCGTATGACGCCGCCAGCTTGCCCGTCTGGATGGACGGCAACGTCTTCCTCCAGGGAGCGACGCCTTCCAAACACGAACGAAACCCGCTCGTCCAACCCAAGGCCGACCCGGCATTGAAACTGGTCGAAAACGCGGACGGCTTTTATCTTGAGCTGACGTTTGACCAGCGTTGGACCAGCCCGGCGACGCGCCCCCTGGTAACCAGCGAACTCCTCGGCCAAGCGGCCATTCCCCAGCTTCCGTTTGAACAACCCGACGGCACGCCGATTCGGATCAACACCGACTACTTCGGCCAGCCTCGCAACGAGGCCAACCCCACCACCGGACCGTTCGAGAATCCGGGAAACGGCCGGCTCACAAAGTTTCTGTCCAGCGGCCTTGCAGGAAAGAGGTCAGCCAAAGAGAGATCGCAGGCAGGAAGCAAAGGGGGCTGAAAGGCCGCCGGTCACCTGTTCCAGCGGTTGAATCCGGCGGCCGCCACGGTCCCGATCCCTCAAAAGAGACGGGGCCCGGCGAATTCGCCGGGCCCCGTCTGTGCGAAACCTTCGCCGCGGCTCTGGAGCCGCGGCCACGTGTCGAGACAGCCTGCGTCTAGCCGTCAACCTTGTCGTCGATCGCTTGCATCTCGGCGGTCTCTCGCTTCGAGTTGCGGACCGCCCACACGATCGCCGCGATGAACACGATGCTGAGCATCAGGCCGATGATCCCGTTGGGCGGCATGTTGGTGGCGGGGTTCCTGTCGCCCGCCATGTTGAACGGCAACACGACGCTGGTGAGTGCCAGCATGGCCACCATGTTCATGACCTTGACCATCGGGTTGATGGCCGGCCCGGCGGTGTCCTTCAACGGATCGCCCACCGTATCGCCCGTCACGGCGGCCTTGTGCTTCTCCGACCCCTTACCCAAATTGCGGGCATGGTCGCGAGGCTCGTCCTCGATCATCTTCTTGGCGTTGTCCCACGCGCCGCCGGCGTTGGCCATGAACACGCCCAGCATCACGCCCGACACGATCATGCCGGCCAGGAACCCGCCCATGGCGTACGGCCCCAGCAGCAACCCGGCCAGGATCGGGCTGAGCACGCCTAGCAGGGCCGGGCCGATCAGCTCGCTCTGGGCAGCGCTGGTGCACAGGTTCACCACGCGGCCGTAGTCGGGCTTCTTGGTGCCGGCCCAGATTTCCTTGTCCCGGAACTGGACGCGGCATTCCTTGATGATGTAAAACGCCGCTCGGCCGACGGCCCGGATCAACATGGAGCTGAACAGCCAGGGCACGACGCCGCCGATCAGCAGGCCGATCAAGACTTTGGGGTCGGCGACGGTCAGCAGCGCCGAGTACTTCTCGTACTGCTCCTGTGACATCTCCATGATCTTTTCTTCGGAGCCCATCGCCAGCGTGGCGATAAAGCTGGCGAACATCGAGACGGCCGCGATCACGGCCGAGCCGATGGCGATACCCTTGGTTTCCGCCTTGGTGGTGTTGCCCACGGCGTCCAAGTCGGCCAGGATCTGGCGAGCCCGCTTGTAGTTCTCCTCGCCCATCTCGTCCTTGTCATAGCCCATCTCGCCGATGCCGTTGGCGTTGTCGGCCACCGGCCCGAACACGTCCATCGAAATCGTGTTGCCGGTCAGCGTCAACATGCCGATGCCCGCCATCGCCACGCCGTAGGCCACGAAGACCGCAGACGTGCCGGCGTAGCAGAAGACCGACAGCGCGATCGCTGCGGCCAGGACCAGCGTCGCCATCACGGCCGATTCATAGCCCACCGCAAAGCCCTGGATGATGTTGGTGGCATGGCCTGTCTGGCAGGCGCGGGCCAGGCTCTTGACGGGGGCGTGGCTGGTGTGCGTGTAGTAGCTGGTCAGCTTGTTCAACGCGATGGCCAGCATGATGCCGATGAAGCAAGTGATGATCGGCCGCGTGTCCGCCCCGGCGACCATGAACCAACCCGAGAGTTCGGTGGTGAAGTCCAGACCCGGGAAACCGCTGACGGCCTGTTTGTACTGGGTAAAGTAGGCCGCGTCGAACCGCAGGTACATCATGCCAAGGACGACAAAGCCGAGCACGGAAATGAAGGAGCCGATCCAGAAACCGCGATGGACACTGTGCAAAGCGGTGTCGGAGGTGTCGTTCGGGCCGGCCTTGACGGTGTACGTGCTGATGATCGACCCCAGCACGCCGATGCCTCGGACCAGCAAGGGGAAGATCACGCCCTTGTGGCCATAGCTGGCCATGCCCAGAATCATGGCCGCCACGATGGTCACTTCGTAAGACTCGAAAATGTCGGCCGCCATCCCGGCACAGTCCCCGACGTTGTCCCCGACGTTGTCGGCGATCGTCGCAGCATTGCGCGGGTCGTCCTCCGGAATGTCCGCCTCGACTTTGCCGACCAGGTCAGCGCCCACGTCGGCCGCTTTGGTGTAGATGCCGCCGCCGACACGCATGAACAAGGCCAGCAGCGTGCCGCCGAAGCCGAAGCCCAGCAGAGCTTCGTAGGCCTGTTCCCCGTAAACCATGAAAATGCACGTGCCGCCCAGCAGGCCCAGACCGTCGGTCAACATTCCCGCCACCGTGCCCGTGCGATAGCCGAGTTGCATGGCTTCGCCATAGCTGCTGCGGGCCGCAGTGGCCACGCGGAGGTTGCCGGCGGTGGCCAGACGCATCCCGACGAATCCGACGCACCAACTGAACAGGGCACCCATCAGGAAAGCGCCCGCACGCCCATAGGCAAACACCGGATCGTTGTACTTGGTAAACCACAGGGCGACCGTGATGATCACGATCAGCGGCCCAATCTTGCGGAACTGCGCACCCAGATAGGCGTTGGCGCCCTCGCGGACCGCGTCGGCGATTTCCTGCATCTTCTTGGTGCCGGTCGGCGCCCGCAGCACTTGGCTCCTGAGCATCAAGGCATACGCCAACCCCAGGATGGCGATCACCAGAACGGCGATCAAGCCGGTACGTTCCAACGTATCGTACTTTTCGTGGTTCAGCAACGGCTCGAAGAACTTGAAGTTGGCGCCGTGCGCGGAATGAGCCGTCGCCTCCGTCTCCTGCGCAAACGCGGGAAGCCAGAGATAGCCCGCCAGAAACGCCAGCGACATGATAAACAGAAATGCCGTCCTGGCGTGTTTACCCCTCATCGTCCTACTGAATCTGCCACCCATGTTACGTTGTACCTTTCGTGTGAATCGCGTTGATCAGGCTCACCGGGGATCGTAAACGCAAAGCGAAATTATGGCGAGATGACGGCAGTTTGCAAGTACGGTGGCAGTCTATCGTGGAGTTGAATTCCGCACGGCTTGCCCGCCCCACTGGCACCCCCGTCGCAGGCTACCTGGAATCTGCTATCTTATGCAGAACGTAAGGATTTACACCGCACACACCAGATGAGGGCGAAACCACCATGGCAGATGGCCCGAAAACTCCGATCTGGGTCGGTTTTGACTTGGGCGGCACTAAGATGCTCGCCAAGGTTTACGACGCGAATTTCCGAGAACTGGGGTCCGAACGGAAGCGGACCAAGGAGCATGGCGGGGCACAAGCCGGCATGGAGAGGATCCTGAAGACGATCCGCAAGGCCCTGGAGACCGCGGGGGTAAACCCCAAACAACTGGGGGGAATCGGCGTCGGGTTTCCCGGCCCAGTGGATATGCGAAACGGCAAACTGCTGGAAGCCGTTAATTTGGGCTGGGAAGACATGCCGCTGAAGAAGACGCTGGAGAGCGAATTCGGCTGTCCGGTCACGATCGCCAACGACGTAGATGTCGGGGTGTACGCGGAGTATCGCTTTGGAGCCGCCAAGTCAGCCCACTGTGTCGTGGGGGTTTTCCCCGGCACAGGCATCGGCGGAGGCTGCGTATACGAAGGCAAGATTTTTCGCGCCAAGTCCTGTTCCGCTATGGAGATCGGGCATATTCAGGTCAACCCACACGGGAAGCTTTGCGGATGCGGGCGGTACGGTTGCCTGGAGACCGAGGCCAGCCGTCTGGCAATCGCCGCCGAGGTGGCCAAGGCAGCGTACCGGGGCGAAGCGCCTCACCTGCGAGGAACCATCGGTTCGGATCTGCAGGAAATCCGCAGCGCCGTGCTGGCCCAGGCGATCAAGGAGGGCGACACGGTCGTAGAACAGATTATCCGCCGTGCCGCCGAGAAAATCGGGACGGCGGTGGGCAATTTGGTCACGATCATGTGCCCCGACGTCATCGTGCTTGGAGGCGGTTTGGTTCAGGCCCTGCCCGAACTGTTCCTGGAGCCAGTCACCACCGTGGCTCGCAATACGTGCATGCCGCCGTTGATCGACTTCTTCCGAGTCACCGTGGCCAAACTGGCGGACGACGCCTCCGTGCTGGGGGCAGCGGCATGGGCAGAAGAATGCCTGCAGGGAGACAATGGCGGCTCGAAGAAGAAGTCCTGAAAGCCGACCATCCGTTTTTGGGGTGGCCTGCCCAACTCGGAAACCCTGCTTGGCGTAACAGGTGGTTTCTGAGTAAGACTCATGAAGGCGGTCTGACCGGCCGTCGCACCTGGTCCGGAATTCCCATATCTCCGAACGACGTGCTGACATGTAAAAGCCATGAAAACGCTATTGATTCTCCGCCACGCGAAGTCGAGTTGGGATGATCCCGCCGTGCCGGACCATGACCGGCCGCTGACCGACCGTGGCAAGAAGGACGCCAAACGCATCGGCCAGTTGCTCACAGAACTTAGTCTGGTCCCCGATCTGATCGTCTGTTCAACCGCCAAACGCGCCCGCAAAACGGCGAACAAAGTCGCGAAGGCTTGCGGATATGGCGGCCCGATCGAAGTGAACCCGCGGCTGTATGAGGCCTATCCGGGGCATTTCATCGAGGTCCTCCGCGAGGTGGACGACGAACACGCGACCGTCCTGGTGGTCGCCCACAATCCGGGACTGGAAGAGTTGCTGCGGTACCTGACAGGGCAGAACGAATCCCTGCCCACGGCAACGCTCGCTCAGCTGACCCTGGACATCGATCGCTGGCAGAGTCTGTCGGTTCCTCCCGGTGGAAAACTCGCTGGCGTCTGGCGGCCAAAAGAACTGGCGTGACGCGATGAGAGCCGCAGGCACAGGCCCTTCCGCAACGGCAGCGGCGAACAGCCTGTTGAAAGAAGGGGGACTGGCTCCGAGTTCGTTTCCGAACAGCGTTGAAGAACTCCAAGCAAGAACGAACCTCGCGAGGTGCCGCGAGGTGCCCGTCCTTTTGCTGCCTTTTCCTTTTGCTGCCTTTTGCTGCTTTTTCTGAAGAGCCTTTTTTCAACGGGCTGCTAACGAACATGCCCTGCTGTCACTGACAGCAGCTTGTCGTCTCACGATCCGGACGAGGCAAAGGCATCGGTTCGCGGCGCGTCAACATTGCCCCTAATTACGGGAAGCGGTAGAATTCCGCGTCCCAGCGTTGCGCGCCGGCTGGACCGAATGCGGGATCGCTTTGCGCGGCGTGTCTCTGGATGGTTGGAACAGACGCGCGGCGTATCCTGAACGGATCGGGAAGTTGTCTCAGCCGGGACGTATCGACGACCGGGCCGCTTCGAGTGTCAAGGAAGACATCACGATGAGTACAGGACCAGCCAGTCCAGCGGCGTCCCTCTGTTCCTGCGAACAACGCGCCTCGCCCGCAAACTCCCCGGCAAGCCGCCTGGTCTCTGGGCGACCAACGGGTCAAGAGTTGCTGCGGTCGGGGCGGGCCGATCTTTCGAGGTGCCCGCGGGAGAGAATTTGCGTGGAATGGCGGTTTTGCCGGCCCGCGATTTTGGTAGCGACGGTGGATCGGGATGGCAGAATTCATGGGGGGCGGCGATGTGACCCCCTCTTCCGCCGCGCGCATTTCGGCTCAGGGGGCGAGAAATGCGACTGGGCTGCGAACTCTTTCAGGAAGGTCGAACGTAGATGAAGATGGAAGATCGTTGCAAACGGATCGAGTTGATCCTTTCGGACGTCGACGGCGTGCTGACCGACGGCGGAATCTATTTCGACAACCAGGGCATCGAAATCAAGAAGTTTCAGATCCGCGACGGGCTGGGGATCAAACTCTGGCAGAAAGCCGGCTTCAAGTTTGGCGTGCTGTCGGCCCGCACTTCGCACATCGTCAAGGTGCGGGCCGCGGAGCTGGGCGTGGAAGTGGTGCGCCAAGGATTTGAGAACAAGTTGCCGGTGGGCAAAAAAGTGATTGCCGAACTAGGGCTGAAGCCGGAGCAGGTCTGCCATATCGGCGACGATCTGACCGACCTGTCGCTGCTGCAATACGTCGGCTTGAGCGTCGCCGTCGCCGACGCCGTGCCGGAGGTCCGCGCGGCGGCCCAGTACGTCACGACCTCGCCGGGCGGCCGCGGGGCGGTGCGGGAAGTCGTGGAGTTGTTGTTGAAGGCCAAGCATCGTTGGGAGGATCTGATTCGGAACTACACACTGTGATTCCGGATCGCCAATCATGGTTTCCCGCTTCGTCCGCTTTGTCACGAGCCTGGCCACAGTCGTTTTCGCGTATTTCGCGTACCGGCTGGTGCTCGTGCCGTTCATCGAACCGGCCGCCAAGCCGCGTGCGGTCGCGGGCGAAGCGAGTTGGACGACCAGCGCCGATGCGCGCACGCAGGAATTGCAGGCGTTGTTTCCGCCCGGCAGCTGGGAACTCAACCGGCCCAAGGTCTTGGACACCGACCGGGCCGTGTTGCTGTTGCGGGACCTCCGCGAGTTGGATCCGTATCGGATCGAGTTGAAGCCGTGTACGTTGATTCTGTTTTCGGGCGGCGGCGAGGACCGCCAGGGGGCGCGGCCTGTCATCCTGCAGGCGGCCCAAGGCGCGGTGCTGACCTTTGCCGAGCCCATCAACCTGGCGCGGGGCCAGATTGGGCACCTGGACCGCGGTTCGCTGCCGGGTGAGGTGACGATCCGCAGTCCGGAGAGCCGGCCGGGGGCAGGGGACCAGTTGGAAGTGGTCACCCACAACGTGCAGCTGGCACGGGACCAGATCAAGGCCCCCCAGCCCCTTCGGTTTCGTTACGGGCCAAGCTACGGCAGCGGCCGAGACCTGATCATCTACCTGACTACGCCCGCCGGCATGAACCTGACCGAAAGCGGATCGCCGCGCAAGAACCGCGTGCCGCTTGTGTCGGCTGCGGAACTCGTGCACGTGGACCGCATCCGGTTGCAGTTGGACAACCCTCGCGAACTGGCGTCGACCGCCCAGGCCAAGGCCGAGCCCCCGGCCGAGAGCCCCGCGCCGTCGCTGCAGGTGGAGATCACTTGCCAGGGGCCGTTCAAGTTCGATTTCGCGGGCAAAGTTGCGACGTTTCATGACCACGTGGACGTGCTGCGGGTGCCCGCCGGCGGTCCCCTGGACCAACTGAATTGTCAACAGCTGTCGATCTACTTCGCGACGTCGTCAGATCGTCCTAAGTCCGGCGGCAAACCCGCCGGCTCAGCCACGCCCGATCTGCAGGGTTTGCAGGTCGAACGCATCCAGGCCCGCGGCGCGCCGGCCGTCTTACAGGCGCCGTCGTATGCCGCGACGCTGCGCGCGGAACTGTTCGAATACAATTTCCTGACCCGCCAGGTGCGGATCGAGGACGGGCAGAAACTGCTGCTGCGCTACCAGCAGTACGACGTCGAGGCTCGACAGCTGGAGTACCAATTCGCGGCCGGCGGTGGGCTGGGCCGATTGCAGGCTCGCGGCCCCGGCCACGCTTACGGCACGCTGCCCGGACAAGCGGACCGACCCGAAGCGGCGGGCCAGGCGCTGGAAGTCGCCTGGAACGACCGCGTGATGCTCCAGCCGCATCAGGGCGATCACGCCTTGTCCGTGCTGGGAGGCGGGACGCTGCGGATGCACGGCGAGGGCGAATTTGCCGCCCGCGATTTGCATCTGTGGATCAACGAATCGCCCGATCCGGAAGCGCCCCGCGGTCAACCGCGCTTCCGCTATCGGCCGCTCCGGATGCTGGCCGAGGGCGATGTCCGCGTCGATTCCTGGCAACTGGCAGGAACGACGCAGCGGGCCGAGGTCTGGATCCGTCACGAAGACGCCCCGGAAGCCGCTGCCGCAACCGCCGGTCCCAAGCAGTCCCAGGACCCTGCCCAACGCCGAAGATCCAATCAGAAATTCGAACTGGCCGCCGACCACCTGCAGACCCAGTTGGTGCGTCGCGGCCAGGAAACGATCGTGGAGCATCTGGTCCTGGACGGCCAAGTTCGACTGCGGGAAGTCCGCACGGAGAAGGCGGGCGACGTGCCGCTGGCGATCGTCGGCGACCTGATCCAGGTCGACCATGCCAATACGACCTCGGCCCGCGTCCACGTGAAGGGCCGGCCGTCAGAGGTGTCGGCCCGCGGCCTGACCGTCGCAGGCGACACGATCCAGTTGAGCCGCGGCGAGAATCGCATTTGGATCGACAGCCCCGGCAAGATGCTGCTGCCGGTGTCGGCGCAGCGGCGCGGGGCGGGACCGGGACCGGCGGCGGATTCGGCCGCGTCCCCACCGTTGAGCGTCGCCTGGGGTGGCCGCCTGGACTTCGACGGCCGCACGGCCCGATTCCTGCGCGACGTGCACGTCAGCGGCGTTCAATGGTCGCAGCAAGGCGAAGTCTTCGACCTGCTGGTCATGGGCCACGAACTGGCCGTGACCCTCAACCAGAAGGCGGACTTGAGTTCTGACAAACCGCCGCAAAACCTGGACGTCCAGGAACTGGCCTTTGTGGGCGGCGTGTATCTGCAGAATACCGGCCGGCTGGCCGGGAGCCAGACTTCGTACGATCAACTGCAGGTCCGAGACCTGACGATCGACCAAAGCACCGGCCGACTGCATGCCTACGGTCCGGGTTGGGGCAGCTCGGTGCGGTACGACCAGGGGCTGGCGGAGAAAAACCTCAACCCGGCCTCTCCGGACGAAGCGTCCGAGCCGCGTCTGGTCTATCTGCGGGTGGACTACGAGGACGAAGCCGTCGGCAACGTGCTGGCGAGGGAACTGGAATTCCGCGGACGCGTGCGCACGCTGTACGGGCCGGTCGAGGCTTGGGACAAGACGCTCGATCCCAACCCGGCGGAAGGGGTCGGACGCGGGCAGTACCTGCTGACCAGCGATCAACTGGCGATCGCCGACGCCGCCGCGCGAGTGAATGGCCAGGAGGCCGGCCTCGAATTGACGGCGTTGGGCAACGCGAGCATCGAAGGCCAGGCGTTTTCGGCCCGCGCGTGGCGCGTGGCCTACGCCAAGGCCAAGGAACTGGTCATCCTGGAAGGCGACGGCCGCGCCGACGCGGAACTGTGGCGCAAGGGCAGCACCACCCCCGACGCGGCCGCCCAGCAGATCCGCTTCTGGACAAACACGCAGAGCATCCAGGTGGACGGCGGCCGGTTCTTGAACCTGGGCCAGGTCGCCGGGTCGCTCGAACTGCCCAAACGCTGAACCGGTCTCCGCCGACAAGGCGATCGGACGCTGTCGCGGCCGTTCTGCGGAAATCGGAGCAAGCGGCGTTTCACGAAGGCAGAACGTCTGCTCCGTCTTGGACCGGTGTTTCGCTTGGCAACTCAGGCGAATCCGTTGAGCTTTCTGCATGGGGCAGGCTCCCCTTGCCATCCGGGATGCCCGTCGGAAAGACCACCTCGAATCAATGGCCATGCTCAGCCTGGAACATGAATTCGCTCCCGCGATGGACGCCCGCGCCGGACTGGACTTCGTCAATCTACCACTGCATCCCCGTGGGAAACACCAGCCCGGAAAAGAACACGAACAGGCTCGCGATCGCCACCACGAACAGCAACCACCACGTGACCACGCTCGTGTACCAGGTCGTGCCCAAATCGGCAAAGATGTTCAGCTGGCCCCAGTTGATGGTCACGTCGTCGCCGACTTGGTCGGGCCGAGGCGGAGCAGTGTTCAAACTCACGGCCGTACACACCAGGCAGCACAACAGCCAATTCAGTGCCGCCTGGTTGGCGTACGGCGTCAACCAGGCCGGGGGCGCCGCCGCGATTCCCAGGTATACCTTGACGCCAATCCCAAACGCGAACCCGAACAGGACCGCCGCCAACGCTCCGAGGCTGTTCACGCGCCGCCACAAGATGCCCAGCAAGAACACTGCGGCAAACGGGGGAGCAAAAAACGCGTACAACTCCTGGATGTAGACGAACAATCCGCCGCCCAGAACGCCGATGAATCCGCCCAGCACAATGGCAACGGCCAAAATGACGACCGACGAAACCACCCCCACCCAAACCAGATGCTGGTCGCTGGCGTCCTTCCGAAGCAGGCGTCGGTAGATGTCCAACGTGAACACCGTGGCCGTCGAGTTCAGGACCGCGTTGACCGTCGACTGGATCGCCCCGAACAGCCCGGCCAGGAACAGCCCGCGCAAACCTACCGGCATCAGCGTCTGCAGCAAGTGAATGTACCCTTGGTCTGCTGTCCGGCCCACCTTGTCCCAAGACTGCAACAGCAGCTCCGGCCGCATCGCAAACAGGATCAGGCCCGGCAGCACGACGATCACCGGCATCAGGATCTTCATGAACCCCGCAAAAACGATCCCCATCCGGGCGTGATAGCCGTTCTTGGCGCCCAAGACGCGCTGGATCATGAACTGGTTCAACACGTTGTACCAGACGCTGACCGAGAAGATCCCCAGCAACAGACTCGTCCAGGGGTGAGTCGGATGGCTGGCCGGCTGGAAGACCGATAGCCGATTGTACGAATCGGTCCCGCCCAGGCGGTGGACGTGATGCGCGACCGCCTCGGCCCACGCGCCGCTGTCCGCCCGGTTCCGTTCAATCATCACGCGGAAGCCGTCGGCCAACGAGCCCTCGCCCGCCAGGGCGTCCAGCCCCAACGCCGTGACCACCAACCCGCCGGCGACCATCACGACGACCATGAACAGGTCCCCCCAGGCCACCGACGACAGCCCCCCATACACGGCCCAACCGCCCGCCACAATCCCCAGCACGATGATCGACAGCCAGAGATCGAATCCAAACAGCTTCTCCAACGCCACGCCGCCACCGTACAGCACGGCCGCCAGAAAGGCCACTACGTTGCTGATCACCGTCACCGCCGCAAACATCTGCCGCAACGTCAGACTGAACCGCCGCTCCAGGAACTCCGGGATCGTAAACACCCGCGACGCCAGCAGAAACGGAATGAAAAACCAGATCAGCAGCGAGAACGTCACGACGTTCATCCACTCCGACATGGCCACGCAAATCCCGTAGACCGTGGCCGCGCCGATCATGCCGATGAAATGTTCGGTGCTGATGTTCGAGCCGATGAACGAGCCCCCGACGACGTACCACGGCAAGCGTTTCCCCGCCAGGAAATAGTCCGTCGTGCTGCCCCGCTCGCCGCGGCCGAACCAGTAGCTGACCGCGGATAGCCCCAAGAAGTAAAGGGCAAAAGCTGCGTAGTCCCACCATCCCAACGAAAACGAATGCGGATCAGCCACGGAAAGAGCCTCCTCGGCTGGGCGGATAAAGCGGTCGCAGACAACAAACACTTCGACGCATTCAAGACGATAATCGAGCCTGAATCAAGGCCGGTCCCCGTCGTCCGCAGGTAGGGTGGGCCAGAGCGGACCATCATCAAGCCCGAGCGCACCACGCCACCCGCCCCCACCACCGCCGAGCCGGAACCGCCCATCAACCAGCGCCGGCCCACCGGAACACACCCTCCATCCCGCCGACGCCGCATCTCTCCACACCGTCGCTGCTGGTCGTAGGCTCAGACTAACTGATCTCTGGCCCTCGCCAGTCGGTGCATTATGCGTGGCAGTGGGTTGATTAGCAGACGGTTATGACTGCTTGCCAGCGTGGAGCCATGTTCAGAACCAGCCATCGCCCCGCCCCGCGACCTGTTCGGCCACCACGCTGCTTGCCAGCGTGGAGACGCAGTAACGGATTCTCTGTTGGATTCGCTCTGGTCTTGAACACCGCTCCGCGCTGGCGAGCAGCGTGGTGGCGAAGAATCCGATTTGTTCGGGGAGTCATCGCTGGTCTTGAACACCGCTCCACGCTGGCGAGCAGCGTGGTGGCGAAGGCCAGACTGCCCCACAAAGTTGCCTCGGACCCCGCGGTCTGAACCGGCGAGGCCCTGGGCATGCCGCCAGTTCCCGCTGAAACCGGGAAGTTATTTTGGCCTCCGTTCCTAGCGGGCAGCAGAACGATCCGCCGGGCGATTCGGCGGCATTCGCGATGCCGGGCGGGAAAATCGCGAGTTCTACCAGCACCACGGTTGCACATCGCTGGGGCCAGCGGCTAACGTGGAGGCCATGCTAAACGACATTCTCATTACTCCAAGGGTCGAATCGCCGCGGCGCGAGTTGATCGAGCGGCTGGCGCACCAACTGGAATTGGCCCTGGACAGCCCGCGGGGTCAGTCGCAGCCGATCGGCCTGACCGACCTGCTGGAACAGCTGGGCGCTCAACTCTGGGACGCCGCCGGACTGGATCCCGCGAAGCTGGCCGACGACTTGGACGCCGCCCGCGACGCCCAGCAGCCGTTGCGGCTCGTGGTGACCGACCCCGACACGCTGGCCTGGCCGTGGGAGACTCTGTACCACGGCGACGACCGGCTGCAGTTCTTGGCCCAGCACCCTTGGTGCATCCTGCTCCGCCGACTGGCGGGCCGCGGGACGAACGTGCCGCAGGCCCTGCCGCGCCCGTTCCGCTTGCTGCTGCTGCTGGTCGCTTCGCCCGAAGACTTGGACGCGGAACGCTCGCGGCTGGATTACGAGCAGGAAGAAGAACTGCTGTACACCGCCCTGGACCGGCCCTTGGCCCGCGGCGAAGTGGTGATCGATGTGGCCGAGGACGGCTGTCTGGAGACGCTCTGGGACCGGCTGCGGCGGAACCAGTACCACGCCGTCATCCTGAGCATGCACGGGGCCACGGCCTGCAACGCTCAGCAGCAGGCGGAGTGGGGCCTGCTGTTCGAAGATTCCCGCACCGGCCGGGCCCGGCCCGTGGCGGGCAGCGATCTGGCCGCCGGCTTCGACGAACTGCCCGGCACGCGACCCGGCCTGGTCATGCTGAGCGTCTGCCGTACCTCGCGGCTGGAAGAGAACCAAGGGGTCATCACCAGCGTGGCTCAGCGCTTGCACGTCGGCGGCATCGAACGCGTGCTGGGTATGCGGCTGAGCGTGCTGGACGCCGCGGCGGCGGCGCTGACGGCGGGGTTGTTCGAGTGGCTGATCGCTGGCTTGAGCGTAGGCCGCGCGCTCAGCCTGGCCCGCCGCGAACTGGCCACCGGCGCTTGGCTCGCCGACAAGTCCGCGGGCGACCATCCGCGGCGCGACGGCCCGGACAGCGGCAAGCCTGCGGTCGATCCGTGCGCCCAATGGACCTTGCCCGTGCTGTTGGACCGCACGGCCGATGGCCCGCTGGTGGACCTGCAGCGCCAGGTCGATTTGCGTCCCGTGGCCGCCCTCCCGGAACGGATTTCCGGCGACGGCTCGCTGGCCATGCCCCAGCGGGCGACGTGCGAGCGGAATCCCCAGGTGCGTGTCTTGGGCTTTCGAGCCCCGTTTGAATTGGACCGGTTGTACACCCTGGTCGACGCCGCGTTTCCGCGCCACGAGCCGCTGGCGCTCCTGCGGCAAGCCTGGGCCGTGCGCGAGAATGGGGTCAGGCTTACAGGATTCAATTCTGGCCGATAGACGTCCAACTACTTGAAACGACCTTGCTCGGCCAAAATTGAATTCTGTAAGCCTGACCCCAAGCAGAACCGAGGAGACCAATCATGCCCGAAAAACGCAAGACGTTCCGCGTCCGCTGCCTGCACTGCGGGAAACCGTCGGCCATCCAGGTCCCGCGCACCTGCGTCGAGCCGGGCATCACGATCCGCGGCGTGGTCACCGCTGAACCGCCCGCTGTGCAACGCTTGGACGACGACGCCGGAGACGCCGACACGTGATGCCCGCCGCCGTCGAAAACACTCGCGTCCCCATTCACGGAGTTGAACCATGCACCGTTCCGGATTACTGAAGGCACTGGCCGTTCTTTCCTGTCTGGCGGCCACTCTGGCGGCCGTCTCGTCCAGCCCTGCGGCGGAGGACGTGTTGCCCGGCGTCGATCGAGTCCTATTCCTGGGCGACAGCATCACGTACGACGGCAAGTATGTCGCGTATGTCGAGACCGAATTGCTCGTGCGCTGCCCCCAGCGAGCGTGGCAGATCGTCAACTGCGGCTTGCCCAGCGAGACGGTCTCCGGGCTGTCGGAGGACGGCCATGCGGGCGGCAAGTTCCCTCGGCCCGATCTGCACGAGCGACTGGACCGCGTCCTGGACCGCATCAAGCCCGAGCTGGTGTTCGCCAGCTACGGCATGAACGACGGGATCTACCTGCCCCGGGGCGACGAGCGGTTCCAGCGGTTCCAGGACGGCATGCGGCGATTGCATCAGAAGGTCGAAGCCTGCGGCGCAAAGATCGTTCACCTGACGCCGGCCGTGTTCGATCCGCTGCCGATTCGCGCCAAGCTGGTCCCGGCGGACAAAGTCATTTCCGGCCAGATGTACGCGGGCTATAACGAGGTGCTGGACCGGTACTCCGATTGGCTGCTGGCCCAGCGCGCCCGAGGCTGGCACGTGATCGACCTGCACGGTCCGATGAAACAGGCGTTGGCGGCCGTGCGGACCCATGACCCCAAGTTCACGTTTTCGGGCGACGGAGTCCATCCGAATCCGGCCGGGCACCAGGTGATGGCGAGGGCGCTGCTGCAGGGTCTGGGCGTGCCGGAGGATTCGCTGGCCGCCGCGTTCGGCCAGTACGACGACGCGACGTCGAAGCGTGCCCGGCTGTTTGTTTTGGTCCAGCGGCGGATGCGGACCATGACCGACGCTTGGCTGACCGCGATCGGCCACCAGCGTCCCATGCGTGCCGGTCTGCCGCTGGATCAGGCGCAGAGTCAGGCCGCCGAGTTGACTGAACAGATCCGGCAACTAGCACCGAATGGGAAACCGCCACAATAGGCTGCCATGGAGGATGGCACGCTCGCGCGCACAGGGGTCAGGCTTACAGAATTCTGTTTTGGTCGATGCTGACCCCGACCATCTGGCAGGACTTTGCTTGACCAGAATTGAATTCTGTAAGCCTGACCCCGGCACCGAAATCAGTGCCGTGCTGGGTTGGCCAAGCCGCGATGAACCACGTCACCCTGCTCAGTTTCGGGAGCCGAATATGGACGAATTCACTGGCCACGCGCAAAGCCCTCGACAGAGCCCGCACCGGCCGTCGTCATCGGGCGTCCGGTTAGGCATCCTGCTCGGCCTGCTGCTGGCCGTTTTCGCGCTGTGGATCTTGCGGTCTCGCTGGCAACCGCCACCGGCGGAGCCTCGGGCCATCACGCCGCGCGGCGACCTGGCGGCGGACGAACAGTCGATGATCGCCCTCTTTCGCCAGGCTTCGCCCTCGGTGGTCCACATCACGACGATGGCGGTCCGGCAAGACGCATTCAGCTTCGACGTCATGCAGCTTCCGCAGGGAACCGGTTCGGGGTTCATTTGGGATGCCGCCGGCCACGTGGTCACGAATTTTCACGTCATTCAGGAGGCGGACGCGGCCACGGTGACCATGACCGATCATTCCACTTGGAAGGCGCATCTCGTCGGCGCTTATCCCGACAAGGACCTGGCCGTGCTGCGCGTGGACGCTCCCGCGGCCAGCCTGCACCCGATTCCGCTCGGCACCTCGCACGACCTCCAGGTCGGACAGAAGGTCTTTGCCATCGGCAATCCGTTTGGCCTGGACCAATCGCTGACGACGGGCATCATCAGTGCCTTGGGGCGGGAGATCCAGTCGGTGACTCAGCGTCCGATCCGGGACATGATCCAGACCGACGCGGCGATCAATCCGGGGAATTCCGGAGGCCCGCTGTTGGACAGCGCGGGCCGGCTGATTGGCGTCAACACGGCGATTTACAGCCCCTCCGGCGTGTCGGCCGGGATCGGGTTTGCGATTCCGGTGGACGAGGTGAATCGGCTCGTGCCGCAACTGATCCGTCACGGCCGCGTGATTCGGCCGGGGTTGGGAATCCAAATCGGCCCCGACCGCTTGGCCGCCGAACTGGGACTGTCCGGCGTCCTGATCCTGGGCGTCGTGCCCGACGGCCCGGCGGCCAAAGCGGGCATTCGGCCCACGCGCCGAATGTCGGGGGGCCGGATCGAATTGGGCGACGTGATCGTCGCCCTCGATGGCCAACCGATCCGGTCGGTGGAAGACTTACTCACAGCGCTCGATCGCCACCAGGTGGGCTCCCGAGTCAAAGTCACGCTGTTGCGCGACGGCGCGGAAGCGGTGATCGACGTCGTGCTGGAGAGCGTTTCGTAGCCAGCGACACGACCGCCGACGTTACGTGCCGTCAGAACGGCGTATCCAAGTCATCGTCCACAAACGCTTCCGATTCGGACGGCAGCGGAGCCCGGTCGTCCGACTTGCCGCCCGGCCGCACGACCTTGAACCCCGTCGCTTCGGCGCTCAGGAAGAACTTCACTTCGCTGTCCGCGTCGCGCTGCCACTTGCGGCCGCTCAGCCGGAAGGGCACATCGACTTCGTCGCCCACGTTCAAATCGTCCACCGCATCGCAGCCTTCCTGGACGAATTCCAGCGGAATGTAATTCGTAAAGCGTCCCTTGTCCTGTTCCAAGACCACCAACCGTTTACGAAATCCCTTTTGACCGAATGTCTTCGTGTCTTCGATCAGATGCACCGTGCCTCGAACCGTCCAGTCGCTCATAATCCAGTCCCCGTCTTGATGAAGAAGCCGCCGGCGCTGACTGTCCCTCGACCGTCCGGAGCGTCTCTGGCGACCTGACTGCGAATGGTATCCCAAGCCGGCGGCCCTTACCAGTCGGGCCAACTCGGACTTTGCCCCCGCCTGTTGCCGCCTTGTAGTAGTTTTCCGCCGTAGCCGTGGGAATCTGCAGCATCGAGGCGACTTCGGACAGCGGCAGCTCTTCGCACAGCCGGCCGTACAGCACCCGGAAGTAATCGCCCTTTCCTGCCCGGTGCAGGTCCGCCAGCAGCGTCTGGACGGTACGTTCCAACAGGTCGTCGCCCCACGCCTGATAGAAGACATCCGTCTGTTCCTGAGACGGTTGCCCCGGCGCCCATGGCCACGATGCCGATCGCGCCGCCCCCGATCGCGATCCCGCCGATCGCCAGTCCGCCGATCGCCAGCACGCCGACTGCCAGACCGCCGAGGCTGATGACGCCCAAAGCCCCGCCCCCGATCGCGATCAGCCCGATGGCCGCTCCCCCGACCGCTACGGCTCCTCGCGCGACGCCTCCGATGGCGATGTATCCCTTGGCAGCGCCGCCGATCGCCAGCCAACCCGTGGCGATATCGCCGATCGCAATCACGCCTCGGGCGTGCCCTCGCGTCTCGCCTTGCTCTGGATCGGGCCCGAAGGCAAGGGCCACCAGGGGAAGGCCGCCCAACGTTTTCGACGAGCGTTTTCGGATGTTTTGTGCCGGCTGCATTGGGGATGCCTCCACGACAGGCGGACGGTGCGAAAACGAGCCTGGACCGGAGTGCAGTTTACCAAGAACAAGCCAAGCAGGCAAAGAAGAGCCACGCGAAGGCCGCGTTCAGACGACGAACGGTGGACAGCAAGCCTGCGGCTGGACAGCCATCAACGGCGGCGCGGAACGGGGAACGCCGGGGAACCGGATGACGCCGTGCTCGCGGCAGCTTCGCAGCGGTGCGGTTCGCCCCGTCACGTCGCGCTTGCGGACTCGGATTTCAGTGATCGGTTTCCGCGTCTGTCGGCGTCAAGCGGGTTCCCAGGGTCGAGACCGTTTTGATTTGGATCTTGCCGCCGGCGTAGGGGACTTCGGCAAGGAGTGTCTGCGACACGCGGGACTCGGCAAGAAAGCCCGCCGCGGCGTCGAACCGGTAGACGCCCTGGAGTTGTTGCCGCGGCCATCGATCCGTCGCGGCCGCCGCAGGCGAAGCGGCGTCCCCGGCGAGTCTCATGTCGGTCGCGATGCGGATTGTGTCCAGCGTCCGTTGTCCGTCGCGGACCGGGCCTTCATAGGTGCAGGTGTCCGTCGCGACCAGGCGGCCCAACGGCGTGTCCAACTGGCGCGTGACGGTCCACTGGTCGCCCGCGTTGACGGGGTCTTTCGGCAGCGTGCCCAACGCCCGATGCAGCGTGCGGCTCATGCCCTCCTTGGTCAGCAGGGATTTCCAACCGCTCAGGGCCGGCAGGTCGCGCAGCAAACGGTCCAATTCCGCAGCGCGCCGCACGTCGAGGATTTCGCCGCGGGGCGACAAGCTCATCCCGATCCTGACGCGCAGCAGCGGGCGCACGGCGTCGGCCAGCGCCGTGACGTCCGCCGCCGGTTCCTCCGGCGAGGCGGAATCGTAGACGCTGGCTTGGCCGTCCGGCGAGGCGGTCTTCAGCCACAGCCGCGTGAACGCTTGCGTCAGCTGTATCGTTCCGTCCGCAGCCTCGCCGTCGACGGTCCAGCGGAGATCGCAGCCCGCTTCAATCTGGACCGCGGCGACGGCGTCTTGGACCGTGGTTTGCGTCCGCGTCGTCTGCGTCAACTGGACGTTCAGTGCCGTTCCGGAGGGCAGGTTCCAGCGCAACGTGGTTTCCCCCGCGGCAGCTGCCTCGGGCGCCCAAGCCAAGACGGCGTTCAGTACCGTTGTCACGATCGGGGCCAACGCGCATGATAAGGACATGGGTTCGCTGAGCGCCTTCCTTCAATCGCTGCCGTTTGCCAACGCCGCCATGTTGCTGTGGGGACTGGCTGCGGGTCTGCCGATTATTATCCATTTGCTCAGCCGGCGGAAGTATCGGGAAACGGCGTGGGCGGCGATGGACTTTCTGTTGGCCGCGGTCCGCAAGAATGCGCGGCGGATTCGCATCGAGCAACTGATCCTGCTGCTGGTCCGCGTGGCGGTTCTGGTCGCCCTGGCGGTGGCCCTGGCCGATCCGGTTTTCTCGCTGTCTGCTTCGCTGAGTGCTGCGCTGGGCTCAGGCGGGCGGACGCATTACCTGTTGGTCTTGGACGTTTCCTACTCGATGGACTACCGCACCGGGGACAAGAGCCGGCTGGACCGGGCCAAGGAATTGGCGGCGCAGGTCGTCCACGACAGCCGCCAGGGGGACGGGTTCACGCTGGTGCTGATGGGCGATCCGCCCCAGGTGGCGATCTCCGATCCGGCCTTCGATCCGCGGGACGTCGCGGACGAGATCGAGAGCCTGCGGGTGCGGCATGGCGGCGCGAGCCTGTCGATGACGCTCGCAGAAATCGAAACCGTGTTGCAGGAGGTCCAGCGACGGCAGACGCGTTTGACGGCGACGCGGATCTGTTTCTTTACCGATCTGGGACGGACCACCTGGGAGGAGGCGGCGACGCCGGATTGCGGCAGCCGCATGGGGCGTCTTGGCGAGAAGGCGTCGCTGGCGCTGTTCGACGTCGGCCAGGCGGAGGCTGCCAATCTGGCGGTGACCGCGTTCGAGTTGCGGGATGCCCTGGTCACGGCCGGGCGGAATTCCACGTTCGAGGCCGAGGTGCAGGCGTTCGGCTCGCGCGAGCGGACCGGCAAGCGGATCGTGTTGCTGGTCGACGGCCAGCAAGTGCGGGCGGAGAGCCTCGAAGTTCCCGCCAACGGCCGGGCCACGGTCTCGTTGACGCACACGTTTGATGCGCCGGGCGAGCACCAGGTGGAAGTCCGTCTGAGCGACGACGCCTTGCCGCTGGACAATCATCGCTGGTTGAGCGTCCCGGCGCGGGAGACCGTCGAGGTGTTGTGCGTCGAGGGCCGCGAGGGCGCGGCTCGCCACCTGGCGTATGCCTTGGAACCCGGCCGGACTTCCAGGCCGCGGGTCCGGCCGTCGATCCGGCTGGAGAACGCGCTGCTGGAGCAGGATCTCAGCCGCTTTGATTGCGTGGCCTTGTGCAACGTCGCACGATTCAGCCGCGAGGAAGCCGACGTGTTGTACGATTACGTCAGCAGCGGCGGCGGGTTGCTGGTGGCCCTCGGCGACCAGGTCCAGCCGGAGAGCTACCACGAGCGGTTGGGCGGGGGAGCAAGCGGCAGGCGGCTTCTGCCGGCGCGGCTGGAGCGGGTTGCCCCGGCGGGCAGCTACTTCTTTGCGCCGCCGGACTATCGGCATCCGATCGTCGCGGCCTTTGCCGGTCACGAGCGAAGCGGGTTGCTGACGACGCCGGTTTGGAAGTACGTGCAAGTCCGGCCCTACGATTCGGCCGCCGCCCGCGTGGCGTTGCCGTTCGACAGCGGCGATCCGGCCATCCTCGAACAGTCCGTGGGGCGGGGCCGGGTGATCCTGCTGACGACGGCGGTCAGCCCCGACAGCGTCGACCGCGCGACGGATCCCCCCACGCCGTGGACCGCGCTGACCACATGGCCCAGTTTTCCGCCGCTGGTGCAGGAGATATTGGCCTTTGCGGTCCGCGGCCGGTTCGCCGCCCGGAACGTACTGGTCGGCGATTCCCTGGAGGGTTCGTTGCTGGGCGCCACGCCCACCGAACCGCTGACGGTCCAGACGCCGCAGGGCGAGACTGAGCGGGTCCCGCTGCAGCACACCGGCGAGATCAGCACATGGTCTTTCGGCGGCACTGCGGCCAGCGGTGTGTACGCGGTCGGCTTCGGCCCGCCCCTGGACCGAATCAAACAGTTCGCGGTGAACATCAACCCGCGGGAGAGCGATCTGGAGCGGATCGATCCGGAGTGGTTGCCGGGCCGATTCGATCCGGAATTCCACGCCGACGCCGCGGACGGCGGGTTGCCGTCCACGAAGCCGGCCCCGTACTTCCGCTACTTTCTGGGACTGGTCCTGGCCCTGTTGCTGGCCGAGACAGCCCTGGCCGGATACTTTGGAAACGCGTCGGCATGAGCGAATCCCTGGTTGGAGTCTGGAGCGATCTGCGCGATTTCGTGCTGGCCCGCGGCGCGCCCGGCACGGAGATCACCCGTTCGCACTCTTGGCCCTGGGGACCGTCCGTAGCGATCGTGTTGGTGGTGCTCGCCGCCGCTTTCGTGATCGGCATCTACGCCCGCGAGCAAGGCCGCGCCGGGCGACTGCAAAAGGCGGTCCTGGCGGCCCATCGGATCCTGTTAATCGTGCTGGTCGTGTTCCTGCTGTACGGCTGGATGCTGCACCGGCATCGGACCGATTTGCCCGATCTCGTGTTGCTGATCGACGACTCCGGCAGTATGGCGACGGTCGACGAGTACCACCAGGACGCCGAGCGGGTCGGGCTGGCTCGCCGCGTCCAGGCCGCCGGGCTGACGGAGCTGTCGCGTCTGGACCTCGCAAAGATGCTGCTGCTGGAACGTAACGGCGAGTTGCTGCGGCAGCTGGAACAGCGCTACCGGCTGAAGGTCTATCGCGTCGGCGGCTCGGCCCGCGCCCTGACCGGCGGCGCCGGCGGCGCGGAACGCGGTTCCGCCGCCTGGCTCCAGGATTTGCTCGGACTGCAGGCCAGCGAGCCTTCCAGCCGTCTGGGCAAAAGCCTCCAGGACGTGCTCGCCATGCAGCGTGGCCGTCCCACGGCGGCCGTGATCCTGTTCAGCGACGGGGTGACGACGGAAGGCAAGACGGTTGCCGAAGTTGCCGGCGATGCACGCCGCAGAGCCGTGCCGTTGTTCCTGGTCGGCCTGGGCAACAGCCGGCCGCCTCGCGATGTGCGGCTGGCCGATCTGCTGGTGGACGACGTGGTTTTTGTGGGCGACCTCGTCCACTTCGACTTCAAGCTGTCCGCGACGGGTTACGCCGGACAGCGGGCGACCGTGCGTTTGGCGGTCCGGGGACGAGAAGGCCAGCCCGCGGTCGAACAACAAATCACACTCGGCCAGGACGGACTACCGCAAAGCGTCCGTCTGTCCTACCGGCCGGAAGAAAAAGGAGACTTTGAGTTTGCGGTCGAAGTCGAACCGTTGGCGGGAGAAGGCAACCTGGAAAACAATCGCCAGACGCGAGTCGTCAAAGTCCGCGACGACGCCCTCCGCGTCCTGTACGTCCAAGCCTATCCCAGCTACGACTTCCGCTACTTGAAGACCGTCCTCAGCCGCAGCCTGAAACCGAATTCGAACGACAAGGCCGTGGAGTTGACGACGGTCCTGCAGGACGCCGATCCGGAGCACGCCGCACAGGACGAGACGGCGGCACGGGTCTTTCCGGTCAGCCGCGAAGAGCTGTTCGCCTACGACGTGCTGATCTTTGGCGACGTCAATCCGTCATTCTTGAGCCGTTCGGTCATGGAGCACATCGTGGCCTTTGTCCAGCAGCGGGGCGGCGGTCTGGTCGTGCTGGCCGGACCGGCCTACACGCCGCTGGCCTACCGCGACACGCCCCTGGCGGCGCTGCTGCCCGTGAACCCGGACACGGCGTCCGTCCCGGCGCCCGGGGCCGCCCTGGACCAGGGATTCGCGCCGCAGCCGACCCGGCTGGGCATCACCAGTCCCCCGCTGCAACTGGCCGACTCGGTGCCCGCCAGCCTGGCCGTCTGGCGAGAGATGCCCGAGTGGTACTGGTCGCTGACCGCTCCGGACCTGCGGCCGGGCGCGCGCGTGCTGGCCGCGGACCCCTCCCGGCTGGGTGCCGGCGGCGAGCATCTGCCGCTGATCTCGATGCAATTCGTGGGCGCCGGCAAGGTGGTCTTTCACGCGACGGACGAGACCTATCGCTGGGCGCGGCATCCCGGCGGGGAACGTTACTATGCCAGGTACTGGCTCCAGATGCTGCGGTACCTGAGCCGCGCCAAGCTGCTCGAGGGCGGGCGACTGGCGGAGTTGACCGCCGACCGCACCGAATACCGCCGGGGCGAGACCGTGCGGCTGCGAGCGAGGTTCTTCGACGACCGGCTGGCCCCGTCCAGCGACGACGGCGTGACGGTGCTGTTGGAATCGGAAGGCAACCAGCGGCGGCAGCTGACCCTGCACCGGGATGCGGCCAGTCGCGGCGTGTTCGAGGGTCTGGCGGGCAATCTGCCGGACGGCAAGTACCGGGCTTGGATCGCGACGCCGGCGCTGGCCGGTCAGCCCCCGTCGCAGCGGTTTGCCGTGGTCGCGCCGCCGGGAGAACAGGCCCGCTTGGAGATGGACGCCGCCGACCTGCAGGCGGCGGCCAAAACGTCGCAAGGCCGCTTCTACACCGTCCTGCAGGCACACCGCCTGCTGGATGACCTGCCGCGCGGCCGCCAGGTGCGCATCGAATCGCTGCCCCCCGTGCCGATCTGGAACTCCTCGCTGTGGGCGGGTTTGTTCGTGGCGCTGATCGCCAGCGAATGGCTGCTCCGCAAGCGAGCCGGAATGCTGTGAGCGTTTGCAGCGCCTGAACCCACTCAATGGCCCGCGGCGGGCTTCGGCCCCAACCCGACCAGGCGAAAGAAGTTCTCCAGGATCACACGGCCGTGCGGGTGATCGTCGTCGTTCACCTCGGGGTGGAACTGGGTGCCGTAGACCAGTCGTTCACGGTGCTTGAACGCCTCCACTTCGCAATCCGGCGAGGAGGCCAGCAACTCGAATTCGGCCGGGACTTGCCGTACCTGGAAGGCGTGCGCCTGGCGGACCACGAGCTCGTCGGGCAGCCCTGCGAACAACGGATCGCGCTTCACGATCCGGACGGGCAGGAACCCCCATTCCTTGAACTGGCCTGGATGGTAGTTCGGATTGGGGTCCTTTTCGCCTTCGCGCAACTTGCGGAGCGGGCCGACGTTGGCTCCGTAAGCCCGCCCGATCAATTGCATTCCGCCGCAGAATCCGAAAACGGGAATCTGCGTGGTGCGGATCAGCGGATAGAACTTGGCGTCCACGTCCGGACCGCTTGTTTTCGATCGCCCCGTAATCAGGATCGCCTTGACGTTGCCGCGATCCAGGTCCTCGCCGCGAACCTCGGTAAAGTGGACCACGACACATCTCAGGCCGCTTTGCCGCTGGACCCGCTCCCGAAGCCTGGCGCCCGAGTAGGCGGCAGCCGGCTTGTCGGCCAGTTGCCTGCGGATGATCTCCGCGTGCTGAATCGTCAGAATGCAGACCATCGGTTCGGCGATCGCTGCCAGCTCTTGGGGCGTAGCGAACACGGTCCGCCAGGCGTCCACGTCAGCAGCCCAGGCCGATCCGGCCGACAGCACGCAAAACACCAGGAAGGTCGCAACGGAGCGGAACAGTCGGGGCATGGCGGTTTCCTTTCTGAAGCCGGGAGGCGTAATGCCAGGGAAACTTGCGAGGCCATCATAATCACCGCGGCGAGCGGCTTCGAAATCCGTCGCGCGGTTCGTTCGCCGGTCAGTCGCTTGCGCGGTTCGGCTTGCTCCACTTGATCTTCGCCACCCACACGCGGTTGTCGCTGCCCCGTTTCTCGACGCCGCGCGGCTGCATCCATTCCGCGGCCGTCACCCAGGTCTCGTTCGGGCTGACGTACGTGACGCCGAAATTCCCCAGCCGGGCGCCGCGTTCGGGGACCAGCACCTGTTCGCTGGCCCGGATCACGCACCGCCGCTCGGGGTCCACGCGGGCCAGGAACAGCGGCGCGCGGTGGCGAAAGACATGGTCGTTGCCGGCCCCGCGGCGAGTGTACACGAGAAACAGACCGTCGCTGTGCGCGACCCAATGCTGCTGGGTGTTGTAGCTGCCCAATTCGGTCCCGTCGTCGAACGTCCACGGCTGCGGCGCGTCGAAGTGCAGCCCGTCAGCGCCGGAGGTGACATAGCCCCTCTGATCGTTGCGGATCGTCAGGAAAAATCGCTCGCCGAATTTCACCAGCGACGGTTCGCCGAACCCGCGGGGAACCTCGGTCGCCAACTCGCTGCCGTGCTCGACGTAGCGGAGCGCCTGGCCGTCGAACCGGCAGCGGACGACGGTCGTGCTGGACACTTTGTCCTCCGGCCGCTTGAAGTAGATCGGCAGCAGGATGTCGCCGCCGGGCAAATCCACGCGTTGTGTGCAGCCCGCGCCGGCGTTGGCGAACCGCGGATCGTCGGGCATCTCCAGTTCCTTCCACGGCCCCCATGCGCGAGCGGCCGGATCGTAGACGGCATAGGCCGTGTGCCGCTTGCGGACCGACATCACGCGGTTGTTCTGATACCAGACGGTGTGGCCAGTGCCGAGCAGCTTGCCGCTGGCGGCGTGCCACTTGGGCCAGAAGTCGCAGACGGTCATCTCGACATCGTCGCCCATCTTCTGCCGCTCAAAGACGGTTTGGAGCTGCGGCTCGGTCCAGGTCGTTCCCAGGTCGTCGGTCCAGAGGTTGTGCAGGGGATAAAAGACGTCCGAGCCGGTCAGCAGCAGTTTCTGCATGGTCATCACAATCAGGGGCGTTGCGCCCGGATTGCCCGGCCCTTTCGCCGGGATCGCTCCCGCTCGGGCGTGAACCCAGCAGGTCTGGCCGTCGAAGCCGCCGGCGGCGGCGATCCGTTCGATCCGGTACTCCAGCGGCGCGTCGGCGGCATGGCCGGCAACCGGAATGCCGAAAGCCAGGAAGACAAGCATCACACCAAGGGCACGGGAACTGGTTGGGTTCATCCTGGCATCTCCTCGTTGGGAAGCTGACCGACGCGCAGCCCGATCTGCGGCCGAGTCCTTTGAACGGTTGCGTTCAGGCTTGCCGGCGAACTGAGTGTAGCCGTGGCGCGTCTGGACTGCCAGGGGTGCCAGCGGATTGGGAGCCCGGCCAGTTAGCCCCGTCGTTCGGTGGGAAGCTCGCCGAGATTCCGGCGGGACCGGGACTGCAGATCGTCTTCCGGCGGCCTCCGACGCGGCGGACGAGCGATAGGTCCTTTCTCTGGCGGGCGAGGCTGGTACAATGAACCGCGGTTCCCGCAGGTTTGTCTCTGAAACTACCGAAGGCCTGAAGAAAAGGGTGGCAACGCATGAGAAGCGATCTGGTCAAGAAAGGCGTCGAACGAGCACCGCACCGCAGTTTGTTGAAGGGCACGGGCAATTTCCGCGACGAGGACCTGAACAAGCCGTTCATCGCCGTCGTGAATTCGTATGTCGACATCGTTCCCGGCCACGCGCATCTGGACAAGGTTGGCTACTTCATCAAGCAGCAGGTGCGGGCGGCGGGCGGAGTGCCGTTCATCTTCAATACGATCGGCATCGACGACGGGATCGCCATGGGGCACGCCGGCATGAAGTTCTCGCTGCCCAGCCGCGAGCTGATCGCGGACTGCGTCGAGTCGATGATCGAAGCCCACCGGTTCGACGCGATGATCTGCATCCCCAACTGCGACAAGATCGTGCCCGGCATGATGATGGCCGCCGGCCGCTGCAACATCCCGGCGATCTTTGTCAGCGGCGGGCCGATGGAAGCCGGCAGGACGGCCGACGGCCGCAGCGTGGATCTGATCAATGCCTTCTACGCGGTCAGCCAGTACACGGCGGGCCGGCTGGACGACAAGACGCTTGCCGACATCGAGAATCACGCCTGCCCGACCTGCGGCAGTTGTTCGGGCATGTTCACCGCCAACAGCATGAACTGCCTGGCCGAGGCGCTGGGCATCGCGCTGCCCGGCAACGGGACGATCCTGGCCACCAGCGAGGATCGCCGGCAGTTGTACGCGACGGCCGCCAAGCGAATTGTCGAAATGGCGCTGGACGACGGCCCCAAGCCGCGGGACGTGATGACGCGGGCGGCGTTCGAGAACGCCATGATCCTGGACATGGCCATGGGCGGCTCGACGAACACCGTGCTGCACATCCTGGCCATCGCGCACGAGGCGGGCGTCGAGTTTACGATGAAGGACATCGACGCGCTTTCGCAGCGCACGCCGAACATCTGTAAGGTCGCCCCGTCGTCCGGCAAGGACGGTCGGATCTACCACGTCGAGGACGTGCATGCGGCCGGCGGCATCATGACGATCCTGGGCGAGTTGGCCCGCGGCAAACCGGGTTTGCTGCACGAGGATTCGCTGACGGTGACCGGCAAGTCGCTGGGCGAGAACATCCGCGAACACGACATCCGCGTTCGCAACCAGACGATCCGCCGGGACGGACTGAGCACGGCCAAACGCAGCGAGTTGAGCGTGTACACCGAAAACGCCGAAGCCGGCGGCGCGGGGGTGTTAGCCGATCTGGAAAAGAACCAGTTCGATCCGCTGGACTGCATCCGCACGGTCGATCAGGCCTATTCGGCCGAAGGTGGCCTGAGCGTCCTGTACGGCAACCTGGCCGAAGACGGCGCCGTGGTGAAGACCGCCGGCGTGGACCCGGAGATGCTGCTGCACTCCGGCCCGGCGGTGATCTTCGAGAGCCAGGAGGATGCCTGTGCGGGAATCCTGGCCGGCAAGGTCCGGCCCGGCGACGTGGTGGTCATCCGCTATGAAGGCCCCCAGGGCGGACCGGGCATGCAGGAAATGCTGGCGCCGACCAGCTACATCAAGGCCAACCCCGATCTGGCCAAGACGGTGGCCCTGATCACCGACGGCCGCTTCAGCGGCGGCACGGCGGGGGCCTGCATCGGCCACGTCAGCCCGGAGGCGGCCGCAGGCGGAACCATCGGCCTGCTGCAAAACGGCGACACGATCGACATCGACATCCTTGGCCGGAAACTGTCCGTCCGCTTGTCGGACGCCGAACTGGCCGCACGCCGCAAGGCCTGGACCCGACCCGCGCCGCGGTACAAGACCGGCTATCTGGCCAAGTACACTGCGATGGCCACCAGCGCCGCCAGCGGCGCGGTGCTGAATTGGTCGTAAACCGCTGCGGACGGCGAGCGGAACCCTGCCGTGTGGCACGGCCTGCTTGTGGGCCGTGCCAGCTGTTCGCACGACGCCTGGCCGGAGGCGATCCGAGACCGCCGCGGACGCGCGGCTGGCCGTCGTGGGGCCGGCGTCGCGCTTTGTGGCGAACTTCGCGGCTGGCGGCGATCGCTGGATGCCTGACCGTAATTCGTTCGACCGGGCCATCGTGGACAGCGTCTTTCCGTGTCCGTTTCCCGTTCGGGCTTCGATGGCTGCGCGTTTTCTTCACCTCAAGTGAGATCCCGGCGGCAGCGGCAGACATCTTGCGTGACGGACGTTGCGCAGGGAGACTAACGGACGATTGGTTCTGGTCTTGAGGCCGGCCCGCCCGCGTCGGCCTGTTCTTGCGGTCGAATCTAAGGAGAAATCAACATGGGTTGCAACCACCGCACAGTCCGCTCCAGTTGCGTGCCACGCCAGTCCGCTCTCGTCGTTGCTGTTTCGCTCCTGGCGGCTTCGATCTCGGCTAGAGCCGCCGACAGCGGCCTGATTGCGCCGGGAGCGAAAGTCGAGAAACTGGCCGACGGGTTCAAGTTCACCGAAGGCCCCGCCGCGGATGCGGCCGGCAACGTGTACTTTACCGACCAGCCCAACGATCGGATTCTCAAGTGGAGCGTGGACGGAGAACTGTCGGCCTTCCTGGAGCCGTGCGGCCGGTCCAACGGACTTTACTTCGACAGCCGAGGGCAGCTCTGGGCCTGTGCGGACGCAAACAACGAGTTGTGGAGCATCAACCCGCAGGGGAAGCATACCGTGGTCGTCAAGGACTACGACGGCAAACTGCTAAACGGCCCCAACGACCTTTGGATCCGGCCCGACGGCGGCATCTACTTCACCGACCCGTTCTACCAGCGCGCCTACTGGAACCGCGGTCCCAAGGAGCAGGACGTCCAGGGAGTGTACTACCTGTCGCCCGATCGTCAGAAGCTGGTCCGAGTGGCCGACGACTTGACGCAGCCCAACGGCGTCATCGGCACACCCGACGGCAAGCAGTTGTACGTCGCCGACATCGGCGCCAAGAAGACCTTCGTGTACGCCATCCAGCCCGACGGCAGTTTGACGGACAAGCGTCTCTTCTGCGAAATGGGTTCCGACGGCATGACGATCGACGAGCGCGGCAACGTTTACTTGACCGGCAAGGGCGTGACGGTCTTCGATCCCTCGGGCCGCCAAGTCGACCAGATTCCGGTTCCGGAGGGCTGGACGGCCAACGTCTGCTTTGGCGGTCCGGATCACCGGACGCTGTTCGTGACCGCCAGCCGCGGATTGTACGGCTTGCGGATGCAAGTCCGCGGCGCGGGCGGCCAGTGAGGCCTGCCCGGCCGCGCGGCACAGACCAGCGGCGGAAAGCAGCCCGGCACACGGCCACCGCCGGGCTTCTGCCATTTCCCGACTACGGCAGGTTTTGCGGCTCGCTTCCTTCCGAAGTGCTCACCGCACGCCAGACGTTCAGATCGATGGCATCCGACACGAAACGGGTGGCGCCGTCGCAAAGCACGACCTGCACGCCGCCAGGATGCCGGCTGCGGGACGCGAACATCGTGGGGTTGGTGCTGTCGGAGATGGCACACGGCAAGTTGTGGTCCGGCAGGTTATTGCAGTAGCTAGACGAATAGATACGGTCGGGCAGGCGACTGTTGGGCGCCAGGTAGCTGGAAAAGTTGCTGGCATCACCCCACCACGTGAAGCCGCGCAGGTCCGAGCCCTGGCCTTGCAGGACTTCGCCTACCATCAGCGTGGTGCTCGTGCCGTCGATGATATCGGCCAGCGTCTTGCCGATGAAACGCTCGGCCGCGCTCTTGGCGGCCCGGAACGGCGCCCCTCGGAACAAAACACCGTTCACGCTCGACGCCTGGGCGTAGCCCGTCGTGCCGTAATTCACGGCATAGTTGTGATTCGTCATACCGCTGATCGGAGCGTTGGGCCGATCGCTGGGGCAGGTGAACGCGGGCAGTCGCTTGGTGGTCACGTTGGTGGTGTTCGGGGCGGAGCTGTATCGCGTCCCCGTGTACGTCGTTCCGCCGTACTGGACGACCGTGGAATCGCTGCCGCCCCAATTAATGTACTCGTCCGTCAGCATCCCCTGCTCCATGTACCGCAGGATCAAAACTTGCCACGTTCCCCAGCAGCACGGATTCGGCCCGGTGCCCGGCGGCAGAGTTTTCAAGGTGTCGTGGTGGTTGTGCATCGCGATCCCAATCTGCTTCAGGTTGTTCACGCACTGCGTTCGCCGCGCGGCCTCGCGGGCCGCCTGGATGGCCGGCAAGAGCAGGGCCACCAAAATCCCAATGATGGCGATCACCACCAACAACTCGACCAACGTAAAACCGATTCGACTACGACGTAACATGACCCACCTCCGATACCAGATTCAGAAGGAAACGAATGAGAAAACACAAGGCTTTTGTATGACCAACGGACCGGAACCAGGTTGTCCGGTCGTTGCCAGAGCAAGCTATTTGAACTCGCCGTCCCGAAGACGCCGCGAGGTTTCAGGCGGACGAAGCCGAGCCCGTCACTTCGAATCACTCAAATCAAAATCGAACTGGCCCGTGCCGCCCTGGGTGACCTCTACACTCAACTCGCTGTCCACGTTGTACTTGGCCGGAATCAAGTCCTTGGTCTTGTGCATTTCCGCTTCCGGCCCCGGCGGACCGGCCGGTGCCGCTCCCGTCTCTTGACTGGCACTGATGCGGACCGTGTACTTGCCCGGCAACAGGCCTTTGTCTGCCGGAACCGAGTACTTGCCATTGGCGATCATCGAACCGGTCAGCTGCCCTCCATCCGCCGAGGCGAACTCGATGGTTCCCCCCTGCAACGGTGTGCCGTTCCAACGCACCGTCCCCGAGACTCCGACCCGGCCGCCGGTGTCCTGACTGCAACCGCTCACAAGGACCGCCAGCAGCACAACGGCTGACCACGGCCCCCATGACTTGCCACTCCCTACGGACGACGCGACCCTGTAAGCGAACCGCCGGCCCAATCGCATAAACCACTCCTCCAAACGCCGTGACGTGGGCGAACGAAAACCATGCAAGGGAAAGGCCCCAACATGTTGATGTGGACCTCTTTACGTTTGCCTTTATTGTCCGCGAAAACAATCAGGTGTCAAGCACGGCTGGCCTCAGTTCGAGCCGTATGCGCGGCCTCAAGCGACGGCCGAGGTTGCCGTCGGCGCCGCCGCTCGGCAGGACCACGTCCGCGGTGCTCGGCAGACCGGCGCAAGCGGCAGGTGCGGGCACCTGGATTCTCCGCAAGTCGCTTCGGTAACTGAAGGCCCACGATCCGCGCGTCTGCTGGACGAGTCCCCGGCGGGTTGGCTAGAATAAGTCGAGTCGGGCAAATCGAGGGCGGAGGAAGGCTGGATGAAGCGAGATGCGGCCTTCGCGTTGCTTGTGCTGGCGGCAGTTGCGGGCGGGAGCGTCCGGCTTGCTGCCGCCCAGGACGAGCGGACGGAGGCACAGGAGCGCCACACCGAGGCGGCGCGGTTGGTCGAGCAGTTGGGCGCTGAGGAATTCTCTCTGCGCGAGCGGGCCACCGCGCGGTTGATCGAAATGGGCGTCGCGGCCAGGCTTGCGGTCGAGGCAGGCCGGACGCATCCGGACCGCGAAATCCGCTACCGTTGCGAACGGGTTCTGCAAATCGTCGGCGAGATGGACTTCCAGCGCCGCCTGGACGCCTTTACGGCAGGCCGCAGCGAGGGCTCGGACCTGCCGGCTTGGCGCCGCTTCCGCAGCCTGTATGGGGACGACGGCGACATTCGCCGGCTGTTCGCAGAAATGCAACAAGCCGAAGCGGATTTACTGAACGCCGTCGAACACGGCCCCCAGGGCGTCGCCCGCGCCGCTGAGGCCCGGACCATGCAGTTGCAGCTTTCGCAACGCCAGGCGGGTGAGGCGACGTCGCTGGGAAGCATCGCCACCCTGCTGTTCGCCGCTGTCAGCGACGACGTGAACCTGGGCCTGCAGACAAGTTACACGCTGGTGAACTTCTGCAATCAGGCAACGTTCGTCGCCGCGATGAACGATCCGGAAAAGAGCAAAGTCCTCCGCAAGATGCTCTGCGAGTGGATCAAACGGAGCGACGGGGTGGTGGCCCAGCAGAGCATGTTTCTGGCGATGCGTCACGACTTGAAGGAGGGCTTGATTCCGGCGACGCGGATCCTGCAAAACCGGGGCGAGCAACCCTTCGTCCGGCAGACGGCGATGATGGCCGTCGCCAAGCTGGGTGACGCCACCCACGTCCCTTTGCTGGAAGCGGCCTTTCAGGATGTGACTCGGATCAGCGCCCACCGCATCGACAACGTTCAGTACGAAACACAACTCCGCGATGTCGCCCTGGCTGCGGTCTTGATCCTCCAAAAACAAGATCCCAAGCAGTTTGGCTTCGAACGCATCCAAAGAAGTGAATCGACTGTGTTCAATTTCGGCACCCTAGGATTTCAAAATGAAGACAAGAGAAAGCAGGCTTTCGCCAAGTATCAAGAGTTCAAGGCCGGCGGCGAGCAACCGCGGTAGCGTCTCGAACGTCTCGTCGTCAGGCGTCCGCTCCGGCGGCGGCTGGCGGTGGGCGACAACCCTTTCGCTGGCCGCTTGCATGATCCCGTTGCGATCGATGATCGGCATCGCGGCCGACGATTATCGCGGCCGTTATGAGGCCCGCACGTACGAGGCGGCCGACGGCGCCAAGCTCCCGTATCGGATCTTGCGGCCTCAAGACTACGATCCGCAGACGAAGTACCCGCTGGTCCTGTTTCTGCACGGCGCCGGCGAGCGAGGCGACGACAACGTCAAGCAGTTGATTCACGGCATGAACGATTTTGCCCGCGACGAGATCCGGGCCAAGTACCCGTGTTTTGTCGTCGCGCCGCAGTGCCCCAAAGAGCGGAAGTGGGTGGAAGTGAACTGGTCGGCCCCCGCGCACGAGATGCCGGCACAGCCCGCCGCGCCGTTGCGGCTGGCGATGGAGGCGATCGCCGGTTTGGAGAAGGAGTTTTCGATCGATCCCGACCGGATCTATGTGACCGGCTTGTCGATGGGAGGATACGGCACGTGGGACGCGGTTGCGCGGTACGCCGGCCGATTCGCGGCCGCGGCGCCGATCTGCGGCGGCGGCGACCCTGCCCAGGCCCCGAAGATCGCCTCGATCCCGCTGTGGGTCTTTCACGGCGCAAAAGACGGCGTGGTCAAGCCGGAACGATCGCGGCAGATGATCGAGGCGATCAAGCAGGCCGGCGGAAACCCCAAGTACACCGAATACCCCAACGCCGGCCACGACGCCTGGTCTGCCACGTACAAAAATCCGGAATTCTACGCCTGGCTATTTGCCCAACGCCGCCCCGTCAGATAAGATCAACTTGCCGCAGCCATTGCGCTTTGCGTGATGATCAATGTCACCGCAGCCCGCTTCTTCCGTTAGAGCGGGCTTGCTGGAATCCGAACGACACCGAGCCTCGCTCCCGTCCCCCAAGCGCTTTCGCGCTGGAAAGATGACCCTCTCGAAACTTCGCCGTCAGATTGCTTACGAAGCCGCCCGTTTGATGTACAGTCGCCAGGAGTCGGAGTACTACCGGGCGAAACAAAAAGCCGCCCAGCGCATCTGCCAGAGCTGGGTCAAGCCGGCCGATCTGCCCAGCAACGCGGAGATCCGCGACGAGATCCAGTGCATGGCCCGGCTGTACGAAGGCGCACAGCGGACCACCAATTTGAAAGACATGCGACTGGAGGCCCTGCGGCTGATGCGGGCCCTCCGCCGTTTCCGCCCGCGACTGATCGGCAGTGTCCTGACCGGGCACATCCGCCAAGGCTCGGACATCGACATTCACGTGTTCTCCGACAGCGTGGAAGCGGTGACACTGCTGTTGGACGACGAGGGCCTGGTCTTCGACGTGGAACGTAAACTGGTCCGCAAACATGGCGAAGAACGCGTGTTTACGCACCTCCACGTCCGGGATCGGTTTCCCTTTGAGTTGACCGTCTACGCCTCCAAGCTGGCGCATTACGTGTTTAAGAGTTCGGTCACCGGCAAAGCGATGGAGCGAGCCAGCGTCGCGGAGCTGGAGCAGTTCCTGCGGCGCGAGTACCCGGACCTGGACTTGGACGAAGAACTCCGCGCCGCCGCCGAGCAAGTGGACCGGTTCCAGGTGTACGAAGCCCTGCTGCTGCCGCTGGAAAACGTCAAGCAGAGCCCCAAGTACCATCCGGAAGGCGACGTCCTGTACCACAGCCTGCAAGTGTTCGACCTGGCCCGCGACGAACTGCCGTACGACGAGGAATTCCTCTTGGCGGCCCTGCTGCACGACGTGGGCAAGGGCATCGACGCAGAGAATCACATTGCTGCGGCGTTGGAGGCGTTGGAGGGTCTGATTACCGAACGCACCGCCTGGTTCATCGAGCATCACATGGCGGCCCAACAACTGCTGGACGGCCAGCTCGGAGCGCGGGCTCGCCGCCGCCTTCAGCAGAACGAAAGCTACGAGGAATTGCTCCAATTGGCCCACTGCGACCGCGACGGCCGGCAACCGGGCGTCCAGGCCCCCGAGCTGGAAGAGGCCCTGGAATACATCCGCGAATTGGCTGTCAAGTTCGGCTGACGAGGGCGACGTCCGGCTGACCGCATCCCGATCCCGTCAGGAAACGGCCGGTCACAAACCGCTGGCGGAGCGGGCGTCATACCGAGGCCCGTTTCCGCCGGTCTCGAAAACCGTTGCGCCGGGCAGCAGGCCATTTAGCAGGCTTTCTTGTTCGACCGAACACATCAGGCCTGGAGCAAGCGGCGATTGCCAAGTCAGGTCCGCATCCGAAAGTATTGACAGTAAAGGATTTGCGAAAAAGAAAGCTCGCCGCTTGGGGACGCTGCGACGGCTGGTGCCCAAACGCTGCAAGAGTCCCTGCGGTGCGGCAACTTTACGAGGGAGAAACGAAGCGTGAGCAGTAGGCCGGGCGGCTCCGCCGTGACACAAAACCTGGATTTGCCGATGGCGTTGCGCCAGCATGACCGCTGGCTGCGGACGATCGTGTACTCGCGCGTCGGCGGCGCCGAGGGCGTGGACGACGTGATGCAGGAAGTCGCCCTGGCGGCGGTCCAGCAACGCGAGAAGTTGCCGGAGCCGGGCAGGATCGCTCCCTGGTTGTATCGAGTGGCCGTTCGCCAATCGCTGCTGTACCGCCGGAAAGCGGGGCGGCGACGAAAGCTGGTGGATGCCTTTGCGCAGCAGAAACCGGCGGTGGAACATGACGCGACTGCGCCGGACCCGCTGGGATGGCTGCTGGCCAAGGAACGCGCTCGACTGCTGCACACGGCGTTGGCACGCTTGGCGCGTCGCGACCGCGAGATTCTGCTGCTGAAGTATGCGGAGGATTGGAGCTACAAGCAGATCGCCGAACATCTGGGAGTCTCGGAGAGTGCGGTAGAGACTCGGTTGCATCGCGCCCGAGCGCGGTTGCGGACCGAGTTGGCAGTCGTGGAAGGGTGACGGGAAAACGAGATGAACAGCACACAAGATTTGCCGCTGGACGACGGGACGCTGGACCGCCTGGTCGATGGCGAGTTGAGCCGGGAGGACTACGAAGCGGTGCTTCGGTCGTTGGACCGGGCACCCGGCCAGTGGCGGCGCTGTGCCTTGGCGTTTCTGGAGGCCCAAGCTTGGCGGCGTGGGCTGGGCGAGTTGCGCCGCGGCGCCGACGCCCCGAGCCTGGTCACAGTGGCGTCCCGGCGCGCTTCCGCGTCGAACCGCTGGTCCGTGTTGCTGGCCGTGGCCGTCAGCTTTTTGGTCGCCTTCGGTTTAGGGCTCTGGACCCGGCCTTTCTCCCCGGCGACTCCTGGTGGCGGAGCCCAGATGGCGAAAGAACTCGTTTCGGGAGGCGTGCCGCCGGGCGAGGGCTCGCCGTCTTCGGCGGTGATGCCGGCAAGGAAGCCGTCGGGACCATCGCCCAGCGGCAACGTGATGGTCGTGCTGGACGGCGCCGACGGTTCGGACAGTCGCGAAGTGCCGGTTCCCGTCTACGACTGGTCGCCGCACAGTGTCGGAGTGCTGTCGCAGACGCCGACCAGCATTCCGTCGGAAGTACGACGCGCGGTGCGTGCCATGGGCTACGAACTGCGTTTGCACAAGCAGTTCATCCAGGGGCAAACGGCGGACGGCCGTCCCGCGCTGATTCCCGTGGAACAAGTGGAAATCGCGCCTGCCGGCCGGCGGGATTATCAATAGCCTAGGGGTGATCGAACCGGAAAGGGAAGGACTGGAGATAGGGAGGACTGGAAATGCTGGCACAGAAACAAAGTTGGCAGTGGTTGGGTTGGTGGCTGGCCCCCGTCGCGACCGTGTTGTTGACCGACTGGGCCGGGGCCGCCGAGCAAGAACGGAAGACGCCGCCCGAAGCCCCGGCGCAGGCGGCGGACAACCAAGCGGAGTCCGGCGCGGGCTACTGGCTGGGAATCCTGGGAGCGCCGGCGGATGCCCTCGTCAAGACGCATCTCAAGCTGGACGCAGGCGTCGTGGTCGAGCATGTCGTTCCGGAGTCGCCGGCGGCCAAGGCCGGCATTCGCGAGAACGACATCCTGCTCCAGATGGGCGACGTCACGTTGACGGACGTGGAGAGTTTGATGAAGGCCGTGACCGCGAACAAGGAGCGGGAAGCAAAGTTGAGTTTGCTGAGGGAGGGAAAGGAAACCACGCTGACCGTCAAGCCGGCCCCGCGACCGGCCGGGATCGCCATGCCGGCCGTGCCGGGCGTTGGCGACTGGGGACGCATCACCGATTGGATGCTGAAGCGACTGGAGCGCGGCGAAGCGGATGAAGACCCGTTGCACATGTTCTTCGTGCATCCCGGCGTAGTGGTGCCAAAAGAACTGAGAGGCCGCCGTTTCGAATGGTCTACGGCGCCGTCGGCGACGGTCCCGTTGCCAAAGAACACCCGCGTCACGATCACGCGGCAGCAGGACGAGCCGGCCAAAATCATCGTCCAGCAGGGCGAGCAGAAGTGGGAAGTGACGGAGAAGGAATTGGACAAGCTGCCCGCTGACGTCCGGCCGGCAATCCAATCCATGCTGGGCGGCAACACGCGGGTCTACTACTTTGGCCGCGGGCCGGTGGTGATGCCGGGCGTCCGGCCGCAAGGGACGGGGAAGGAACCGGCGGCGAAAGCGGGAGCGGAAAAGAGCCGGGAATCCTTGGAATCCGCTGAACCCGCGGTGGAAGCGGTGCGCCAGAAACTGGAAGAAATAAACCGGCAACTCCGCGAAAACGAGAAGAGGATGCAGCGTCAACTGGACGAAATGCGGCAGCAGTTGGAGCGAGTGAACCAGCAGCTCTGAGCCAAGCGCAGTCCGGCCACGACCGAGAACCTCGTGTTCTCCGTCGGACGGAGTGCCGGCCCCCGCCGGCACTCCGTTTTTTTCTTGCGCTGCGTGTACAAAAACCGGTGATTTGGTATCTTGGCGACTGGCGTTCGCACGCGCCATGAAGCCTCGTTCGAGAAATCACTGTCCCGTGTCGATCGCGGATCATCCCCCGGAGCGTGAGGGCCGCTTTGACGACGCGATCGTGAGTTCTCGAGCGATGTTGGCCCACACGGGATTTCCGGAAAGCGAGAGGCGGTCATGATTGATCCCAGACGGCACGCCGAGCATCGGGGAGGCATCGAGTCGTTGCTACGTTCCATCCCCGGTTTCCGGGGCTACCTGGAAAAAGACTATCGCCAGGAAAGCGATCATCTGTTGCGGCAATGGATCGCCGAGCGACTGCAGCAGAGCAAACGGCCGCTGGACCAGGCGATGGTCGCGCTGATCGAGTCGGGGCGGATGGACCGCTTGAACACCTGGGAACGCGTCAAGAGGCAATTGGACGCCCTGGCTCTCCGATTCCGCAGCGTGGTTCGCGGCTACAGCGGCTTTTTCGACTATGTGCGGGTCGATGAAAACCTGCTGAACCAGATCTACGAGCACGATGCCACGTTGGTGCAGAGCGTCGACAAACTGGCCGCCGCGATCGAACAGACGGCGGGCGGCGCCGACGTCCCGGAGGCAACCGTCCGCCAGTGGCTGCGGCAGATCGAGGATCTCGATCACGGCTTGACCCAGCGCAGCCAGATGCTGAAGGGAATCAGTTCGAGGTAAGGTGGATGGCCGGGATTGCCCGGCGGCTCGACTCATGGGACAAATCCGGCCGCACTATCCGGTGGTCTTGCTGCTGGCCGCGTTCAGCCGCCAGGAATCCGCGCTGGAGTGGGCTCGTCGGCAGGCCTGTCGGCATTGGGGCCCGCTGGCCTTGGCCAGCGAGGTGTTCGAGTTTGCGAACACGGGGTACTACGAGCCGACGATGGGCTGCGGGCTCAAGAAGATCCTGCTCGCGTTTGCGAATCTCGTGGAACCGGCCGTGCTGATCGAAGCCAAGCACCAGGCGAACGACTGGGAGGAGCAATACCGCCAGTTGCACGACGGGCCGGAATTGCGGCCGCTGAACCTGGATCCGGGTTATGTGACGGAGGCCAAAGTGGTCCTGGCGACCACCAAGGATCGCGACCATCGTTTGTATTTGGGGCGGGGCATTTACGCCGAAGTGACGCTGTACTTCCAGCGCGACCGCGGCTGGCAAACGCGGGATTGGACCTACCCGGACTACCGCAGCGCCGCCTATCACGAGTTCTTTACGCGCTGTCGCGATTTCTTGCGGGAACGAAAACATGCCAACTGAGGTTCCGTTGTGGTTTGTCGCCGCGGTCGTCGCTCCTAGTCTGCTGACGGCGCTGGCCGCGGCGTATCTGGTGCGCCGGTGGGCGCCGCGCTGGGGGCTAGTCGATGCGCCGGGGGTTCGCAAGGTTCACGTCGCGCCCACGCCGTTGGGAGGCGGCCTGGCGATTTGGCTGGCGGTGGTCCTGCCGTTTGCGGTCGGGCAGGTCGTGTTGTGGCTGGCGGCCGCGGGCCTGGTGCCCGGCGAGTGGCTGCCGGCTGAAGCGCGTCCGCACGTGGGCGGACTGCTGCAGCGGACGCCGCAACTGTGGTCGCTGCTGGGCGCCGGCACCGTGCTGATGTTTCTCGGACTGGCCGACGATCGTTGGGGACTGGGCTGGAAGGTTCGCCTGGCGGTCCAATTCGGCGTGGCGGCGGCATGCGTCTCGCTGCAGGATTGGCGGCTGACCGCGTTCCTCCACTGGCCGCTGCTGACCTGGCTGCTGTCGGTCCTCTGGATCGTGGCCCTGATCAACTCCTTCAACATGTTGGACAATATGGACGCCTTGTCGGCCGGCGTGGCTGCGATTGCCGCGGGGCTGCTAGCGGCCGTGTTGTTGACCACGCCGGCGCCGGACACGCGGCAACCGCAGTTGTTCGTCGGCGGCTTTCTGCTCGTCCTGGTTGGGGCCCTGGTCGGCTTTCTGTGGCACAACCGGCCGGTCGCCAAGCTGTTCATGGGCGACGCGGGCAGTTATTTTGTGGGGTTTTGTCTCGGCATCTGCACCCTGCAGGCGACGTTTGCCGGCTATGAGAGCACCTCGCAGCACACGGTTCTGGCCCCGCTGTGCGTGCTGGCTGTGCCGCTCTACGATTTGACGACCGTGCTGTGGATCCGCGTCCGCGAAGGACGCAGCCCGTTTCAGGCTGACAAGAGCCACTTTTCCCACCGCCTGGTCGAACTGGGTTTGAGCAAAGGGCAAGCCGTGCTCACGATCTACCTGACGACGGCCACGTGCGGCTTGGGGGCGCTGCTTTTGTACCGCGTGGATCGGACCGGGGCCGCGATCATCATGCTGATGATCCTGTGTGTCTTGAGTTTAATTGCCATTCTGGAGACCACCGGCCGGCGGAACCTATTTGACTCGGACAGGGAAGGCCGAAAATAAACGCGGTTGGGGCTGGTCAGGCCGCACACCGGATGTTTATATTCGAGCCCAGAGTCATCCGGACGCGAACACGAAGAGAAGGCACAACGATCAGGTGAAATGTGATGGTGGACTCGGTTGAGGTGGTCATTACCGGCGTTGGGGTGGTCTGCCCCATCGGGATCGGCAAAGACGCCTACTGGAAGTCGATGCTCGAAGGCCGCAGCGGCGTCGGTCCGCTGACTTTGGCGTCTGGGGCGGATTTGCCGGTCCGCTTTGGCGGGGAGATCAAGGGCTTTGACGGCAAGCAATTCGTCAAGCCCCGCAAGAGCCTGAAGGTCATGAGCCGCGAAATCCAGATCGGATACGCGGCGGCGGTTGCTGCCCTGCAGGATGCCAGGGTAAGCGCGGGAAAGGTCGATCCAGACCGGTTCGGCGTGGTGCTGGGCAGCGAGATGTTCTATTGCGACCTGGATGAGTTGGCGGACGCCTACCGCAAGTGCGTCGTCGGCGGGCAATTGCGTCCGGAACTCTGGGGCGAGGGAGCGATGAGCGACCTGTATCCCTTGTGGATGCTGAAGTACCTGCCCAACATGGCCGCCTGCCACATCGCGATTACCGAAGACGCCCGCGGACCCAACAACACGATCACCTTGGACGAAGTTTCCAGCCTGCTGGCGTTGATCGAGAGCGTGTGCTACATCCAGCGCGGCGCGGCGGATGTGATGGTTGCCGGCGGACAGGGGTCGCGGGTCAATTTGACGCGCATCCTGTATCGCGGTGACGTGTACTGGTCGCACCGCAACGAGGAACCCCAGCGTGCTTGCCGCCCCTTCGACGCCCAGCGGGACGGCGGGGTGATCGGCGAGGGCGCGGGCGCATTCATCCTGGAAAGCCGCCGGCACGCCGAAGCCCGCGGGGCCAACATCCTGGCCCGCGTGCTGGGCTTCGGCCGCAGCTTTGAGCACGTCCCCGGCCATCACGGCGCCGGAGTCGACGGCATGCGGCGCGCCATCCAGGGGGCCTTAACCAGCGCGGGCGTGACGCCCGCCGAGATCGGCCACGTCAACGCGCATGGGACAAGCGAGATTGAAGCAGACCGATTCGAGGCGGAAGCGATCAGCCGCTGCCTGGGCGACGTCCCGGTCACCGCGCCCAAAAGCTACTTCGGCTGCCTGGGCGCCGGCACCGGCGCCGTCGAGATGGCCGCCAGCGTGATGGCCATCACCACGGGCATCGTGCCCGCGACGCTGAACTACGAGTTTCCGGACCCGACCTGCCCCGTCAACGTCGTCCACGGCCAGCCCCTCACGACCGACCGGCGCAACGCCCTGGTGCTGAATCAAACCGAGTGCGGCCAAACCGCCGCCGTGCTGCTGGGCCCGCCGTGATCACGGCCACAGCAACCACAGCAACCCGCCGCACAGCAACACGACGCCGAAGGCGACGGACACGCGCCGCAACAGCCGCCGATGCCCCAGCACGGCGACGGCCGCGCCTTTGAACACGATGTTGGACAACGAGCCCAGTAGGATCATCCGCCAGCCGGTGTCCACGTCCAATTCGCCGCGTTTGATCAGTTGGGCCGTGGACAGCGTGATGGCGTCCATGTCGGTCAGACCGGAGAGGGCGGCCACCAGGTACAGCCCGCGGTTGCCAAGCCACTGTTGGCCCGCCGCGACCGAGAACAGAATCGCCGCGTACAACAGGCCGAACACCACGGCCGCTTTCAGTTGCGACGGGTCTTCGTCCAACGGCACCTGCTCCGTCTCGCTGCCTCGCAACCAGTACATTCCCGCCGCCAGGACGCCCATCAACGCCATGACCACGACCAGCGGCGGAGCGATGGCCGACAGCAATTCGGGCGCGACCAGGCCGATTTCAAAAAGCACGCGGCCGAAGACGATCGTCGAGGCGATCATAATGACGAACGCGGCCAGGCCGATCGCGGCGGGTGTATGACGCGTCCGGCGGGCATAACTGACCGTCGTCGCCGTGCTGGAGATCAGGCCTCCCAAGACGGCGCCCAGCAGCGTGCCAGCCCGCGCGCCCAGGAACTTGTACGCGATGAACCCGCCGACGCTGATCCCCACGATCAGCACCACCATCAGCCAGATTTCGAAGGGATTGAGCACCCCGTAGGGCCCGTACCCCTGGTTGGGCAACACCGGCAGGATGACCAAGGCGATCAGCACCAGGTTGAAAATCGCCCGGACGTCCGGCTCGCTGAACCGTCCCACCAGCGTGTGCAGCGGTTGCTTCCACTGCAGCAGCACCGCGACGCCGCCGCCGACGATCAGGCCCAGCGCCGTCTGGCCGTACGCCAGGGCCACGCCGACGCCGTACATCACCAGCGCCGCAATTTCCGAGGTCAGGCCCAGTTCTTCCTGCCGCCCCAGGTACGACAGGATCGTGCCAACCGCCAGGACGACCACCACTCCCAGCAACCCGCCCACGAGCAACCCGACGCCGACGGTCTGACTGAGCAACCCCAGCAGTGCGCCCAGGACGGTGATCAACGTGACCGTGCGGATGCCGGTGACGCGATGCGCGGTCCACTCCCGCTGCATCCCGACCAGCAGCCCCAAGCCCAGTGCCAGTGCCAGTGGCTCGACGACGTTGATCTCCATCCCCCTAGTGTGCTTCAGCAGCGTTGAATTCACAAGGACGTCGCAAGAGCGCACCTGTCACAGAAGGACGGCGAGGCGTTTGTCTCTCGCCCGGAACATGGGCTCCCCTGCCCGTCGCGAGCTGCCGGACGGGCAGGAGGAGACGGCCAGCGCGGCCGGTCCTGCGGGTCAGACCGTTTCTGCGGCCGGTCACCAGGGCGGCAGGCAGCGGGTGCCGCCTTCCAGGTGGACGATACTGCCGTTGACGAAGCCGGCCTCGTCGGTGAACAGGAATCCGACCACGTTGGCCACGTCGGCGGGCTTTCCCATCCGCTGGACCGGGATCTTCTTAGCCACCTCGGCGTACAACTCGTCCTTGGGCTTGGAGAAGCCCTCGCAGGACGCCGCCAGCATCGGCGTGTCGATTGTGCCCGGACTGACGCCTACGAACCGCACGCCCTGGGGGCTGTGGTCGGTCGTCAGGCTCCGCATCATGGCCACCACGCCGGCCTTTGAGGCGGCGTAGACCGCGTGAGCCGGAAAGCCGATGTCGGCGGCGACCGAGGTCGTGAAGCAGATCACGCCTTTGCCCTGCCGCTCCATGACCGGAATGGCATGCTTGGCGACCAGCACCGGCCCCAAAAGGTTCACGTTGATCAGCAAGTGGAAGTCGTCCAGCGTGATGTCGGTGATCTTCTGGTTGCGCAGCACGCCCGCGTTGGCGTGGACGCAATCGAGCCGGCCGAACTTGGCGACGGCCAGATCCACGGCCGCTTTCACGTCGGCTTCCTTGCTCGTGTCGCCGTAGTGGAACAGGCATGTGCCGCCCTCGTCGCACAATCGCTGGGCCAGCGCCTCGCCTTCCTGCTGTTGGATCGACATCGTGACGACCTTCGCCCCGTGCCGGCAGAACAACTCCGTGCACGCCTCGCCAATCCCCGACGTTCCGCCCGTAATCAAAATGACTTTGTCTTTCAAGTGCATCGTTCTTCTCCTTCTGTGGCCTCGCCGCGTCCCGGACTTCCCGTTCGTCTTCTTCGTTCCCCAACACCGATCACTGGCACTTCACGGGATTTCGGCATTTTTTATGCCTCGTGCCGGAAGTCACGGTTTCGGCGCCGGGGTCAGGCTTACAGAATTCAGTTTTGGCCGAGCAAGGTCGTACCATCCGGCTGGTGCCACGATCGGCCAAAACTGAATTCTGTAAGCCTGACCCCAGTTCGCCCGACCGTGGCACCATGGACGCCGTCTTTCCGTGTCAGTCTCCCGCTCGGTGCTCGTAACCGATCGCGAAGGACCGCTCAACCCTCTCCCACGCTACCCTTTGAATCCCGACCTCGCCCGCCGCTGGGCGCCGGAGCGGCGGAATTCGACGGCCTTGTCGATCAGGCCGAGGATGTCGTACTTCGGCCGGTATCCCAGCACGTAGCGAGCCTTGGTCGTGTCCACGCAGAAATCCTTGCCCACCGGATCGACCAGGTCCAGCGTTTCGAGGCCCAGTTGCTTGGCGGCGTGCGCGGCGGCCTCCACGTAGTTGAACGGATCGTTCATGGCGATCATGAACGTTTCGCCCTCGATGCCCTCGGTCCGCAGGGCCAGCAGGTAGGACTGGACGCAGTCCTCCACGGCCACGATATGCCGGCGCATGGGCGTGCCGTCGGGATGCCGCAGCGCGACGACGGCGTCGCGTCCGCCGGAGAACTCGGCCCGTTGCTGGTCGTTCATCAGTTCCGACCAGACCGGCACGCCGAACTGGTCGCCGGCCACCGTCAGGTGCGTCAGGATGTCATCCTCGGCCTGGATCCAGGACATGCGCAGACAGACGGTCGGTACGCCGGCCTGCCAGAAATACTCCTGGAACATGGTCTCTTCGATCACCTTCGACAGCGGGTAGTAGCCTGGATAGGCGACCATCGGCATGGTTTCCGTGATGGGCACGGGTTGCGGGTTGAAGTAGATCCCGTTGACCGCGTCGCCGCTGGCCAGGATCACGCGTTGCGGCTTCTTGGTGTGCGCGGCCGCCTCCAACAAGTTGAAAGTTCCGCGGGCGCTGACGTCGATCACGGCCTCGCGGGATTCCTTGCAGGAAGCCAGGTGGATCACGGCGTCGCTGCGTGCGACCAGGGCTTCGACGGCTTGCGCGTCGGCCACGTCGAGACAGGCTTCCTCGACCCCGGCGACGCCTACCGGCAGCCGAAGGTCGGCGGCGATCACATGGTAGCCCTCGGCCACCAGGGCTTCACACAGCGGCCCCCCCAGCTTTCCGCTGGCGCCCGTTACCATCACCGATTTGATCTTCAACATGCTTCTCACTCCTTCTCCTTCGGATACTCCATGAACTCGACCACACCGCCGTCGGCGGTCTCGTAAAACCCGACCGTTGCGATGCCCGCGTCGAACGGTTCGATGAGCGTTTTCATCCCCTGGGACGCCTCCGCGATGCTATCCACGCGGTACGCCACGTGGGCCATCTCGCGCACCTTGCCCGTGACCGGACTATCGGGTTCAAACCGCAGCCACTCGATGTGCTGCGGGTGCGTCTGGAAGTCCGTGACCCAGACCTTCGTCGCCGCGACGTACATTTCGTCGGCCTTCTTTTCCGTGGTGACAATGCCGATGTGATCGAATTGCATGGAAGCCGTCTCCTGCGAATACGAAACTGGACCGTGGCGGGATAATCCCGTTGCCGCATCAGTCGGCCTGCGATGTGGTGCATCTTGACGCTTCACGGCGGTACTGACAAGAGGAGCAAGGCCAAAGCCGTGAAGTTTTGCCCGCCGCAGCTTGTGGAGGACTTCATCTGTGGCAAGAGGATGGCTACGCTGATAGAACAGTTGTCCGCGGAAAAGTTTTTTTCCCATTCCAGAGGTGCCTCCATGCCGTGTTTCCCTGTCGCTGTGTCCCGTTCGGCGTCCGTTGGGTTGAGTTCCCTGCTGGGACTCATCCTCGTCGGACCGCTCGCTCCCGCCGACGCGGCCGAACTGGCGGAAGAGATGAAGTCGGTTCCGTTCCAGATCGTCTACGAGTCGTTTCGCGACGGGAACTGGGAATTGTACCAAGCGCGTCCCGACGGCTCGCAGGCGACGAACCTGACACGGACGCCCACCGTGCAGGAGATGTATCCCCACGTGTCGCCGGACGGCTCGAAGATCTGCTTCCTGGTGGATGAAGGCGAAGGCCAGGCCAAACGCCGGAACGTGTACGTCATGAACCGAGATGGCACCGGCCGCGAGCCAGTGGCAGTCAACGGTCGCGACCCGTGCTTCTCGCCGAAGGGAACGTCCGTCGTCTATCTGCCCGGCGAATTCGCGGAGTTCACGCTTCGCGACTACGCCAGCAAAGGCGTCGCCGTGTTTGACTTGGCGACGCGTCGAAGCCACCCGCACCCGCACCCGGAACTCCATCATCTGTACAACATCTGCTGTACGGCGGACGGCAAGTGGTATGTGGCCACGGTCCACGCCGGAATGGGCTTCAGCCACGCGATCCTGGCCATCGAGGCCCAGGGGCGGCGCGTCGTCAACCTGCAGATCCCCGGCTGCCGGCCCGACCTCAGCCCGGACGGCAAACGGATCGCCTGGGGCGCTAGCGACTTTACGATCTGCGCCGCCGACCTGGACTTCAGCGGTCCGGAACCGAAAATCGTCAACCGGCGGGACGCGATCCGGAGCGAGAAACCCATCGAGGTGTACCATGTGGATTGGTCGCCCGACGGAAAGTACTTCGCGTTCAGCCGCGGTCCCCAACAGAAGAAGAAGTTGGGCGCCGCACCGGAAATGATCGGGGCCCAGGCCCAGGGCTGGGACATCTGGGTAGCGGACGCCGAGGCGACCGATCGCTGGATGGCCATCACGACCGACGGGAAATCGAACAAGGAACCGGACTGGGCGCCGGCGAGGACGGACCAGCCATGACCTTCACACGCCGGGATTGGCGCAAAGCCCAAGCAGGCGAGTCTCGCCGAGACGGGCAAGCCGCTCGCGGAGCGAACGGTCTACGGTGTCCGGGTCTCCAAGAGAACGGGGTGCGCGCATGGCGGCTCGTGCTCTTCGGCCTCCTGGGCTCCGTCGCGATTCTGCCGGGGGCCTGTCAAAGAGTCGAACCGGCGACGCCCAATCCTGAATACGAAATCCTGGAGACCAGGACGGGCGCGGAAATGGTGCTGATCCCGGCGGGCTCGTTCCTCATGGGCAGCGACGACGGCGAACCGGACGAAGCGCCGCCGCACGAAGTGTCCCTCGCTGCCTTTTGGATCGACCGGACCGAGGTGACCCAGGAGCAGTACGGCCGACTGGTCCTGGGCAACCCGTCGCATTTCAAGGGCCCCGACCGGCCCGTCGAGCAGGTCAGCTGGGCGGATGCGGCGTTGTACTGCAATGCGCGGTCGCGATCCGAAGGCCTCCAGCCGTGCTACGACGAGGAGACGGCGGAGTGTGATTTCCAGGCCAGTGGCTATCGCTTGCCGACCGAAGCCGAATGGGAATACGCCTGCCGCGCCGGCGCCGACATGCCGTACGCGTTCGGCGCCGACCCGCAGCAACTGGGCCACCACGCTTGGTTTGGCAACAACGCGGGCCAGAAGACCCAACCGGTGGCCGGCAAAAAGCCCAATCCCTGGGGCCTGTACGACATGCACGGAAACGTCGCCGAATGGTGCAACGACGTGTACGACGGGGAGTACTACCGGAACAGTCCCAAGGACAATCCGCGGGGCCCTGCCGACGGCGATAAGTACGTGCTCCGCGGCGGCGCCTGGAATTCGCACGCGGCCCGCTGCCGGGCCGCGGCCCGCGTCGGCGAGGATCCCGGCTTTCAGGACGCTTGCTTCGCTCGGGATGCCATCGGCTTCCGCTGCGTGCGGCGGGCTGGCGAGCGCCTCACGCGACAGCCCCCGCCCCCGCGAGCGGACGCGAACCGCTGGCTGACCAGCGTCGTGGAGTTCTCGCTCCGCCAGCACTTGGTCTATCCGGGCGTGGAGGACACGCAGGCCGAGAAACCGTTTGTCGAGGCCGATGTACCCGCATTCTCCAACCGCGACCCGCACTTCTACCGCCTGCCGGGTCTGCTGGTCACCCGCCGAGGTACGCTGTTGGCGGCGAGCCAGAAACGGTTCGGCGCGAGGAGCGATTTCGCGCCGTCAAGTTGGGTCGTGCGCCGCAGTCGCGACGGCGGCCGGACGTTCCAGCCGGAACAGACGCTGTTCGAACGCGACGGATATTGCACCTTCAACGGCAACCTGGTCGAAGACCGGCAAACGGAGACGGTGTTCGCCTGTTTCATCGCCTTTCTGCAGGCCGAGCACGCGGCCTGGTTCACGAAGACGTGGATTCCGCAAGGCGGCGGTTTTTCGATCGTCAAAAGCACGGACGACGGCCGGACCTGGTCCGCACCGATTGAGGTCGTGCCCAAGCCGAATGCCGCAGGCTGGCGCGGCGGCGGGGCGTTCAACAACAACCACGGCATCCAACTCCGCACGGGCCCGCACGCCGGAAGGTTGGTGATCGGGGCGCGAGTGTTCAAACCCGGCGTGTACGAGGGCCGAGCCAAAGGCGGGCTGATCTACAGCGACGACCATGGCGAAACGTGGCACGTCGGCGGAGTGCCGTTCGCCGAGTGGGGCGACACCGTCGGCGAGATGACGGTGGGCGAAACGGCCGACGGCGAAGTGTACGTCAACTGCCGCAACGAGGTCGACAAGTTCCTCGCGCAAGCGACCGCGGTCGGCCGGTCCGCGAAGCGGCCGGAGGGCCTGATAGCACAGCGGCGTTTGTACGCCCGCAGCCGCGACGGAGGCGAGACGTTTTACGCACAAGGCTGCCACGCGGAACTGTTCGACGGCCCCTGCAACGCCGGCCAGGCGGTGTACTCGTGGGCAGCCGGTGGCGACCGCGGCGTCCTGCTCTTCACGGCTCCCGTCAACCGGCAACGCACGCGGCTGACCGGTTACCTTAGCCGCGACGGCGGCCGAACTTGGACGGCCGGCAACGTGATTTCGGAATCCTCCGGCGGTTACGCGGACGTCGCAGTGCTCCCCGACAAGACGATCCTGACCCTGTACGAAAGCCGCGAGGGACTGCTGTTGGCCCGCTACAATTTCGAATGGCTGGTGCGTGCGAAGTGAGGGAGGCGATGAACACGGATTCGAGCGGGACGCATGCGACGCGTCGGCAGCTCGTGCTGTCCACAAACCGCGCTTGCCAACAGGAGCTTCTCCACCCGGCCCTTAGACAATCGCAGGCCGGCGTCCGATGATGTTCCTCTGCGGCTGCCGGGGACTGGCGGTCGCTGCGCTGGGGTGGCGGACTTGCCACAACCACCCGGCGAACAGAATGAGCAGGAATCGGGCGAAGCGATCGGCAGTTCCACCGTGCAGCCCACGAAGCCGGCGATTCCAGCAGGACCGCCCAGTGATCGCGTCGAAGATGTCCCGGAGGTGAACCGGGACGCGCAAGGCATCCGGGAGGGTAACCACCCGATGGCTGATGACCTGGACCAGTCCACAACGACCCAGATCAGCATCGCATCTGCCCCAGCATCAAGTCCAACGCGCCCAGGATCGTCCGCAGCTGGCGAGCCTCAAACATCTGCGGTCCGGCCTGATTTCGAGCCTTTCTCATCGCCCGTGCCGATGGCTTCCCGAACGATTGTCTGAAGTGTACCGGCGTGCCCGGTTTTCGCTGATCGGAAGCCCACTTCAGGACGATCCGGCCGCGGTTGTTGTCGTTGCCCAACGTGACGATCGACGATTTCTTTGCCCGTGCCTTACGAAAAGCCTCGAAGCCGTCCGGCTCCAGCTCATCAACGCATCGTGATCGCCCGATCTAGCGGATCAACCGAGCACAGGCCCGTTGATCATCGGAAAACGTGTGTCGCGACAATTCGCCGGACTCGACCTTGTTCAACTTGCTGGTCAGAAATTCGTTGCACAGATCCTGCAGCGTGCAGCCAATGTCGGCTTGCAGGCGTGGTGTGCGGCCAGCGTGCAGATCGTCGCGTTGAGCGTTGTCCAGATCGACCGCTTGTTGTGCTGATGCGTCAACGTCATCGACGTAGACGATCTTGTTACCCTGGCTGGTGCCCCAACGTCCGAAGTAGTGCAGCTTGCCCCGAATTCTCTTTGCCCAATGGCCCCTGTCGTGGGGAGAGAAAGGAAAATCCTTGTAGGTCTTGTCCGGATTGCCGTTGGCTTTCCGCGAACGAGCCGATCGGCTAGACTGTCGCGTCATGGCATCACCTCCGCTGAAAAAAAACTTCTTGGTGGTGTCATTGACACCCGTAAGTTGCCGCTTGCGGGTGTCCGTTTTGACAAAAAACAGCCTAACAGGTGTCAACTGGCAATCGCAAGGGATGCCATAAAACACAGAAAACACGGTGAAGAACAGTGTAAAGGCCGGATGGCGGAATGGCAGACGCAAAGGACTTAAAATCCTTTGTCCCGTTAGGGACGTGTGGGTTCGAATCCCACTCCGGCTACTCCCTGCACGGTCGTGCTCCAATGTGCACGACCGTGCAAGAACGCGGAAAAGACCGCGTTTTGCTGGGTCTTCGAGCACTTCAGCCAGCCTTTCTCGCCTCGTCGCCGCCCGTGCTTGCTTGTGCATCCCCGTGCGTCACCGTGAGATTCGGACGCATAGACGGACGCATAGAAGGTGCATAAGCTCCCTCCAAAGCTGCGGCCACTTCCTCTTCTTCAAGGTGGGTATACACGTCCAGTGTCAGCTTGATCGTGCTGTGTCTCGCCAGCTTCTGAAGAAATGCGGGTTTGACGCCACTGCTGTCCACATCTTCGGCTAGGCTTTGGCGGCGGCAAGTCGGGCGTCGCGAATGACGCGGTAGACCGACGTGTGGCCGCCTTTCGGGTACTTTTTCTTTGGATGCGGGGGCGGGGGCTTTTTG